>Ga0131853_10015788_pt1 | contig 13804 bp, 10 predicted proteins | sample TergutLab28metaG_FD_92764 | JGI IMG/M metagenome (GOLD analysis project Ga0131853, IMG submission 92764) | Labiotermes labralis P1 segment gut microbial communities from Petit-Saut dam, French Guiana - Lab288 P1 (version 2) (version 2) | ecosystem: Host-associated > Arthropoda: Insects >... | reverse complement strand
TTACAATGTAAAGGAAACATCCTACAACATGCATGTGTAATGTAGTAGACTTCAAACTAGACAGCATACGTAAGTGAACTCGGGTTGTGGTCTGTGTTCATATGTGCTTGCCCTCTGACAAACTTGAACAGGGCTAATGTCACTCAGTGCTAACATCCTTCTCAGCCAGTTTAACATAATCTTGTAAGGAAATGTGCGCCTTACTTTACTGTTATCAGAGGCTGTTAATAGCTGCATTTGGAGAGAATAAGATTCTGCTCACAGGTATCTTGAATGTAGTAGATTCTAGCAGTTCTTATTCCAGCACACAGTAACCACACATATTATGAACAGAAACATACTCAACAGAAAACACAGCATAAGCTACAAGAACAGTAAAATCAAACAGCATTCTTAAGGCTTGGAATTAGATGGTAGAATATGGTAATACAGAGATTAGATCCATCTAATAGGCCCAACTGAGTAGGTTCCTATTTTCACCTGAATGGTTGGGTAGACCAGTGTGGACCAGTGTTAATATCCAAAGTGAGATATGATGGAAAATGTCTATACAAATAAACTAAATAATACACAAGTACTGCAGAACTTCTAATTTGGTTCAGAGGCCAGTTACCATTACAACCAATAATAAATATTTCTCAGTGACTATAGCATTCCAAAATACCATGAGCTTGGCCATGAGGTGTGGGCAAAAGGGGATATCCTGGAACCAGTCCCTCAGTGCCAGACAGTCCTGCAAAGGGAATCCCACTTGCAGCAGCTGATGCTTGAAGTCGAGCTAGATAGTCTTGAGCTGCTAAATGAGAAGCCATTGTCCACCATGCTGCACCTGGCAAACAACAATTTCATAAATAAAACTACCAAAATTGATCCCTTCATCAGTTCCAGCAGAGAGGATTATAAATGCTCCATATATTGTTGTTGTTGTTTTATAAAACTGTGGCATTTCCAGATCTCATTAACCTCAATGTTTGCAATAAAACTGCAAGATTACTTCAATCTTTACCAGAAATGCTATGACAACCTCAAATCTCACAGGACTGAAACTGGCAGAGATCTGTGGCAGATATATTTTTTGAGGTCACAAGAAAAGTAATAAAAGAGGAAAGGGTCAGGCATGTACAGTGTGAATGAACAGCTCAAAGATTACAGAATTGCTTCCACCATTTGTATACCATATTTTCAAAAGGATGTTTTATACATGTACCACTAGACCTAGAATGCAATGGAGGGATCAGCAGCAATTCTATGTAGCAGAACATGCCCTTCAGTTGACACATTGGAACATAACAAAGGACTTAATATTTTATAAGCTGCTTGAAGTGGCCTACAGTGCTGAAATCAAGTGGGTTATAAAACGTGAACAGTTTTGGAGGAGAAACCTCCTCTGAAGCATGAACTTCAAAGACAACAGCCTCTTGACCTGGAACACATAAGTACTGTCAGGAAAATGCTCTATGGTGATGAAGGCAGGAGTGAAATCAAGTTCACTAACCTGTCATCAAGTTACAGCCTTATGACACGATAAATCAATGAAGAAGGTATGTAAAAATGTTATGGACATACTTGCTGGATTAATTCCCAAACTCGCTGCTTGACTTGCTGCAACACTCAGTGTGCCAAGACTTCCGTAAGACCCTGGTGCAGTAGTGGGGGGATGGTGGGGAGATCCGTACCCACTGCTAGAACCACTCCGTCCCCCCATCATTGCAAAGGCTGCTGCTCCAGACAAAGGATGACCACCTATATGGTTTCCAAATCCTCCAGGAATACCACCAAACAGTGAGTGGCCTGAAACGGAACCAGAACTTGCAATTGTTAAAATTCTTCCCATTGTATTCAGTGTTTTACTTCGCTCTTTTCAGAAGATACTTACAAAAAATGAATATGGAGAGGTCTGACCTGTCACTGGCCTACTTCTCCATTGTTATCAACTATTCCCTAACCTTTCTGTGTCGAGTTCCACAAGCTCGAGCAAGGTATTTTACCGCTCAGATCAAGTAAGGGCAGCCTTCTCCAGTTTATAGAGATAATAAAGTTAATGGATTACATTGTTCTCAGTCTCATATACAAAACGCATCTGTGTTTTAAAATTGATTTTCAAATTCAGTTCTCAGCAACCTAGAATTTTGTAAGTGTCACCTAACCGTAGATTCGATTCACGCAAATTAAATGATTTGCACGTTTCAAAATACACAGTTATTGGTTACAGTTTTCATATTCGCTTCCTGTACGAAAATCTAGACGCACTCAAGTAGGCACTCCTTCCGGTGGTAGACAGTGGAACTTACAGTATTAATTGCAGTTGGTGGGACATTGGCGCACGAACTTTCGTAGCTGAAAGCAGTGAAGAAAACAGCCGTCAGTAGGCACACTTGGACATGACATGTCGTCTTGTAGCTACGTACGTACCATATTCAACATAATAATCTATTACATTTTTCGTGTCTATTCGGAACGATTTGCGCTTCACAGTAAACAAAGACAGTGCTTTAACCTCGCACACATTACCCCCACCTGTCACAAGAGATCACTGCCAACTGTTGAATACCAAACACCCGATTTTTGGCCGAATATATTCTCAGCGCACAGGGTCAGTATTCTGAAACATATATTTCACTACTTATGGTCGCAAAACTAACTGGGTCAAGCCCCAGGAAAATGGAGGGTAGCTCGTATTTTCAAAAGGTCATTAAAAGTTATTAGTTTCGAAAATTCTGAAATTATCTGCGTGTGAATCTGGAACAGATTCGGATGGAATCAGGAGGGTTGCCTTCAGGCCGCACAGTCGAAGAAAACACAACCTTTATGAAAATGTCGAGAAAATACACGTTTTATTAAATCGGGCAAAAATGACGGGGACTTTACATGAAGACCTAAGCCCGTTTTATTGTTGCTGGAGACACTAAATAAATGAACAGATATCAGACTTAGTCTGTCCGTCTGTCCGCAAGCATCAGCAGGGCTCCCAATAGACGGATTTCTGCGAAATTTCATGAAGACTTTAATGTAAATCTGCCCAGAAAATCCAAATTCGACTAAAATCGGGTAGTTTACAAGAAGACCTACGTAGGTTTACTGTTGCCGGCGACATTAAACAGCTTTACGGGCGCACTCTCTTCGCGTGGAATGGTACCAGGCTGTTAGGCCAGCCAAGGAGGTACACGTGCCACAGTGTTACGTTATATGTACTTTGCCTAGCTGGTTAAAGTGTACTCCAGTCTTAATGGTTTGTCAAACAAGACTTCGTGTATTGACATCATAAAATCTGAATGTTACTGCCCAATATTTACTTCCTACGTATCTCCAGGCTTTCAAACACTTGTTGACAAAAGTTTCTTTTTTTTTGGGGGGGGGGGGGGTTCTGCGCCTGGTATTGGTTGAATGTTCTCATTCTAGAGGAACACACTGCCTTCATTATTCCAAGTGACTTAATTGGGTCCACGTGGACGCTCTGTAACCACATTTCTTCCTTCACGTTTAACAACCACGTGAGCCTAATTCAGTCATTATGAAAGATGGTCAGAATGTTCCTCTCAACTGCCAGAACATTTACCCACTAAAACGACCACAGCCCCAAAGAAGAACATTCCATACTTCGTTCATTTTTCACACAAAGCCCTTTTCTGGCGCGTTCGCCAAATTGCGAAAAGCAACTATCAGCTGCGTCGTGTCTATGTCTATCTGTCCTGTCACATGAAACAACTCGGCTCCCACTGGATGGATTTTCATCAAATTTTACATCTGAGTATTTTTCCAATATCTGTCGAGTTATCTGTCATGTTTCATTAAAATCTGATAAGAAAAACGGGTACTTTACACACACTTTCTTAGAACGTTAAATGTTTCAGACAGCAGTTGAAGAGGAAATCCAAACACACATTTTGTGTTCAGTAACTTTTTTCCCGAAAATTGTGCCGTTTATGAGATAATGTGGAAAAATAATGTACAGCCGGACAGGCTACAGACGACAATACAACACGACACGTGCGCATTGTATGTTGGATAACTCAGGCCACAGACACACACTCAGAATGTGTTAATACTTACTGCTTTTCCCGCCAACAATGGTTACGCGAACGAGCCTGAATGTTATGTTTATACTACGTTACCCGATTGTCAATGCCTGCCAAAGCCGATCTCCTACTTTATTCAGTGAAATTATCTAACTCACAGAATATGTATTATTCTCCAGCAGTAATTCCGCGCACAGGATTTCCAGAAATTCTTCAGTTATAACAAAATCTCAATGACAGCAGAGATGAACACTGCAAGGTTAGCAAACCCGTTAACATCTGCGCTTAATCCAATGCAATCTACTAGTAACATTTTATTACTTGACCTTCAGTGATCGCTTACAATGTCGTTTCTACGTTCAGCCACCGTCTCTACTCAGACTGCTGTTTTTGAATTCTAGTACTTTCTCCGGACACATTATTTCAGCCGTTCCAATTAAACACGCTCAAATAAACTGCCCTACTGTCAAAATTCTTTACATGGTTGCAATTAGACTGGCCAATATAAAACCTCCTTCCACTGTTCATTCATTTGACTGATTACTTTCCTCCAGGAATTCTTGTTCGTTTTTACACGCTGCTTTAATTCGTGCAATTTATCAATAACACATCTTTCAGTAAACATGTCACACTTTCCTTTGTGGCGTGTTTCATAATGACGCTTAACGCTGAAGTCTACTCTTTGCTACCACTGACCGTCTTCTCACACATTGGACACAAGACAATGATTTTTATTTCTGAACACAAATGTTTCTCATCCCATTTTAGGTGACATGTGCGACCCTCACCTTCTACTGCGCTACAGCTACAGCACGGGGTTTAGGGAATGCACCTGAAATATGACCGACACTTGCAGCACTGTATATTACCCCACTGGCGCCCACCGTGTTACTGCATGTACAACCAAATTTAACATTCAAAAGTTCTACACTTCTGCCTGTAGAGTGCACTTCTGCGTTTTGTATGGATGTAGTGCAAGCACAGATTATTGCGCCATACATTCAGTTCCTGTCACTTAGACGCAGTGTTTACTAAGCAGTACGACCAGATCTTTAAGTATAATTCGGACTGAGTATCATATTTAAAGGGTTAAGTTTATTCGTCAGAATGTACCTTCCAGATTATGCCTCCTTTTAAATAAATGCTACTTACTGGTCAACAAACTCGCATGTCATATCCGGGTATCTAAGATTTACTGTTCTCTTTCACAGCCCTGTCACACTGTATGAGTCAAAGGTACGACAATTCGTGCCAGCTGCCCAGTACACAGTAACTACTATGAATACAAACTTCATTTCACCATAAACCACAACAGCACAGCATTTTTACCATTCAAATCCACCTAACAGCACAAACCACAGATCGTGATTCAGAAATCGCCTTATTAGTAATTATATATATTTGGAGCGTAAAAGATATCTGAAGAGAATATAATGGTTTTACTGCATGGACTTCAAAAGGAGAACGAGGCTTTAGCATATATCACAAATAAAATTTTGGGGAAATATACAGGCCCTACTTTCTCCTTATTTACACGTAACATGATGTTAGGAAAGTTGCAAATGTTATTTCGTGTTTGTGTGTGTGTGTGTAAGAGAGTGGTGAGAGAGAGAGAGAGAGAGAGAGAGAGACAGACAGACAGACAGACAGACAGAGACAGAAAGCACATGTGAACGCGCGCGCTCATGTACAAACACTCCCCGACTTCGGCAATTTCAGGTTCCGCCATTTCAAATATACGGAAATTTTTAAAAAGTATAGATTTTAAAAGACAAAGTATTTTAAGCGCGCGACGAATTTTCATTGATGGAATTAAAAGCGCAATGACATAAAGGTGGTGGGAAAACACTGCTAGGGTGATGACACAGGAAGTGGGGCGGTCATGTGGCGGCCGATCATGGTCCAGTGTATTGAGTTTGGATTTCAAGCGGACCCCTTTGTACATATAAATATACGTTTGACATACGTATACTCAGTTCCGCGTTGCACAAAACTAGACATGCGCCGTTATTTCCAGACGTAACTACTGCCTAAGTCGGGGAGTGTCTGCTGAATATTATTTGAGCGCGCGCCAAAGTGTGTCACTACAAATATCATTGCTATATCCTATGATGAGCAGAGATAAAACACAACTTTACGGCTAATGTTAAAATATAAAGCCATTCATTACATCATTACAAACAAACGCCATGCAACAACACACAGCCATCAATGTTAATGTTCCAAACACTTGAAAACTATGGGTTGCAAACTTTCCTCTTCATCACAATGTCCAGAAAAATGTTAGGAACCAAAATGGGAAATGAGAAATGACAGCCTGGCGATTAAACACAGGGAAATTTCTCTTCACCAGGAACTCGAAAATAGTCCGAATTTTAACCGAAAATAATGTTTACCTATACTAACACATAACAACGTAAAAACTGCAGTTATTGAACACATTGGGCCATTATACGAAGACAGTCATTACTACCAGTTAAATAGCTAAAATATCAGTAATTTTTGTGAAGGGGCACGATAGGCAATGACACACGTTTCTAAATAATTCGGCAAAATTAACGAAACTGACGGTTACGTTTGCATAAATTATAACCCTTTAAAAATATCTAACTTCAAGATGCGAAGCCTTCCTTGAAAAGTTAATCAGCTGGCCAAGAAATAGCCTGCCTCTAAGTTTCAGTTCACAGAAACAATTACTCGATTCACACCGTGCCGGTCCAACCCTGCCCCCACATTTACGCCTGCATTTAGTATCTGAGTATCGCTTTAGATATTACCCATTCATGTCCCTGCTTGACCCATGCAATATTTTACTTTGACGTTTCCTGTCCATATTTGTATATAAACTTCCCACTTATCTCATCCTCCATGATGGAACTTCCCAAACATTATTAGATTTACAGCATACGTTATGACGTTCTCATTACGATAGTTCCTTTGTCCTCCTCCTTCTGTCTCTCCGAATGACGATAAAAACATTTTACTCCGCACTTCATTCTCAAAACATTTTTAATCTGTAGCTTTTTTTCTCAAAATGAAAAACTTGGTTTCACATTAATACAACAGAATCTATTTTCTAATGACAAACAAACAGGCAATTTGGAATGGGCCTCGCTCATCCAAAACTACAAGGGCTTTTATCTCACCACTTGGTCCCGTTCCTGCTGTGGACACACTCCTTGGCCAATACGCTATAAAGAAGAGAGAAGGATCTGAAGAAACTTTAAGACAGATCGTAAACTATATTCTTCAACACTACTTCCACATGCCTGTGGGTTGAGGACGGTGGAGAAGGAAGTGAATACAAAATTCAACAACTGATAATCCAAAACAAGAAGAGCAGCTGTAGTATCCAATTTTCAGGTACAAAGTAACAAAAAGCTTTGTTCTTCACACTTTAAGCACCTTCCCTCCATCTTAGTGACTCAGATATAGTGTATATATACCCATACAGTTAGTAGAAGTCTTTCCGATGACAGCACGTAATTCAACATAACCACACAATTGCAACAATGCGTCGGATGCTTAGGTTAGAATGGTTAATAACAATTGCCAACAGAAAATTATTTATCTGAGCCTCCCACAAGCACAATACCGTCTACCATACACAGAATTCATATATAATTTCAGAAAAAAAGTACCATACATTAATTTCGGACATTCAGCAATGCACACATTGCCGACTGCTTTGTAACAGCTACCTTGCAGAACATTTAGCAATAGCTGAAGGTTATGAACTGTACTACACACATTATCAATACTTTAGTGTACCTCTGCTGGGGCAATGCACATTCTTACATTTTTAAGAGAAGCTGAGAAGTAGATTTTCCCACATCAGTACGCACTGGCGAATTTACTTTACCTTGGAGTGGGAAGTTATGTCCAATCCTTGCTATGGAAAAAGAACACAGAAGGAAGAGAAAGAAAGAGAAAGAATAAAGAAGGCGGAGGAGTTTTATAACCGCATTCTTTGCAATGGTGTGTAACATGCTAGCTTTGATGTTCATTTTGTTCTGATAAAACCAAATCCTGTACACAATATGTCAACGAAACAGGCTTACATTAATCAGGCAATCGAAGGAATGGGATATTGTGTACCGCAAAATATATTCAGATTATATATTCAAGCATTACGGGGTAACAATGCAATTAGTGATCAGCTGTCACCATATTCCGAAGGGCAGAGTCTTGATCGTCGATGGGGAATTTTATGTTGAACCTGCAGAAATGCTCTTTGATTGAAACCCTTTCTGGCCTAAGATTATGTAAATTTATCTTTCACACTTCTGGTTTACATCGCAGAGCATTTCATTTCTTCACGCGCTCTTGGACTGTTCAGTGTCACCTAAACATAGATTCTCTCGCAAAATCTCGAACACTGCATGTGCAATGAGTCATCACATGAAGCGGACTGAAGCCAAGTGCTAGTCGTTGCGACACTTCCTGTCACACACCTACAATGAGTCTACTTACTTCGTGGCTTTCGGAAGTGCCACAGGGTGTAGTAACAAGACTCCCAAGTTGTTCTTTACAGTTCATTAAATTTAACAGCGGCGTGCTTCCAGAACTGTATTAATGGTTTATGAAATACCCTAATTCAAAACAATTTATTTATGGGCTTATATAAGGTGAAATTTATTACGTGTCAATATGGCAAAAATTGGAATTGCCCGAGAACTTTGAAAGTCTCAGATATTGGATTTTAAAACATCTATGCGAACGCGTTAGGCGTTCATATTTGATCACACACGGACATATGCATGACCTTCAACAAATGTGCAAGAATTATAACATAAAATTTGTATAAAAATCAGTCCAAATATTTTACAGTTTAGAAACCACATTCAAATAGTTTTATTTATCTCGAAATTTGCAACACTGGAGAAATATTTGCACTGGTCATAAAATACGTTTCAGTTTTCTCAGCGACTTCTGTCTGGAACATTTCTAGCCCCAAGAAATATTTACGGCGTTACGCTCCAGCTGCGTACAGACACGAATGTAGGTGCTTATAAAATATTCTGAAGGGTTTTAACCAAAACTGAATCTGCCGAACAACTTACAGTGAACGTTTCCCACATCGAATTAAAAAAAAACGATCGAACGGTTTAGGTTGCTACATTATGGGTCACACGCAGACGTGACATACACTCAAGTATACCTGTACACTCCAAGAAGGCATACGCAAAGGGCTGAAATACCTCCAAGCAGTAGCAAAGTTATGTTTTTTGGCGGCCGGGGCCAGTAATCACAATGGCCACCCCTAGCAGAGATCATGAATTTAAAAAATTACGATCATTTATTAAATGTTCTTTTATTTTGTTGAATAATTTTAAAAGTTTTCGAGCGCATGAAATCCAGTTATCCCATTTAAAATATTCACTTCCTCGTCCATCTTGCCGCCCCCTGCAGTCTGCTGATGGGGACGACCACACTAACAGCCCCCCCCCCACCCACCCACCAGGCTACACCGCTGGTGCTTTGTATTGTTATAACAATGAAACAATTTTCCCCTGGTAAAAAATAATAGAAAACTGCAACAGAAATTCGTGTAGTCCCTACATGGAGTATAACATTCACCCCAATTATTTCCACAAAGCTCATAATTTCTCATCGGCATTACGTGTATTCTTCCATACCGAATTTCAATTAAAAGGAAGAAAATTATATAAAATGCGAATAAACTTCCATTTCCGCCCTGACGCAGAGACTGGCAGTTACAGTACGAACACGCACGGAACTCAACATTGCCTGTCAGCGACCTTGAATACCAAATTTCCCCTCATCGGCCAAGAAATATGGAAATAATGGATGGAAATTTAAGTCGTTGAGTAGCGAACAGCTTTCATTGTGTCTGTGTGCATTAAACTCACAAGTGTGAACCTCCAGTGCCGAATTTCACCTAACTCGGTAAAAGATGGAAATTCATTTTTGCCCTTAAGCACACTATGACAGTTACATGGACTTTCAGGAAACTTCATTACTGCTCAAGGCCATTAGTTTACATCTCTAAAACCGACTGTCACTTCTTCCGAAAATACTAAAATGACTGATATGATGCCGGATTCTGACCGACGAAAGGGTAATGATCCAATGCTTACTATGACTCACGTACCTCCTTCCGTTCTCCTAATCTCCACATACAAGACTGATTACAAGAATAGTCACATATCAACAGGGCGCGTTATGTTATTAGATTAAGTGCTTCGTGGAGCTCGGAATGAGTAATCGCAATGGCCTCCCCATATACAAATTAGGAATTCTAAAAAATCACAACCTTTATGTGATATCCTTTCATTTGTCGTAACGATTTAAAAAACAACTGCGCGCAGAGAGCAGTTTTTTCGGTACCGCGACGGCCGTGCCAGCCGCACGCGCACCGTAGCTACGCCACTGGCCCGCACGCATCGTCTTCGGCACTAACCTGACACGAGTTAGTTAAAAAGACAGGAAATGTAGGCATAACTGTAACATTGAGGCGCGTTCGCGTAACAACTGTTGCCGTGGGAATCCAATAAGAATTTCATAATCTGATTGTGTTTTCCATGAGGACGGACGGACAGACAGACATGACGATGCTAATGGTCGTTTAGCGTTTTTTTTTCGAACGCGCCTAAGAAGGAGAAGAAAGCCTTATTACATCTCGAAACGCCGGAATCGGCCTTCGGCTACCAACTAGCTCCTCCAACCTTAAAACCGGCCGAGGAAGGTGTTATTTAAGTATGGGAAGAATACTGTATGCGGCTCCTTGAAATGTAGCTCGTTAGCGTTCGTTAACCGTCCAATGCAACGTTTGTGAATTATCTAAAAGAATTGTTGTTTACACGTGCAACGTGTATCGAAGTATTCTCTTCAGCAACACAGCAAAGCATGCGAACACCGACAGGCAGTCCCATTACGTTGTTGATGCCAATATACTGCACTAGATTCTCGTTCAGATTGTCACAAAATTTAAACAAGTTTTGTCACACTCCATGGCACTGTTCAGAATTGTGCAAATCTTACAGAATAAACATTAGGGTTTCATCTTATGTGTCATTGGAGAACTTATTATTCACATGCCTACGTTAATTTTGTTAAATTCATCGGTCATGAATAACCTCAAAACTTCACTCCACATAAATTTCATGCATTACTAAATCAAGAATATTTCCCAAACAAGGTGCTGGTATTTTTATATGGCAAGTACTATCCATTGTACAGAAATTAAATTCATATAACCAAAATTACATCAACCAGAATATACACATACGGCGTTAGTAAGTCCCCTACATGTTTCGGCACGTCATTAGTGCCAACAGGGAGTCTTCTCAGTAGCCAAAGTAACACCTTCAAAACGGTCCGTTGCACAATAAGTGGGTGCTAGTGCGTGCGTTAGTGTATGGCTGTTTTTACTCATTTGCCCCTTGAAGATACATTTTAATATTATCCTCCCATATATGACAAGGTCTTCCAAGTGGTCTCTGTCCCTCAGTTGGCCCCACCAAAACCCAGTATGCACCTCAAGTCCCCACCATAAGTGCCACACACCACACCCAACTCATTCTTCTCGGTTCCATCAGCCGCATATCATTATTCTTAGAAGTTTACGTTAAACTAATGAAAAACCTGTAATCAAGTACCTCCCTAATACACATGCGATTAACGACTTGTTAGGCGTAGACATTATTACAGGACAAATCAAATTTTTTAGCATATTTTACGCCACAGTTCGTCACCGATGTTTCATGATTATTGTGATTTAAATTTTTGGAGGATATTTTTAATTAACTGAATTCAATTTCGTGCCAACGCTCCGCTTTTCCCGTTTGTTGTTTGTTAAGGGTGTATTGTCTTGTGGATCAAAACTATTATTATTATTATTATTATAACCACCAACGGAATCTTCTTATTCTTATTCATCATGTAAGTCCGTCCTTCAAAATGTCCCCCCACTGCCAGTTGTACTACATCGGCAAATCCAGTTTGCAATGCATCAGATACTTTCAGAAGGCAAACTACAACACTCAAATTTCATACTATTATTAGTATTTTACTAAACAATGTAGTAATTAAGCATTTAAGTATACTTTTATTTGTTTTGTCCGTGTCTCTTTCATTTGTGCCTCGTTTATTGTCCTTGTTTTGTCTGTACGTTGTGTGCTGTTTTCGTAATTGGCCATTTGGCTGTAGAATCGGCACACCACAGCGATGTCACTACTAAATTTCACCAAAACTGTTATTGATAAACATGTGGGCAGAGAGATAAACATGGCCAACAATATGTTTATTTAAAAAAAGAACTTTGTGCAAAGAACGTAGGAAACATTACTTGCAAGAATACATGTACATACTTCTAACATTTTCAAATTTTAACAATGCAGGTAACACATGGTTTAAGAAGTCTAAGAGAATATTGTACACCTTGACACCACCAGGAGATCGGCCACACAAGTTCCATTACATACTTGTGAGCACAGCTACAGAAACAGAGAGAAGGATATGCGGACAAGGAACAGTTACTGACTCTGACCACAACTTACTGCTTGACTGCACTAGATTGCAAAGAATCATGAAGTTCCAAAAAAGGAATGCCAATATGGGATCTAGAGAAACGAAAGAGAGTGCCAGATACTCTAGAAGAAAAGCTTGGTGCGATCGAATGTGGAAGTGTAGTGGAACAATATCAAGAAGTGTGTTTTAGATGCTATGAGTGATTTGGTTGGAAATGCCGACAGCAAAGCTAGAAAGTCATGAATTACGTAGGATATGACCAATAAAATGGACGAAGGAAATGTAAGAATGTAAACAAAGAAGCAAGAACCACAGAAGAAAAACGAACGAAATATAAAGAGCCACAGACAAGGCTAAGAAGGAATATCTTGACAGCATGTTACGTCAGCATGGAATTTCAAAGAAAGGACGTTATGGTTTAATGTACATGAAGACGAAGGACGTAAGCTGGAAAGACAACCGTGGGATTCAAAACAATGGCACTGAAGAGGCTCAGAAAAACATAATAGAGCATCAGAGACAGTACTAAAAATTTGGGACAATTATATTACAGAGATCTAAGATCGAATTAATCGACCAGAAAACACAGAAGCTAAACCTTAAGAGAATGTAGAGGCAGACAAAAAAGGTCCTTATATTTTGCGAGGTGAAATAGGAAACCTATCAGAAGGTGAGGGATAAGACGGCTAACGGAGATCATGATGAATTCTTGGAAAAAATTTGTCTCAAAATAAAAACAAAACAGATGAACAACGTATATGAAACTGGAGAGTGGCTCATGGATTTCACTGAAATTAAAATGATTGCCTTAAATGCTTAAACAGTTCAAATACTCCACATTCTCTTCTAGCTGTTTTTGATCTGTCATTATCTGGACTGTGGATGGTTGTCGTGACGGTCTCCACTTAGTTCTTCCACATCTATTTCCATTCCATATCATCTGCGATGGTGGCTACAAATTGTAGCTGTGGTGCTCAAAATATTATGAGAATGAACATTGCACATGGATGAAGAATTATGTGCTGGCTTCATAGAATGGCAGAAGATAGTTGATCAAGTAAACTGGACCAAATTAATGCAGATCTTGAAGAAAAGTGGCAATGAAAGGTTGAACAAAAAATTGAGCATACATGGATCAGAGTGTTAAACTAATATTGGACAAAGGGGAGTCACAAAGTGTGAAAACTGGAAGAGAAGTTAGACAAGGGTACTGTTTGTCACCAATTCTATTCAATGTATACAGCGAATACCTAACCAAGGAAGCTCCTGAATGATCTGAAGGATTCAAAGGAGGA
>Ga0131853_10015787_pt1 | contig 13804 bp, 9 predicted proteins | sample TergutLab28metaG_FD_92764 | JGI IMG/M metagenome (GOLD analysis project Ga0131853, IMG submission 92764) | Labiotermes labralis P1 segment gut microbial communities from Petit-Saut dam, French Guiana - Lab288 P1 (version 2) (version 2) | ecosystem: Host-associated > Arthropoda: Insects >... | reverse complement strand
TTCGCCAATCGAGGAAGTGGTGACGCCGCGTACCCGCAGAGGTACGCAAGGAGCCAGTGACGAAGAGTGGAGGAAAACCGACCATAATCATTCCGAAAAATCTCATGTCGACACGCCCTAGGATGCTGTGTGCCTGTGGCACACGTTTAGCATCTGGAGCGCCAGCGCAAGAGGAGGCGCTGACAACACCCAGCGGATAATTGACCAAAATTGCGCCCAATGGGGGTTCCAAACACGCCCTCGGGCAATTCCGACAGCTATTTCTTGCCGTGCTTTTTTATTTGCCTTGAAAATTTCGCTATGGACTTACCCCTGTCCCTCACCTCCTGCAAGTACGCCCTTTTGTCGTCTACGTATTTGTTTTCCCGCTTTTGCGCAAGGTAGCGCTCCCAGTGCTTATGCGAAAGCGATCCGTCGGCAATGGCGGCGAGTACGGCGCAGCCCGGTTCGGCAGTGTGCCGGCAGTCGCTGAAACGGCACAGACCGAATAAGTCCTCAACATCTTTGAAACCCGCGCTTATGCCTTCATCCGCGGCGACAATCCCAAGCTCCCGCATACCCGGCGTATCAATGACCATTGCTCCCGAGGGCAGCATGAAGAGCCGGCGATGGGTGGTGGTATGGCGGCCGCGGCTGTCGTCTTCACGGATCGCGCTTACCTCCATTACATCTTCGTTCATCAGCGCGTTTAGGAGGGATGACTTCCCCACCCCGGACATACCCAGGAACACTATGGTTTTACATGGCTGCAAGTAAACCTCCAGCCCCTCCAGGCCATATCCCGAGCGGCTCGAACACGCGTGAACCGGAACGCCCGGAGCGATTTCCCGCACAGCGTCCAATTGGTGGGAAAAGTCCTCGGTCAAATCCGCTTTTGTTAAGACTATAACCGGCTGTCCGCCGCTCTGCCAAGCCTGCGTGATGTAACGGGCAACACGGTTAACGTTAAAGTCCAGATTTAGTGAAGTAAGTATAAATACGAAGTCGAAATTGGCCGCGACAACCTGCTCCCGATTGGCCTTCACATGCCCGACGCTGTGGCCGAAAGAGTCGGAACGGGAAAATTTAGACCGGCGTGGAAGCAGGCTTTCAAGCTGCGACGGGCCGCTTTCATTGTACTTTAGCAGCACATAATCGCCCACACAGGGCAGGTCGTCGCGTACTCTCGCACCATAGATGAACGAACCTTTCAAAAAAGCCTGCACTTCGCCTTGCCGACAAATTACAATATAGTGATCTCGGTGCTGTTCCGTTACCCTTCCCGGTATCATGCCGTCAGCAGGCGTTTCGGTTTCTGTGTAGCCGTATTGCCTCAAGTCTATCATGTTTACTCCTCGGTTAATTAATTTGGACATAAAAACACCACGATCAAGCAGCCTGCAAGAAGCCGTTATCCGTGGCATTCATGAAAGGTTACTGTTTGATGGCATAGCAAAAGATATACGGTAATTCCCTCCTTAGCTACACCAATATTTAATTAGGCAATAATCACCAATATCACACAATCAATCATAACGCATATCCCCTTTCGGAAACAAAATCTACCCAAGCGGGCTAACGATACTAGACCTGTCCCTGAACTAGCCAAGGGACAGGTCTAGTATATGCCAAATTAGTATTGCCGTCAATACAAAATCTAATGCGCCGCGAAAATTGTCAATGGGTCGATTGTTATACCGTCCTGCCATATCGTAACGTGCAAATGCGGGCCTGTGCTAAAACCCGAGTTTCCGGTAAGGGCCACGGCGTCTCCCTGCCTTACTATATCCCCGACCTGGACAAGCGGACGATACAAGTGCGCATAGCCTACCAACAGCCCGTCCGACGTCATGTACCTGAGATAGTTTCCCGAATAGGCGTTGTAGCCGATCTCGGTAACAACGCCGTCCTGAATCGCCACTACGGGCGTACCATGGGCAAAAGCCATGTCCACCCCATTATGCATTTCGGATATTCCTGTTACGGGGTTTGTGCGGTAGCCGAACGGTGAGCTTACGCGCGCCGACCCCGGCGGAACCGCCGGGGCAAGCGTGTGCGCGCCGAAGTCGTCAAGGTTGTACTCGGGGTACTCGTCCGGCGCGTCCGCCGCGTCGTACCGGGCGGCGTCTTCATACTGTCCTTGGCTTCCGGCTTCGTGGATTCGCCTTATTATGTCCTCGATGAACAGGCGCTCCTCGTCTCCAAGATCATAAAAAGTGTTATTCTCGTTGTCCTCGTAAGACATAGGCGGAGCCATACCGGGCATTGACTGAGGCGGAGGTGCGGCTGGGGCAGGCGGGGCCGGATCGAATGCCGGCGGCACGGGCTCGGATGCGGCGGGCGCCGCTGTTTGTGGCAGATCACCAAACATGAGGTAACGCGCTTGCTCAAACATGTTTGCGACAGGATCAAGGGGCAGGCTGTCCGTATAGTCTATCCTAAGCTGGTTCTCCACGTCCGCTCGGATCCGTTCGGTAAACGGCAGCCCGGTCAGAACCGTCGCAAGCAGCACTGCAAGGACAACTCCGCATATCATGCCTTGAACAATGAAGCGTTCACGAATGTCGCTGTTCACGGGTTCATTATGTACTTCGCGCGCAATCCGGCGGTACGGCGACCGGTATCTTGTGGGTGTGTGCATAGCTGGCCTCATCTCCTTAGAACCTGTGTTCATAGGATGGGAATGCCGTCTTGGCGGTTGATTTTCCGCCACAGTCCACCCCATAAAGCCAAAACCGGGCTTTATGGGGACCCCGGGTCGTCGGTTCCTCCTTGCGTACCACTTCGGGTATGCGGCGTCGTCACCTCCTAGATTGGCGAAAAATCGCCTCGCCAATCCGCCATTCCCCTCCTATGAACACAGGTTCTTAGTACGTACTACTACAGTGTATTAAGCGGCAAGCCGGAATATAACCTTGCCAAAAGGTCATTGAGCGTAGTATAATGCTAGGGGTAGAGGAGAGCGTTATGAAGGGTATATTCTTTGTCCTGGCGGCGGCTTACTTGAGCTTTGTGGCGCTAGGATTTTTTGACGGGGCGTTCGCGGTTGCGTGGCCAATCATACGGTACGACATGGGTCTGCATCTGGATCAGGCCGGCGTGGTCATCATTGTTAACTCGATTTTGTACACGCTCTCCAGCAGCCAGATCGGAAGGCTTTCGCAGCGTATGCGCTGCGAAAGGGTCAATCTGCTGGGAATACTCGCGACAATGCTGGGTTTGCTCAGCCTTTCGCTTGCGCCTGGCTTTGCGACCCTGGTGATAGCCGGCGGGCTGGCTGGTATAGGCATGGGAATGATAGACGCCAGCCTGAACCTGTACATGGCGAGAAACTTCTCGGCAAGATACATGAACTGGCTGCACTGCAGTTGGAGCATCGGCGCGACACTAAGCCCTATTGTAATGTCGCAGATGGTGCTGATCGCCGGTTGGCGCTCGGGTTATGTCGCTCTTGCGGCTATCCAGGGCATGATCGTAATCTTTGTCCTGACGAGCTTGGCAAGAGGAGTTTGGATTGCGAGGGACGGGAGCCGCGCGCACGGCCTTGAAACTATGAACGGCAAGACCTACCTGACGCATCCTCGTTATCAATACATAAACATATCCATATTCTTCCTGTACATGGGGGCGGATTACTCCATAGGGTTCTGGACAGCCAGCGTAATGATGGAATCCCGGAATCTTGGCATTGATTACGCCGCGGTCTTTCCGGCGGTTTATTTTGCCTCTATTATGGTTGGCCGCATTATCTCCGGCTACCTGGCAAAGCGCTTCAGCAACATGGCGATGATACGCGCCGGATTCTCGCTGACCATCGTTGGGCTTGTGATAATGATTCTCTCAAACAATGTAACGGGCATCGCCCTCGTCGGCCTGGGCTTCGCCCCGGTATACCCCAGCCTTATGCATGATACGGCCAGGCTATTTAACCCGTCCATCCTTACAAAGCAGGTTGGCCGACAGGTAGCCGCCGCCGGAGTTGGCATCGCGATTATGGGGCCCGCCATAGGCCTGGCTCTGTCTCGCTTCTCACCGGAAGTCTTATTCCCGTTTGTGGCCGTCATTGTCGCAATCGTGTTCATACTCAATGAGATTACCGAAAGAGGATTGAACACAGTCAAGTAAATTCGTGTTTTCATGTTGTCTAAAGTTTTCACAATGTAAAAGTCTAAGTGGTTTTAGACAGCAAAACGCGAACAAATTCGTGCTTTCAAGTTGTCTAAAACTCTCACAGTGTCAAAATTGGTACGGTACAAGTGGTTTTAGACAACGAAACGCGAACAATTTCGTGCTTTCAAGTTGTCTAAAACTCTCACAATGTCAAAATTGGTACGGTACAAGTGGTTTTAGACAACGAAACGCGAACAATTTCGTGCTTTCAAGTTATCTAAAACTCTCACAATGTCAAAATTGGTACGGTACAAGTGGTTTTAGACAACGAAACGCGAACAATTTCGTGCTTTCAAATTATCTAAAACTCTCACAATGTCAAAATTGGTACGGTACAAGTGGTTTTAGACAACGAAACGCGAACAACACTGACTGTGTTCATATTAATTAGCCATAATAAGGGCGTGTTCACGTTGATGTGAACACGCCCTTATTATCACGCAAGGTATCAAAGCCTGTTTTCCAGCTTGTACTGAAACAGCGAAAGGATCATTTTGTTGATTTTTTCCGCTTCGCTTTCCTCGTCAAACAGGAACGCGTGATCGTGTTTGAACTGAATGAGATTGGGACTGTTTCCAGTTCTGATATGAATAACGGTGAGGAAGAATGTTTCCTCGCGGTGGAGTGAAAACTCCGCAATGAAGCGCGTCCCATCCCTCAAATCCAACTTTTCGTCCGACAAAACACAAATACCCGTATTGCTGATGTCAAAGCTTGTTCCCATGCATACGAGATTGCCGATCCCATTCGGTTGATTCGGGTCTTTTTTATAAACGTTGACCGGAATATTTATCAAAATTCTTTGTGATTTGCGACGGCTGGATCTTTCAAGCGGCGTAACGGCAGTTACAAGGACACGATCGTCATACTTGGAAACAGACCCGTTAACCTTTCCCTCGAATGTATACACTTCCGCTCCGCGGTAAAAAGTAAACTTCAAATAGCTGCCCTGCGTAAGCTCTCGGGGAAGTTGATTAAGCGCGCCGCACTCCATGGTAAAGGACAGATTATCTTCCATGCTGACAAGCTTCCCTGGATAAATTTCATCTCCATAAGAACGCGAACCGTCAGAGGCGGCCTGTACATCCAGTCTTGTTCCGTTGTCAATGAACCTAAGTTCCATGAGGCATATCTCCCCGCTTGTTTTATTGTTCAGCTTTAGAGCCTGTTTAATATCTTTTCACCATTGTCTTGGCGGCTGATTTTCCGCCCTTCGTCGTCAGCTCCTAGAATGGCGAAAAGTCAGGCTCGCCAATCCAACGGCAAAAAGATATTAAACAGGCTCTTTGCCGCAACAGTGCACTGCGATAATATCGTGCCCGTTATAACTATAATCCTATTTTTATCGTGAGTTGTCAATAGTAAAATTAACGACCCGCTTAGAGCCTATCGTAGACCTATTCGCGCACTTGGAGCAAGTCCAGAGGCGCGCGGCTAGTTATGATAACGGCGCCCGCCACGGAACCCGCCATAGCTCCGAGCAGGTACAGAAACGCCAGGAGAGGCAATTCAAGTTCAAAGTATATGCCAAAAAACGGCAAAAGGATCATACCGATCATTATTCCAAGGACAGCCACAAATATATGCTCTATGCACATCATTGCCCTCGCGCGGGTTTTCTCATAGCCAAGCACCCGCATAATAGCCGCGTTTTTGGCGTTTTGAAGCATGAGCAATACCGCCAGGCCGCTTCCTATTACCACGGATATGGCTATGACCACGGGGTACAGCATCCGCAGAAGCGACAGATTCTGCTCCATCTGCCCCACGACTACGCGCAACCCTTCGTCCTCCACAATAGCCCTCAATCCTACTCGGTTTCGCTGATAGACATTACGTACAAGGGTCTGGATTTCCTCGCGCACGGCGAGTATATCTCTGTTCAACCCGGTATAAACCTCAAAACGAAACGTGATATACCTCAGTTGATCCCCAAGTAGCTGCTCCATTGAGAAAAACGGGATAAGCACGGCATCCTGCGCAAAGCGGAGCGCTATGCCTCCGTTGTGACTACCAATTACTATGATTGGAATTTCCGACGCGCCTTGCAAGCGGTGGTTGGTTTGGACTATAAAGGCCGAATCCCCCAAATCAAGGCCGCTCCTCTCAAGTGTGCGTTCCGGGAGGATTACGGGAATCGGGGCTTGCAGGGTATCATCGTAATATACATAATCATCCCAGCCAAAGCCCGGCGCGAATTGGATTTCTATTGGGTCGACCACAAAATCCTCACCGAAATACAAGCCTTCCGGGGCGATAATGCCGGGAATACCATGCTCAAACTGCGTACTGTGCTCCGCCAGAAACGCTTCTATGTCATTGAAAGCGAATAACGGGTCAAGTCTTGATTCGGTATTGTTATACTCCTCGCGTAAGTATTCCTGGAATTCATCCCAAAATTCCCCGTAAACACCTTGGGGAAAGTTTCCGTCCTCATCAGCCGGTATGACAAACGACCACGCGAAGCCCGCTTCCGCATAGTATTTTTGAATAAGGCCATGTTCCACAAGGGTGTCGGCCGTATATCTCAAAATTATATTGTACATCGGGTCAAGGATAGGGAAGAGCGTATCGGATTGCACCGCCTCCCCCATTACCACCGTGGTATCGTACAAGCGGTCGATCTCTCTTTCAAAGTCGGCTATAGCGCCGCCCAACATTCCCAGAGCCGTTATGAAGAACAGAGCTACTCCCACCGTTAAGGCTGATTTTATCGGAGCACGAAAGATGTGCTTGAGGATAAATTGCAGGCTGGATATATTTATATTATATGCTTTTACGGGGGACTTGCCCAACGTTTCCGCATTATCATTGCGCGGCAAATGTGAAGCGTCGGCTCCTCCTTCGTCAAAGGCGTTTGAGCGTACGGTAATTGGCCGCATCTGCGCAATACTTTGCCCACCGACCTTCACTCGCCGGCCTTGCAGCAGTTCCAGCACAGGAAGTTTTGCGGTTCGCACGGCTCCCGCAAAAGCCATGCAGAGCATTATCGCGAATACCACGCCGATTTGCAAGGCAAGCCACATTATGGAAAACTCGCCGGCCGCTTCGTAAGCCGATTCGTACCCTTCAATTGCTTCCGTAAGCAGATTCAACGTATTAGCGGCTTCACCCAGGGCGACAGCCCACCCCAGCACGCCTCCGGCAAATATGGCGGGCAATCCGAAAAGAACCATCGGCGCGCAAATCTGCCTCACCGTGTCCTTGCGAGGGCTGCCCAAAGCCCGCATAACGGCGAAGTCCTTGTGCCGTTGATGTAGATACAGAAACGTAACCAGCCCAAGCACTATAATCAGTACGATCCAGAACATAACGGCATTGAAGGTTATTGACTGTAAAATCGGAGTCGCCGAAAGCCAGAAATTTTCAGCCCCGGAAGGAATCATAACAAGATTAAGGCCAAGCGCCGCCATCTCGTCCCTGTATTCCAGTATAAACGCGGCTTCGTCCCTTGTGTCGCCCAGAACAAAGCTGTACCACACATCCCATATATATTCGGAATTTCCGTAAAGGTCGTCCACAGGCATAAAGTCGGACGGCAGCAGAGAGTCCGGTATATAGACATGGTTCGCAAAGCTGTTTGCGATAATACCTTGGCGAACCCCCCAAAACCAATCGCGATTCTCAGATGTCGGCATCTTTATATGTATGCCCACAATCTCAAGCTCCAGCTCTTCAACCATAAATTCTTCAGGACTGCCCTTGACGATAAAATCTCTTGAGGTATCCCCCACAAGAAGGCTTCCCATCCCGGGAGTATAAAGGTAATAAATTTCATGCAAACCGGCGATACTCTGCTCCCTGGGGATGCTTACCGTTATGGTGTCCCCAATTTCCAGCCCCCTGAACAGAGCCAGGTGATGATGGATCACGGCTACGGGCCGGGCTTCCAAATAGTCCTCGCGGTTAATAAGACGCCCCTCCTGCAAAAACGCCGTTCCGAACTGCGGCTGAAATGTGGGTATTGTTGACATATCGGTGGTGGTTCGCAGCCATAATACGCTGTGGTTGTAGCGCATTCTCTCGACTTCTTCGGCAAGCCCTTCAAGGCCGGGCATGTTAAAGTCAACCTCGCCGTAAGGAACGTTAGCATACAACGGGCCTCCGTCAAACAGCCGAGACATCAGCAGGAACTCATGAAGCCTGCCCGTTACCGGGAGAATCGAGCGCCAGCCTCTTTCATGCGACACCCCATGATAGGCCGCCCGCAAAAGATAGCGCTGGCCGACTTCCATGTCCACGGTAGGGTCTCCGTTTTTAAAAAAGTATTGTACATGCAGTATCTGACCTTCCACCACATGCTGGGGGAAGCCTACTTTAACATTGTCTACTCTGAGTACCAGCTCGGCATGTTCGTTTCTGCGGCTTACAATCCCCTCCAGCGTCCCGTAAAAAAAAGCATAGTGGTATCTGTCGGGATGCCTTTGAGCCCAGCGCCCCCATGTATCTATGTATCCATGGTTGTCAACGTATAACCCATCATCGGGATTAAAAAAGGAGGCCGACACCGTTGTGTCCATTATTCCGCCTATGTCCGCGTTTAGCATTCCGTGCATCACGGCCTCGGCGCCTCGCCGCCTGTCCTCAAAGCCTATCATTCCGCTTTGGGAGATAATCTCCGCTCCTTCAAGCACATTCCCATATGCCTGGCCGTCAACCTGCAAGAAACCAATAGAACGGTAAAAATCGGCAATTTCAAAAATTCTGTCGCGCACAACCATGTATTCCGTAGTACGCAGCACAAAGGAAAAGGCCGCCGCGCCTATAAGCAGGAACAGCACAAAGCTACGAGCAGTCTGTCGTAGTACGGATGTCAGAAATATATTTTGTTTCATGCAAATCCACCCTTCCAAGTAGTTGACGGCATATTGCGGAATAGAGTCTGACCGCAAAATGTTGTTTGACATGTTGTAAGAAGTCTAATTTATTTTAGTCCAATAAGCGGAAATCGTTCATCGAACTTTAATTGTATCCCCAGAATTTGTATGTTTCGCGCTTTTATCTGCTTTCGCGATGTATTCGACTGCGCCGAACCCTGGTTAATTTATATGCGTTTTTATTGTGTCTATTACTTCGTCAATATTAATCGGCTTGCCGACATGACCGTCCATACCCGCGTCCAGACATTGCCTTATATCCTCCTGAAACACATTTGCGGTCATAGCGATGATAGGTATAGTTGCCGCTCTTGGGTGATCGAATGAACGGATGCGCCGCGTTGCCTCAAAGCCGTCCATTTCAGGCATCTGCAAATCCATGAATATCATGTCGTACATGTCTGGGGACTGACTGAACATGCGGACGGCTTCCACGCCGTTTTCCACGCAGTCTATCATTATGTTCATCGGCTCCAGCAGAGTTATCACAACCTCGCGGTTTGTCTCCATATCTTCCACAAGCAGTATACATTTGTCTCCAAAGTCTTCCATGCCGCTTCCGTCCGCTTCTTCTCCCTGTATTCGGACAGCGTCAAGCGGCTCGTTTACGGCTTCGGACTTTTGCGATTCGCCGCGCTTCATCTGAACAGTGAAGATGAAGGTTGCGCCTTGCCCAAGTTCGGACGTTACCCACATGGTTCCATTCATCATTTCAACAATATTCTTTGAAATCGAAAGACCAAGGCCGGTACCCCCGAATCGTCGGTTTGTACTTGCTTCAACTTGATGAAACGCGTGGAAAAGCTTGGCCTGCTGTTCCCGTGATATACCAATGCCTGTGTCGCTAACTTCAATTTGAATAGTGCAAATGTCGCCTTCTTCCTTTATCACGCGGGCGCTTAGTCTGACAAAACCTTCGTCCGGGGTGAATTTTACCGCGTTTCCCAGCAAGTTCGTAATGACCTGCGTCAAACGCTGGTCGTCTCCGATTAGAATCGGAGGTATGCGTTCATCTATATACAGCTTAAATTTCTGTTTCTTTTCGTCAAGACGGAAAGAAATTACGTTAATGACACGCTGGAGCATTTTTTCAAAGTCAAATTCCTCAATCGACAGGTCAAACTTCCCGGACTCAATCTTTGATATGTCGAGAACGTCGTTTATAATGCCCAGCAGATGCGACGAGGCGTCTTCAATTTTATTTAATGTATAGTGTACACGCTCAATATCATTAGAAGATTTGCCTATTGCAGTCATTCCGATTATGGCATTCATCGGGGTTCTGATCTCGTGGCTCATATTCGCCAGAAAAGCGCCTTTCGCCAGAGCAGCCTGATTAGCTTCGTTTTTAGCCTCTGTTAAAGAAGCAAAAGCCTGCGTATATGACTTACAGAAGATGTAGATCATTGAGTTCAGGGCTGCGGCGGTAAAGAAACCCAGATAGTTCTGTACTATCGTAAAGCCGGCTCCGAGCATATTTCGGTTAAGCACAAAAAGAAAAAACGCCTGAACCACACTAATTCCCGCCACATATGCGGCAAGTCCTTTCGGTTTCAAATATGTAAGCGAAATCATCGCTCCGCCAATAGTATACATAAATATCAAAAAATCGCCGTTAAAATGCACCGCTCCGACAGTAAGCAGTGATATCAGCACCGTAGGTGAAAGGAACGCCAGCCTCTCGCCACTTAGCGGGCTTACTTCCATAGAGATATATGCTACGATCATAGCAGCGCTTAAAGCCAGTCTTATAACCATATCTTCAGTAAAGAACAGTACGTAGTATATAGTTGACGCTGCCGTGTAAAAGAGCAAGATAACCAGAATGTACGGCGCGGTTGTGTTTTTGACCGAACCATCCAGTATATATTTCTGAATAAAATAAATCATATCCTGCTCCTCTTTGCGACCTGCTTTCAAGAGTCTGCCCAAAACCTCATATTTCAATTATTATTTCCGGTCAGCTTTCCCCAGGAATCGAAGTGTCACAAAAGAAAAGACCAAGCATGGAACCTATATCCACAAGGCGGAGAGGCAATTTCTTAAATATTCAGATAGCTTACAATACCATACAAGATTACGATTGTACAGAAGTAATTTTGCGGGATTTCGGACGACTTGAACCTGGGCCGTATATAAATAAGGATATTAGAAAGACTCCAGATCGTGTCATAAAACCTAAAATCTATTGTATCGTTTTTACTAAATTAAGAACAGAAACAAAAAATAAAGTCGCTGACACAAATCAAATGACAAACTCCCGGCAGTAATATCCTTTGTCAACATAAGCGAAACTGAGTGAATTAAAGAATGATTTTTTCACAAATCATACCGATATATAAGCTGCACCCCATGTATTTCATGTAGTCTTGAGCTATGCTCAACAAACCCAGCCTTTTGATATAGCTTTTGCGCCGGCATATTCTTTGCGTTTACTATTAGAACCAGCTTATTTACTTCGGGATAATGCTTATTTACGAATTCAGGCAGTATATTCATAGCCTGGAACGCAAACCCTTTCCCTTGCTCCAAAGGATTAACCGCCAGGGATCTAATCAATAATGCTTTGTCATCAAAACCTATATCCAAAGCCCCTTCTTTCACGAAGAACAAAGTACCCGGCACATACATTCTTATTGAGAATAAGAACCATGCGACGATTTGGACGTGTTTGTCAAGGACAAATTTTTGCAACATGCCTAAAAATTGCACGAACCGCTTATTCTTGACAATTTTGAGTACTGAGGTTATACTTTTGTTTAGCATGGAAATATTTTGATGAAATTCTATGATTATTACAGAAAATGACAATAAATTAACTAAATATTCAAGGTGGTGATAAAATACATTTCATTGAGTTCATAGTAGATGGGAGCGAATACGATGAGGAAAATATTAGATAGCATCAATCCTTTGAAACTCAAAAAGGATATCGAGCAGCTCGCACAAGAAAACGCAAAGCTATTGGCTATGCTTTCGCCTGAACAACAAAAATCTGAGGCACTCAAAAAGCGCATAGATGAATTGACGCACGAGTTAAGTGAGTCTGAAAAAAAGCTAGATAATTTGCGTTATGAGGTTGCTGTAGAAGATCGTAAGTTACATGACCTAAAAAAGCAGTTAGTCGTTGTCGACGAGGATGTAATGATGGAATCTTTTGCGCTATATAAGCCTATGTATAGCTTTATGTACGCTGATGAGTATCGCGCGAAAATCGAAAAAGTCAGAGGTTCACAAAAAGACCTTATAAAAACGGGCAAAGCTTGCCTGGGGAAAGACTGGACGGTTAACGGTAGTGCTTCGCAAGGCAAGAAAATGGTTAAAGATATGCAAAAATTGTTGTTGAGAGCCTTTAACAGCGAATGTGAAGAAATTGTTGACAGAATAAAGTACAACAATTTTGAGACAAGTCTAAAGCGAATTAACGCTTCATATGAACAGATAGCGAAGTTAGGTTCAATCATGGGTGTTGCTATCGCTAGGGAATATTATAATTCCAAAATAGATGAGCTACGCCTTGCACTTGAATACAGACAAAAAAAGCAAGAGGAGAAAGAGGCTCAAAAAGTCCTTAAAGATCAACAGCGCGAAGAAGAAAAGCTTCGTAAAGAAATAGATGAACAACGACGAAAGATAGAAAAAGAGCAGAATCATTATATAAATGCCTTAAAAAAAATAGATGCACAACTGGAAAACACAACCGAAGACAAGAAAGTTGAACTACTTGCAAAAAGGTCAGAAATTGAGAACTTCATAGCTGAAGCTGAAAAAGCCTTGAAAGACATAGACTACAGAGAAGCCAACCAAAGGGCTGGATATATTTACGTTGTGTCTAATATTGGTGCTTTCGGTGAAAATATTTACAAAATCGGCATGACAAGGCGCCTCGATCCGATGGAAAGAGTTGATGAGCTGGGCAACGCCTCCGTGCCGTTTAACTTTGATGTTCACGCTATGATTTTTTCGGATGATGCTCCGAAACTAGAAGCCACACTACATAAAACTTTCGATGACAAAAAATTGAACTGGGTCAATACTAGGCGTGAATTCTTTAATGTAACGCTAGGTGAGATAAAGGCTGTAATCATGGCAAATTACGACAAAACAGCAGAGTTTATAGAAGTTGCAGATGCAGAGCAATATCGTATATCTGGGAAAATGCGAGAGCAACGATAAGCGGTCAATTTACCCCCGCCAGATTTTTGCTACACACCTACACTTGCTACACTAACCCAAGATTCTGCTAAGTGTAGCAAGTGTATGAAATGCAGCAGTTTCCAGTCGCTCTCACGAAATTCAGCAGTATCGATATGCCAAAAAGCTAATCAACAAAGGGATTCTGCAAGTAATCCAGCACAACCCCAACAACTACATTCCCTGCACCGCCACGGCGGATATCCAACCGTCGGCGCAACTCGGCCACAAAGTTCTTGTTGTTCATCTACCGATAGCCGTTACCTTTTGCCCATAAGGTATATGCAGCATACAATTCCGAAGTAGGCATACGATTCCCCTCTTGCGCAGCAATACACTCCGCAAGAAACGATCCGATTATATCCGTTTCCTGCCGATATACCTGTAGGGCATTGCTTACCTTTTCAGGGAGAGGTAATCCCTCAAGCTGTAGCAATCGGGACCCATCAATAAGCCAGTTGGGGTTGTGTTGTCAAGGACTGTTTTTGAAATCGTAAAAAAATAAGGGCAAGGCTATTGTTTCAGCCTTGCCCTTATATGGTGATTTTGTGGTTGTATCAGTTAATATAGATATATGCGGCTTG
>Ga0131853_10015785_pt1 | contig 13805 bp, 14 predicted proteins | sample TergutLab28metaG_FD_92764 | JGI IMG/M metagenome (GOLD analysis project Ga0131853, IMG submission 92764) | Labiotermes labralis P1 segment gut microbial communities from Petit-Saut dam, French Guiana - Lab288 P1 (version 2) (version 2) | ecosystem: Host-associated > Arthropoda: Insects >... | reverse complement strand
TGTGCTTTCTCAGCCGCGCGCCGTGGCTGATCCCAAGATAAACCAGCCAGATGAACATATACCGGGCAAGCTCCTCCGACCAGAACAGCGAGTTGTTAAACACGCGGCGCATAATGACTTGTATAAAAAGAATAATTACCATAAACGACATAAGAAAAATGTTTATGGTAATCTCAGCGTTCAGATCAAGCCACTGCAGTGCCTTCAGCGCTTTATTTTTCGTTGTATCGCTCATGGTTGTTAATCGATAAACGCATCAAGCAGTTGGGGATTATCCATCCTGTCGCGCACCATATTAATCAGTTCGCTGTTTATGATGAGATTACGCCACTGGGTTTTCTCGGCGGGTGTCAACTCAACAACGTTAACACCCTCGCTCATAAACTTTTCCCGAATGGCAATCTCATCTTCCAGCGCCCTTTCGCGCTGGAAAATTGTCGATTCACGCGCCGCACGATCAATCGCCGCGCGTTGCTGGTCGGTCAGCGAATTGTATTTTTTCAAGTTCATTACAACGATAAACGGAGTATACACGTGCTGGGTCAACGAGATGTACCTTTGCACCGACTGGAAGTTGTTCGCATCGATAATGCCGAGCGGGTTTTCCTGCGCGTCAACCGTGCTCTGCTGGAGCGCGGTAAAAAGCTCGCCAAACGCCATCGGTGTGGGGTTCGCGCCGAAAAGCTGCCACGCCGAAAGGTGCAGCGGGTTCACCATCGTGCGGACTGTCATTCCCCTGACATCGGCGGGAACGCGCACGGCAACTTTGTCGTTGGTGAAATTGCGGAAACCGTTTTCCCACATCGCAATGCCCTTCAACCCGATGCGCTCCATGCCATCCAACAGACGCCGTGTCGCTTCGCCATCGAGCATTCTGTGGGCGTGTTCGTGGTCTGTAAACAGGAACGGCATATCAAACAGGAAAAGGTCGCGGAAAAGCTCGGCAATGGAGCTTGTCGAACTGACCGCTATGTCTATATCGCCGACAACTGTGTTTTCAACTTGAGCGACATCGTTGCCCAGCTGGTTGCGGGGGAAATGGTCGATAACCAGCGTTCCGCCGGACGCTTCCTGCGCGATGCGGATAAACTCTTCCCCGGCAAGTATACCTGCCTCCGTAGTAACATTGGCGAACCTGAGCCGGACAGTGCCGCTCTGCTTTCGCCCTTCGCACGAGGTAAACGCCCCGGCAACAACGAGGCCGATACAAGCCATCATTAACACTTTCTTCATAATTTTCTCCTTGATATCCTTAACCTTGATATTCTTAATAAATAATAAGTAATAAAGTTTCCTAACAATGGTATCATATTTTTCTTATTTGTCAATAGAAACTTTTGAGAAAACTTCCAAATATGAAAAGAAAATCCAATTTTTATACAACTTAAAAAATATCGATGAGATTTTTCATTGTCCCAATTACACCATATTATCTTTCATAGAAAATCTCCCCGCCGATAACTTCGCCGTTTCTCTCCAGAACCCAGCGCTCAGGTGTAAGCCGGAAAATCGCCTGAAGGCTTCCGGTTTGGTTGTCGTGCCAGTTGATGGCGCCGTCTCCGTCAAGAACAACAAACCAGCGCCCGCCATCCGCGATATGCACCGGAAGCCCCCTGCCCCGCTCAAAGGCGGCAATTTCCTCGCTGGGTTGCAGTTCGTCGGGCGTTTTCCCCCGGTGAAAAACGACAGCCCCGCTTGCCCCTGTATCGCCCAGGGTAAATGCAAAGTTCCCCCCCGACTCCGCCATTGACACATACGGGTCGTCTCCGATGTAGTGGGCAAGCGTTTCTGATTGCCACGGGGCGGATGTGTCAAGCCGTATGATAGAAGTCTGCAAATCCCCTCCGGCGTGGCTATTCACCACTATTCCGTAAACTGCCCCGCTGGAAGTGTGGCTCGTACCACCGCTGGAAGTATGGTACACCTGCGTTCCGATTGCGGCGGGGAACGCCAGCGGAACCGTTTCGCCGGTGGAAATGTTTATCATCAAAAAGGGCGTACTTCCGGCGGCGGCACTTCTGGCAAAGATAACCGTATCCTCATCGATAAACGCCGCGTCCATCGCGGCGGGAACGGAGTGGGAAAACCGCACCGCGCCGCTTTTCCGGTCAAACACCGAAAGAGCGCCCGTTGTACTCAAAAAGAGAACACTGCCGCCTGAAACGCTCGCCGCTCGCAGGGGAAAACGTGCGGGCAAGTGCAGCGGCACATCCGCCTCCGTCTCGCCATCTGCGGGATTTCCCGAAAGGGTTTTCAGCACGGGGGGCAAAGCTCCTGCGCCCAAATGCCACAACAAAAACGCGGCATCCGCCGCTTCTTCCGCAGCCGAATCTGCGGCAATACGGGTGTACTCCCCGGCATCCTGCAAGGTTACAAGCTCTCCGTCATCGAGCAGGGAAAAATCAAGCGAGATAAATCCCAATGCGCCATCTTCGCAGAGGAAGGCAACGGCTTGCGCGGAAACGGCGGTGTAAAGAATATGCCGCGAACGTTCGGCGCTCATTGCCCATGCGCCGCTTTCGTGTACATGCCACAGAATTCCCGCCGCCGTACCCAGTACAATGCTGCCGTCATTTCCGGCGATGGCGGCGCGTGCCGTGCCTGCCTCATACGGCACAGAAAGTTGGCTCAGAATAGTCAAGCCGCGTTCGGGGTTTATTTCCAGATGGTAAACCGCATCGGCGCCGCCATCGGCGAGTTTACCAAACTCATCGAGTTCAGCGAGCCGATCATCGAATTCATCGAGTTGCTGTTCATCTGCAACTTCCTCATCGGTGGAAAGAACGTAAAAACGGGCAAAGCCCGCCGCCGCCTCGGAATCGCTGAGGAAAATACTGCCGTGCCGTATCGAAGTATCGCGGGCAAGAATCTCACCGCTGGCCGCATCAAGAACCAAAAGCCCCAGATCGTCAAAACCGCCGATAAAACGGTTGCCGCCAAAAAGAGCCACAGAGCGGATGTTCGCGGGCGCTTCAAAATAGTAAATCTCTTCGCCGTTTTCTATATCCCAGAATAAAAAAAAGCCCGAAGTTGTGTAGCAAATCATCACCCGTTCGGAGATGTTTGTAGCGGCGAAGGTAACGGAGTCGGAGATTTCCTCGTGCAATTCGAGAACTTCCCCCGTTTCCGGGTCGATAAACATAACGCCTTCGTTCAGACCACCGGGGGCAACGATCAAAAAGCCGCCAGCCGCCGAGTAATTGATAAAGGGGGCTGCATCAGGAAAATGCAGGGTGAACAAGCGCGCCTTTGTGCGGTAATCCCACGCGGAAACGTGATAGTGACCGAAGTCGCCGCGCACGGAGTCGCCGCGTTCGACAACGGCAATCTGCGTTGTACCGGGGCGTACCGCAACGGACAGTATCGCGCCGCGGCTTATCTGGATTCGATCCTGTGCGGCATCATTGTCCCACAAGCCCAAAAAGCCGTCTTCCCCCGCGCTGAAAATATTCCCTTCGCCGTCATGGAACAACGCCGTTACCGCTCCCCGATGCCCGCTGCTGAGGGCAGACAACGCAGGGGTGAAAATAAGGCACGCTGCAACGGCAAGCACAATGCCGCCTAACTTCTTTACCATTACAACCTCTGGCTAACACTCCGTCAGGTTTTTGTTCGAGTATCTGAGCGCATCATATTTTTCACGGAAAGATACCCGAGAACTTTCAACGCGCTAAACCTGTCGCTTTTGGGATTGTTTTTGTAGTCGGACAGCGTTTTCTCATACACTGAACGGGGAATCTTGGCGGCGGCAACCTCGTTTTTTCGCAGCCCATGGATATGGAAGTGCAGAAAGTTATCAGCCGCGCCGCCAGTTTCGTAGTGATACCATATATCGATTTCTTCGTCGGGATACTGCTCCTCAGCTTTCAGGTGCAGAAAATATTTGATAGCTTCCACCGCCGCTGGCTCAAAGCCACTTTTAAGCACCGCAAGCCTGTCTGCCAGTTCAGGATAGCCAATGAGCGTTTGAATATCGAAGGTCTGAATATCAAGATTTTGCAGGTCATAATCGCCCGTTAATTCAGGCGCAGTTTTTCTCCGGTAAAACTCGCCCCGTTGCAGTTCGGACAAAACCTCAATGCACAACTTTCGAGACGGCCAAAAAACCACAAGGGGAAATTCCGGCTTATGGTTTTTCTTGCACGCCTGACACGTGAAGTTCAAAAAAGTTCCGTTCTGTATCTGGTCAAAGTATTCGCTATTGCTGTCGAGGTTGATCTCGCGCGGAACATCAACCTCAAAAACATTATCGCAATAGCAGGTAATTTTCTGCTGCATGGAACCAACCTCCCTCATTCATCGTATCGCCGGATTTCAGCGGTTTGCAAGGTACAAAATATCCCCAAAAATCGCAAAGATCATAAGACCGGCAATCAAAACCACGCCAACCATCTGAAAGGCAGAAACAAAGCGCGGGTGAGGCGGCTTTTTGCGAATTGCCTCAACAAGGAAAAGGAGAATCATTCCGCCGTCAAGAACGGGCAAAGGCAGGAGGTTCATAATGCACAGCGCGATAGAGATAAGCGCCAAGAAGTTGACCATCGAGCTTAAACCAGCAATAAAACTGTGGGTAAAGCCTGTGGCGGCAACATCGCCTACCATATAGGTGATGCGTATCGGGCCGGAAACAGCTTTGGTTAAATCAACGCCCCGAAACAGCAACGAAAGGCTGCGGACGGAAATCACAAAGATTCGCCACGTTTCGACAGCTCCGCGCGCAACAGCAACGGGGGGAGACAAACGCGGGTTCTCATAACGCACCGCTTGCCATGCTATACCGAGATTGGCAGGTGCGCCGTCGGCGGCAAAAATCGGCAGGAGTGTCGCGGTCGACGTTACGCCTTCGCGGAGGTACGAGACTTCCAGCACAGACGGCCGTTCTTCGAGAATAGCCGCCAGCGCCATCGTGTGTGGCAGCGCCTCGCCGTTAACGCTGAGAATTGTGTCGCCGCTTTTCAGCCCCGCGATCTCAGCGGCGCTCCCTTCGGCAACCTGCTCGATAATGGGATCAGTCCAAAAGAAAATGCCGATCCTTCCAGCTCCGGTACTTTTATCCAACGCGGGGCGCACCGTCAGGTCAAGCGTTTCGCCATTGCGCTGCACTTGTATGGGCAATTCTTCTTCTGGGTGAACGGAGATAATCCCCTGAATATCGTTGAAGGTTTCCGTTTCGCGCCCGCGTATGTTCACAATCCGGTCGCCAGTTTGAAGCCCTGCATCGTCAGCGGGGTTGACCGTTCCGGGCTGAATATCCGAAACGAGGATGATGCGGTTGCTGAGCGTGTTTACTTCAAACCCCGCGCCCCAAATCACCGAAAGCACCAGCACGGCGAACAGCAGGTTGAAAAGGGGGCCTCCGGCGCACGCGACAATGCGGCGGAACGGATGCGCGGCGAAAAAACTCCCCTTCTCGGCGGGTTCGGCTGATGAGCCGTGATTGTTTTTCCCGCCTGACATATCAAAATCCGACTGCCCCTTCATTTTGCAGTAGCCGCCAATGGGAAATGCCCCCAAGCGGTACTCGACCTCGCCGATCTTCTTTTTCAAAATAGCTTTGCCCCAGCCAATGGAAAACGCTTCTACTTTTATTCCCATAAGGCGGGCGGCAATAAAATGTCCAAGCTCGTGGACAAAAACAACAACGCCAAGTCCAAAAAGCCCCAGCAATATTCTAAAAATCAACATTTCAAACTCCCATTAACTTTTGTAGCTACTAGTTCCCGCGCACAAGCATCCTGTGCAAGCACATTTTCAATAGTTAACATCTCATCAACTTTAGCACGACTATCTCTTATAACATACCCGACAATACGGGGGATTTCAAGAAAATTAATCTGGTTTTTCAAAAAAAGATCAACAGCGACTTCGTTGGCGGCGTTGTAAACCGCCGGAAGGAGCGCTCCCCCAGCAAGGGCTTCGTACGCCAAATCGAGCATCGGGAAGCGGCCGGCGGCGCACGTCTCAAAGGTCAGCGTAAGGCCGTCAAAATCCAGCACGCCGAACGGCGAAGGAGGCGTATCCGGCCACGCAAGCGCATCGTGGATGGGCAGACGCATATCGGGCTTTGACATTTGGGCGTACACCGCGCCGTTTTTCAGGCGCACCATCGAATGAACGACACTTTGCGGGTGAACGACAACCTTAATCGTTTCAAGCGGCAGCCCAAATAGGCGCGCCGCCTCGATCACTTCAAGCCCCTTGTTTGCAAGGGTTGCAGAATCCACCGTGATTTTCGGCCCCATGCTCCACGTCGGATGAACAAGCGCCTGCCCAGGCGTTACTCCGGACAGCATCTCTTGGGTATATTCCCGAAACGGCCCGCCTGAAGCGGTAAGGATAACTTCACTGATGTTGTCTGCGCCGTGCGCCTCGATGAGTTTAAAAATCGCCGAATGTTCGGAATCCACAGGAATAATGCGGCGCTGTTTCTCCGCCGCAAGTGCGAAAACGAGCGGTCCCGCCATCACAACCGTTTCCTTGTTTGCAAGCGCCAGATCGCAGCCCGCGTTGAGTGCGGCGCAGGAAGGCACAAGCCCGGCAGAACCGGCAATTCCGTTCAGGCAAATGTCCGCCCCGGCGGCGGCAATCGCGTCTAAAAGCCCCGCGCTTCCGGTGAAGTCGATACCAGCGGGCGCGGTATCAAGCGGTGAGCCCGCCTGCCCTTCACCGGAAAGGGCGGTGATCGCACCGGGAAACTCTTCTTTCAGGCGCAGAAGTTCTTCACAGCTTGTGCGGGCGCTGAACAACACTGGCTGGAATAGATCGGGAGCACTTCGTAGTACATCGAGAGTGCTTTTCCCGATAGAGCCAGTAGCGCCTAAAACGGCAACTCGTTTTCTCATTGTTATATTATTTTATACTACGAAAAGTAAATTATACAGCATGTAGTATACTGGAGCGGCAAACGCCAGAGAATCGATAGAATCAAGTGCACCGCCGCGCCCCAAAATTAACGTACCTGAATCTTTCACACCCGCGCTCCGCTTTATCGCCGACTCGCACAGATCGCCCAGCGTTGCGGCAACGCCGGACACAAACCCCAAAACGGCTCCGGCGAAAGCCGAAGGCATCACCGCAGACGTAAACAAGCTGGGGAGCAGGGCAACCGCACCAATTCCTATTGCAATGGACATCAAAAGCCCGCCAGCAAACCCGGAAAGGCTTTTGTTTGGGCTGGCGGCAACAAAGCCGCGATTGTTTTTCCCAAAAAGCACCCCAAACACCCACGCAAACGAATCGTTCAGAAGCACAATGAGAAAATAGATAAGGATGACAAAACCCGCATTGTTGAATTGCGTCATCTTGACAATCCACGCCATAAAAAGACCGGGGTACACCATCACCGAAAAACCTGCGGTAATGCGGGAGATATACCCGTCGAGTTTTTCCTGCGAGGAAAAAACTCTGGAAATCAGCAGCCACAGACCGCCAGCAATAAAAATACACGGAGCAAGGTGCCGGTTGGTAATCCCAAACGTTACCGCGATAGTCCACGCAACGGGGCTTAAAGCGCCCAGTGCAATCGTGTGCGGCACGGAAATGTTCAGATTTTTGTGCGCCAAAATCGCGCGAAACTCAAGCGCTCCGAGAATAGAAAAGGCAATGGTAACCAGGTTTAACGCCAGATGGTTATAATACGGGAGAAACAACACAATCGAAAGAAGCGCGGGCGTACCTACAAAAAAGACTATTAAACGCTTGAAAAGTTTACTCATACTATCGCTTACTTTGCGTCTCCAAAGCGCCGCTGGCGGCTGCGGTAATCTCGTACCGCTTGTGCAAGGTCATCTTCCGCCCAGTCAGGCCACATCTTGTCAGAAATATAGTATTCGGCATACGCTCCCCCCCACAGAAGAAAATTACTCGTCCGAAACTCCCCGGCGGTTCTAATGATCAAATCCGGTTCGGGAACATCCGGGTTATCTAGATACAGGGCGATGTTCGCCTCTGTTACCGCCTTCCCCGCCGCGGAAAGTTTTCGCACCGCGCGGACAATCTCGTCTCGACCGCCGTAGTTCAGGGCGATAATTACCTGAAGTCCGGTAAAGCCCTCCGTGTCTGCACACACACCGTCAAGTTCGTCAAGTATATCGGAGGGCAACCCTTCGCGGCTTCCCGCGTGGCGCACCCGAATCCCGTTTTCCCGGTAAAAATCCAGTTCGCCCCGCAGGTGTTTTTTCACAAGCCCCATAACAAAGCCAACTTCTTCTTCGGCACGTTTCCAGTTTTCGGTGGAAAACGTATACAAAGTAAGGTACGGAACACCCAAATCGCTCGCCGCTTTCACAACGCGCTTGGCAGCCTTGATTCCCTCAAGATGCCCCTGCGTGCGAAGCTGCCCGCGCTGTTTTGCCCAGCGGCCGTTCCCGTCCATAATAATACCGATGTGCCGAAGTTCCGTCTGCTCTGTCAAACCTCCATAATCTCCTTTTCCTTCTCTTCCAGCGCCTGATTAACTTTGCTGATAAAACTATCGGTAAGTTTTTGCAGTTCTTCGCTGGATTTGCTTTCCTGATCCTCGGTAATTTTACTGTCTTTCAGGAGTTTCTTCAGTTCTTCGTTGCCGTCTCGCCGTATATTCCGAATTGCAACGCGGCTCTGCTCGGCGTGGGCTTTCGCCTGCTTGGCGAGTTCCTTGCGCCGTTCCCCCGTTAGCGGCGGGATGGAAATGCGAATCACCTTGCCGTCGTTCGACGGGTTCAGGGATAGTTCTGACGTGCGAATGGCTTTCTCGATCTCCCCGATGAGCGCCTTGTCCCACGGCTGAATGACGATAAGCCGCGCTTCGGGAATAGAAATATTCGCCACCTGGTTCAGCGGCGATTTATCCCCGTACGCGTCGACTTTGATCCTGTCGAACAGAGCAGCGGAAGCCCTGCCAGTCCTCAAAGCGGCAAAACCGTCTTTGAGGCTTGCAAGAGACTTAACCATCCGCTGTTCGGCCTGAGATAGTGTCTCGTCCATCTTATTCGCCTACTCTGAAATAGACATACTCTTCGATGGAGAGATTCGCCCCCGCCTTTTTGCCCGCATCCGCAAGTGCCTGCGCGACAGTCATTTTTTCGTCTTTGACGTAGCCCTGATCCATAAGGCAAATCTCTTTCAGGAACTTGCTGACCTTGCCCTTCAGAATATTTTCCAACACTCCGGCGGGTTTGCCCTTCATTCCCTCGTCTTGCTCCATCTGCTTGCGGAAAATCTCGTGCTGCTCTTTCAGCCACGCCTGATCAACTTTGCTCTGATCCTGGTACACCGGGTTAAACGCCGCAATATGGAGGGCAATATTGAACGCAAACGCCTTCACGTCTTCGTTTGCAAAAATGTCGCCCTTGTCCGAGGCGAACTTTACCACAACGCCAATTGCCCCGTCGCCGTGAATGTAGCTGGTAAGGTACTGCCCGGCAGCGGCCTTTACGGTTTTTACGCGCTTTAAGCTCATGTTTTCCCGAATTTTGGCAGCCAGCTCCGTAACCATCCCGTTCAGCTCATCGTTTGGCTCGGAAATGCCCTTTGCCAGAACCTTGTCCGCCAGGGACTGCCCCAGCGCGATAAATTCCGGGTTCTTCGCCACAAAGTCCGTCTCCGACGCCATTTCTACCAGCGCCGCAGCAGACCCGCCGCCCGAATTCCCGATTTTTATAAAAACCTTTCCCTCGTTGGTCGCCCGCCCAGCGCGTTTTTCAACGGCGGCAAGCCCCTTTTCTTTAAGCAACTTCTCCGCCGCCACCGCATCCCCGCTAGTTTCCGCAAGTGCGTTTCTGCACTCCACAATACCGGCTCCGGTTTTCTCGCGGAGAGCTTTCACCTCTCCGGCACTTATCGTAGACATATATACTCCTTGAATCTCGTTGTTAGGTTAAGCGTCTTCCCCGTAAGCTTTCTCAATATCAACCGGAAGATCATCCTCCGCTTCAACTTCGCTTTCCTGCGCCGCAGGAGCCTCTCCCGTGTACGAGGCAATGTCGATCTCCTGATCTTCTTCCTTTATAGACGCATCAGGCATAACGCCCTCAACCCCTTCGTCCTCGCTTTCAAGGTTTTCGATGATTTTCAAGCCAACCTCATTGTCCGCCTCGACCACCGCGTTGGCGACAATCTGGGTAAACAGCGTAATCGCGCGGATTGCGTCATCGTTGCCGGGAATTGGGTATGTGATGCCATCGGGATTGCAGTTCGTGTCCACAACCGCGATAATGGGAATGCCCATGCGCTGCGCTTCGGCAACGGCAATTGCTTCTTTTCTCGTGTCGATGATAAAAAGCGCGCCGGGGAGTTCTTTCATCTCCTTGATACCGCCGAGGTTTTTCTGGAGCTTGGAGCGCTCCTTCGCCAGAGACGCGATTTCTTTTTTGGTGAGGTTTTCAAACGTCCCGTCGACTTCCATTTTTTCGAGTTTTTTTAGGCGCACCAGCGATTTTTTAATCGTGAAAAAGTTGGTAAGCATTCCGCCAAGCCAGCGGCTGTTGATGTAATAACAATCACAACGTTCGGCTTCTTTTTGAACAGCTTGTTGAGCCTGTTTCTTTGTCCCCACAAAGAGAATCTTCTTTTGGGACAAGGTAACTTTTCGCACCGCTTCGTAGGCGTCTTTGATCGCCTGAATGGTTTTTTGCAGATCAATAATGTGAATCCCATTTCGTTCCGCGAAGATAAACTTTTTCATTCGCGGATCCCAGCGTTTTACCTGATGCCCAAAATGCACACCTGACTCAAGCAGGCTTTTCATGGTAACTACTGCCAAAATCTCCTCCCTGTCCCGATCTCCAACGATCGGGCGCCTTCCCTATATCTCATCGCCCGTCACTTGGGCGATGGAAAATTGATGAAAACCTACGTTTTCACCTTGTGAGGTTTCGCTCTGCAAACACTCACTGTTTGTTAGCCCCCATACGGGTAGCCATTATCTCGTAACATATCATAAAACTCGCGCAATGGCAAGCCCACTATCGAAGAAAACGAGCCGGTTATCGAAACAACGAAACAAGAGGCGAGTCCTTGAATCTTATACGCGCCCGCCGCGCCCTGCCATTCGCCTGAGTCAAGATACCACTCGATTTCCCCCGGTGAAAGCGGCGCGAACGTAACGGCGCTGGAAACCGAGCGGCAGTCGATGGCATTTGCCGCGCCGCTGTACAGCGCCGCCGCACTAACCACCTCGTGCGTTCTGCCTCCAAGGGCGCGGAGCATCCGGGCAGCGTCGTTTCTATCCGCCGGCTTGCCAAAAATTTCCCCGCCGAGCGAAACGAGCGTATCGGCGGCAAACACCCACCGCGCGTGTGCGGCGAGTGGCACAACTGCGTTCACCTTCTGCACAGCCAAACGTTCAGCCGCCGCGCGGGCATCCTCGTGCGGGGCGACAATCTCCTGCAACGGAGAGGGAACGCAGGTAAACGGCAACCCCAAAAGCCGCAGGAATTCCCTGCGCTGTAGAGAAGCAGATGCAAGAATAATCTCTTCCATAGGTAGTAATTATAGTAGCAACTAAGGAACGTTGCCTATTATCATACAGAGTAGAATTGACCTAGACGCAAGTTGTACAACAGACATGAAGTTTTGTTTAGGAACTTGTTTTTCCACTCCCGGGGACGCGTAAGCCTTGTCAACAGGGCTGGAGCGTGCTAGACTTGAATTATGTTACCGAGGGTTGAATTCGTTCCGTCAGCGTTCAGGCATGGGCTTGCCGAGGAAGATATTCGTTGGGTGTTGAACAACTATCTGGTTGACGGCATTGTCGAAGAAGACGATGAGACCACCCGCATCGTCGTGGGATTTGACCGTGCCGTCAACAGGCTTTTGGAAGTTATGTACCATGAGCTTGAGGATGAAACAGCTTTGGTGTTTCATGCTATGGAGTGCCGCAAGAAGTGGCTTGAAAAACTAGGGCTACAGGAGTAATTATGCCGAGATTAACCGACGAGGAATACGCCGCATTGGATGAAAAGTGGACACGGGAAACCCCCACAGTAAATTTTTCACGACCCGGTATGTTTGCCCGCCAGCGGCTTTTGCTGGAAAGTCTTGACACGGTAGCCGCAAACTACATTCACATCCGCGCTGAAGCAGACCGTACGACACCGGCTGAGGTGATCGGAGCGATGGTTCGCAGGGAAATGGCGGCACGACTGTCTTCGCTCTCGGCAACGAATGCTGCACAGGAGTAAGGCTGGGGCGTTGCATTGGTTTTCCTGTTGCGCTGAATATGTCTTGAAAAAAATTTCTCCATTGACAAAACAATCTTGTTAGTTTTACTATAGTGACGTTAACAATTTTTTACCAATCAAGAAGGAATACTATGAACGAACAAAAGCACGCTGATCCCACCGCCCTCGGTCTGTTTGGGCTGGCAATGGTAACGTTGGTGGCTTCTTCGCAAAAACTGGAGCTGACGCATGGGTTTGCGTATGTGGTTCCCTGGGCAATTTTTTTGGGCGCTTTTGCACAGCTTATCGCCGGAATTCTTGACTACAAAAAGTGTAATGTTTTTGGGGGAACGGCGTTCTGTGCGTATGGTTTTTTTTGGCTTGCTGTTGCGTTTTCGTGGCTGACAAACATCGGTACGTATGGTCAACTGCTGCAGTCAAACATAGACCCGCATCAATTGGGCATGGCTTTTATCGGGTACCTCATTTTTTCGCTGTACATGACGGTTGCTGCGGTTGAAACAAACAAAGTCTTGCTCGTAATATTCATATTTATCGATTTTCTCTTTATCGGTCTTGCGCTTAACTCCTTTGAAATAGCGCCGCACGCCACCCATCGGTTCTCAGGGATTGCGGAGTTGTGCATTTCGCTGCTTTCTTTCTATGGTTCGGCGGCAAGTATACTGAACATCCACTTTGGGAGAACGTTTCTCCCTGTGGGCAAGCCGCTGGGGATTTTTCGGAAAGCTTCGGTCTAATCCTGATGTACGTGCGGGCTTAGTGGTTATGCACAGCCTTCGGTAACTTCCACCCCACATAAAGCTTTGGCGTTACCCGCTGGGCAACGCCAAAGCCAAAACCTCGGAGGCTAGTCCTTCATAGGCAAGCTAGCCCCCTCTGTTAAGCCGCCGCGCGCTGCTCAGGCTTGAAGCCTGAGCAGCCTTTGCCGACCTACGTGCTTTCCCCCGCCGTTACTGGGCAGGGCGAACAAGACGGAAACCATGGGTATTTGTATTTAGAGGTCATGTTACAAAGTCATTACTCCGCCATGCGGAACGGGCAAGTCTTTCAATTGTGTTCCAGCCATCATAGCTGCCGCGAAGCGTACGATAATAAGTTCCAGACAGCGGGCCCGTGAGATTGGGTAGATCGTTGCCTTCGTAATTATATCCACCACCCAGTCGGAGCGATGTAAGGTGATTGGTTGCAGCGTCCTCCTATTCGATGTCTGCTCTCCGTTCATTTTTCTGCGACCGGAGAGCAGCATCACTTTGCTTTACGGCGGCCCGCTGGGATTAATCTGACACTCGAGGATCACGGCGTTTGTCGCGCGTCCTCACGACACTTTTCAACATGCTTCAGGCTCCCTTATCCCGTCAGATCAGGATACCAATCTTTCCCTTCAATTTGAATCATAGCATCTGACACCGGGCTTCAGTGTCAGTCACCCTTGCATCATCCCGAAGCTAACCCGCTGTAGGCACTAGCCCCTAAGCCGAACTGCAAACAGCTCAGCTTAGATTGGCTTACCTGGGATATACCCGCCACGTATACTCGTAATACTCCTGCGTGGGAACTCCTCTGAAATACTTGTTGTCATATAATCTAGTATTCCCCAACTGACCGCTCCCACCGTGTCCCCACGCCCACAACGTTCCGTCACTC
>Ga0131853_10015784_pt1 | contig 13805 bp, 5 predicted proteins | sample TergutLab28metaG_FD_92764 | JGI IMG/M metagenome (GOLD analysis project Ga0131853, IMG submission 92764) | Labiotermes labralis P1 segment gut microbial communities from Petit-Saut dam, French Guiana - Lab288 P1 (version 2) (version 2) | ecosystem: Host-associated > Arthropoda: Insects >... | reverse complement strand
TTATTTACTGCAAAGTCACTCTACATGTTTCGGGTGTCACAGCACCCATCATCAAGAGTACTAAAAACTGTAACCGCAGCCTCCGGTACAGGTCATAATATCGGTACAGCTACTTCCCTCCAACGTGGTTTGATCGGGACACGTTGGAGGGATGTAGCTTTACTGTTATTATGACCTGTACCGGAGGTTACGGTTACAGTTTTTAGTACTCCTGATGATGGGTGCTGTGACACCCGAAACATGTAGAGTGACTTTGCAGTAAATAAATATTTGCATACTGTTGCATCTGGTTCGATTTGTATTAACATTGAAGTAAGAACTCATAAATAAGTTCGTCATTCGTCGAGTACTTCGTTTTTCTATGAAGTAACTGATTAAAGAAGTATTACTTTAATATCATTATGAACATTGCAACAAAGGGAATTATAACTCATTACTTCTGGGATGTATGAGTCTGTTTTAACGTATGATCCAGTACCCACGTTTGAAGTAAGGGAATATCCAAGATTTTAATGATTGATGGGTCTTAGCGCGTGCACAAGACATTATCTTCGAATCACGGCGTGCTAGTATTATTAACATTTTGAAGTATGGCATTGTTCTAAATTACAAATCTTCGGTTCTTACTTCACAGAAAACCCAATCTTCTTTTTTTGAAGTTTTGCTGACCGTGCATCTCAGCATATTTATCTCAGTAATTAACCAACTTGATGCACAAAATTTTTGTTTTACAATAAGTTTATTTCATGCCTCTACATGTTTCGAGCACTATGTGCTCATCATCAGGAGGTCAAAATTGCATTGCACAGCCTCTGGTATCATCACACTGAAAAAAGTGAGTGGTCTAAAATTACTTGTTTCAGTGTGACGATACCAGAAGCTGTGTAATGCAATTTTGACCTCCTGATGATGAGCACATGGTGCTCGAAACATGTAGAGGCATGAAATAAACTTATTGTAAAACAAAAATTTTGTTCATAAAGTTGGTTAATTACTGAGCTAAATAAACAGATCTTCTTTATTGGAATGACCAGCCGATTAACCTCATTCAGTGAAGCAAATGACATTTAATCTGAGGATTACGCAGTATCAGGATTTAGTAATGTAACAGCAGGCAATGTTTACAGGTACAGTCGCACTGTAGTTTGAATGATTAAAGAATTACATCCATAACGGAATTTTCAAAGAGATAATTGCTCTAGATTTTTTTTGAATAACGACGATGAAACAAAAGCATTGTTTTATTTTGTACTAAATTAAAACTGGCAGGGGAAAAATATATTTATATTAATATTTATCCCCTCCACAACTTGAAACATAATCTGGGGCCCACCCAGCATCCTTACGGTACTTACAGAGGCCTCACTTGCTGTAGGGTTTAGGGGGTTGGAGTGTGAAGCAAAACGAAAATAAGATTTTTTTAGTATTATTGGAAAGGTTCAGAGATGCTCTGAAACTGGCGTAAGGCGGTGAGATATGAGATCCTCAGCTTCCGTCTATCACCACATTCGCATTGTTTACAGATGTCTGTGTTACGATATTTTAATAGTGCGAAAATGATGATTAACTATATCATGTGAAACATCCACATAGGAATGCACTTCCGGTATACATTCTTAATCTCCGAAATGATGCCCTGATGTAAAAAGGTGGAGCGGGAAGTCCTTCTATCCTGCAACCCTATACTTTTTTATGTGTGTGTGTGTGTGCCTTTCACTAGTACATATTTTAGACCACGCCTCTATTTTTAAATTTTCAACGGATTTTTGAAATACAGGTTGTTTGATGTTTGTTGGACCGTGCATCATTGCGATAACTGAAGAATAAAAACCAACTAGATGCCACTTATTATTTTATTGTACTTCTAATAGGCTCAACATGTTTCGGGCATTACTGTGCCCATCATCAGGAGCTTGCGACTGTAATGTTGATTACCACATTGGTCGTTTCGTTCTTGGTTTGCTGTAGGTTGGAGGTTAGGTGCGTTTAGGCTAGAGTAGTGTCCGGGTTGCAGGCTAAAGCACGAGTCGTGCTTTAGCCTGCATCCCGGACACTACTCTAGCCTAACCGCATCTAACCCCCAACCTACAGCAAACCAAGAACGAAACGACCAATGTAGTAATCAACATTATGGTCGCAAGCTCCTGATGATGGGCATAGTAATGCGCGAAATATGTTGAGCCTATAAGAAGTACAATAAAACAATAAGTGGCATCTAGTTGGTTTTTTATTCTTCAGTTACAGGGTGTATCTTTATCTTCTCCCTTAACACTGCAGAATTATCGCACACTAAGCCTGCACCTGCCTCCACAATCCATGACATATGCTATGCTGATCGTAACAGTAAAACAAACACGTGGTACTAAAAAAGACTGTGCTTCAATACAGTAATGTTCCATTTGTCACACGGTTCTTATGTCTACCACCTGTATAAATGCAGAAAAAAATTGTAATATGTAATGCTTTCTCTCAGACTTTAATCAGTGTTTGTTCATTACTTTGAAAGCTGTAGACTGCTTGTTCCTTGTGGAGTCTTTGCGGCCTCTAAAGTTCGCGCTAAATACAGAATGTGCAGCGGCGCTTTATGAAGTTAAGGCAGTGGTAGCCGCAATAAGGCAACTGACGATAGCACTGTTTGAATAACGAAAACACAGCAGGTTTGAAAATATCTCAACTGCATATCCAGTGATATCAGAAAGGTAATTTTGTTTATCGTAATCAAAAAATAAATGAGATATTAAAAGAAAAAAATGTAATTTGGTTTGTTAAATTGGTTAGGCCGTGTTGAAGGCATGGCTGAGGATAGTATTGTGCAGAAGATCAAGAGATGGAAACCCATGTCTAAAAGACCAATTGGAAGACCTAAAACAAGTTGAAAAAATGACGTTTTGGAAGATATAAAGAGCATGAACCTACGCGATTGGAAGAAAGTAGCACAGAATGGAGAAACTTGGAAGAAAGTGGTTGAGCAAGCCAGAACCTTATGCAGGTTGCAGAGCTTAACAAGAAGAAGAAGAAGAAGAAGAAGAAGGAGAAGAAGTAAGAGGAGGAGGAGAAGAAGAAGGAGGAGGAGCAGAATGAGGAGAAGATGAAGTAGGAGGAGGAGGAGGAAAAGAAGAAGGAGAAGAAGAAGAAGAAGAAGAACAACAACAACAACAACAAGCAGTAAGAGGAGGAGGAGGAAAAGAAGGATGAGAAGAAGGAGGAGGAGGAGGAGCAGAAGGGGAAGGAGGAGAAGAAGTAGGATGAGAAGAAGGAGGAGAAGAAGTAGGATGAGGAGAAGGAGGAGGAGAAGGAGGAGAAGAAGGATAAGGAGGAGGAGGAGGAGAAGAAGAAAAAAAAGAAGAAGAAGAATTTTGTTTAACCCTTTCCAGATGGAAAAAGAGGCGATAAGCGAGTTACAACGAAATTTACGCGCTTTTCGCACGACATCTTTATAAATTCTTATTTTCATATTTATCTTTTTTTTGTTACTTTCAACTTGTCGCCCCTCATTTACATTTTACAAAATCACTATCTCTATCCCCCACCCCAAAATTCCTTCCCCATGTAATTCCATTTATAACTTAGAAATTTATCTTATTTTATACTTACTCGTTTTATTTATTACCTACTTAGAGAAACAACTGTGGTCAATCTAATGACAAATACACGCAAGACAGGCCAAGTATGTATAACGTAATATTGAGGCGCGCTCTTGAAACAAATGTTGCAGTGGAAAAGCAATGCGTATTGTATATTACGAGCTGTGTTTGTAACCTTAGGTATCCAGCATGCAATGATCATGTGCCTTGTTGTCATGTGTGGCCTGCCTGTCTCAATAATAATTTTCCACATTATCTCACAAAGGGTAGGACTTCGGGAAAAAGGTTATTATAAAAAAATGTATGTTTTTGTTTCTCTAAAAATTTGACTAAAACACTTCTGATTCTATGGAGGAAATGAGGGAGATATGTCAAAAAGTTATACTGTTCTTCATGTAAAGTGCCCACTATTCTTATCAGATTTTAATGAAATTTGAATGTTCTAGACAGTTTTTATAAAAATACCCAAATATCAATTTTCAAGAAAATCCCTCTAGCCGAAACTGAGTTGTTCCATGCGCAAAGGCCGACAGACAGACAGACATGACGAAGCTAATACTCGCTTTTTGAAATTTTGAAAATGCGCCTAAAATGAATTAAGATTTACTACTGAAAACGAAAATGTCTAAAAATATGTTAACCTTTAGTATTAAGTTATAAATTCGAAAAATTAGAAAGTAAAACTTACTTTAGAATTTCGACAATGGAATTAATATAAGTAAAAGGACAAGTAGAGTGGATTAATGTTAACGGTACACCATATAACGAGACGTATGGTTACTAGAGGTACAATTCCACTCTTTCTTAATTCCGGCACTGGAAGATGTGCGTGGTCAGGTTCAAGCCCCCAGCTACCACTTTATCCAGGAGGAACTTTACCCACTAACCATTAAATACAAACTTTGATGGGGCTCAGACACTGTCAGAAATTAAGTGGTAAGTGGTAAGAAATGAATAATCAACTTTCGTCGTCAATCCAACAAAAATTCCTTGGACGTCCAGCCCTTTACCTACTGACACTATACTCTTTCGTTATTCTAAATCCATACGATTAATTATGATAATAATAACATGTAAACACTGTAACGTAATAAATACTTTTAAATTGCTATTTTTGCAAATTTTGGAACAAGATTTGTCGCTGTGTAGTTTGGTCAGTTGTGATCGAGGTAAGGTGGTATATCCTGGGATTTATCATTAGCCTTCGGCTACCCTGACTGAGGTTTTCCGTGCTTTCTCCTCAGTTGCAAGGCAAATGCCAGGGTATAGCTTGTAAAGACGGGGCACGTCCCGCAGTCTTTCCAAATTAATTGTGTTATTCTATGTATTGTTTATGTGTAAATGTGTACTGTACTGATGCCACCGGGTGTCAACCCAACTGCAGTTAACGAATATATCTAAATATCTAAACTTCCTAAGACGGAAGAACCACTTTGGTTATGAACCAAGATCTGTTGTCATTGGATTCAATACTGCAGACACGAACCACTTTTTCACTCTGGTTATGAACCAAGATCTGTTGTCACTGGGTTCAATACTTCAGAAACGAGCCACTTTCTCACTCTGGTTGTGAACCAAGATCTGTTGTCACTGGGTTCAATACTGCAGATACGAACCTCTTTCTCACTCTGGTTATGAACCAAGATCTGTTGTCATTGGTTCAATACTGCAGAAACGAACCACTTTTTCACTCGGGTTATGAACCAAGATCTGTTGTCACTGGGTTCAATACTGCAGATACGAACCACTTTCTCATTCTGGTTATGAACCAAGATCTGTTGTCATTGGTTCAATACTGCAGACACGAACCACTTTCTCATTCTGGTTGTGAACCAAGATCTGTTGTCACTGGGTTCAATACTGCAGAAACGAACCACTTTCTCATTCTGGTTGTGAACCAAGATCTGTTGTCACTGGGTTCAATACTGCAGAAACGAACCACTTTTTCACTCGGGTTATGAACCAAGATCTGTTGTCACTGGGTTCAATACTGCAGATACGAACCACTTTCTCATTCTGGTTACGAACCAAGATCTGTTGTCACTGGGTTCAATACTGCAGATACGAACCACTTTCTCATTCTGGTTATGAACCAAGATCTGTTGTCACTGGGTTCAATACTGCAGATAGAACCACTTTCTCATTCCGGTTATGAACCAAGATTTGTTGTCATTGGGTTCAGTACTGCAGACACGAACCACTTTCTCGGTATCTTCTACTTATTTGTCTTTTGCTGGTACTTCGTGACAGAAATAAAGTCTAACCACTTTACGCACACCATTTCGTCGTTTACAAAGCTATCAACAAGGTATTACGCCTATAAATCCTTCACATGTCATTAAACATTTGAGACCGAACCAATTTTACCACAGCATGACACGACTTCAAGTTATAAATGGAGAAGACTGCCTCCAGGCGCGAAATCTAGCTGCAAAATTTATTTAAAACGCATTCCCGGACACCCGAGAAAGGGCGGCGTTAGAGTACGGAGTGTTAGGTCGTGGGGTTACAACACACGCTGGGTACTGATATTGTTCCAGAGAGCCTAATATTTCGATGGATTCTTTCAAACTATCTAAGCGACTAAAAACGGTGGTTTGAATTATCAATTTATGAGTAAACACAAGGCCGGGAATTTGTTCAATAATTGAGGGTTTATTGTCTTTCAAAGCAGAATTCTGCTCTTCAGAGCTAATTAATTGATTAAGCAGGTAAATATTGGGTTCGTTACGCACAAACTGAGTTCTAGGCTTGAAGGAATACCAGTGCATTGTGTACTTGATTTTGAAATATGCTTTAATTAATCGTCAAAAGATTTCGATCGATAAATGTCGTCATCAGGGAGATGTTTTAAAAGTCAAATAGTGGTGCCTCGCACGTTTCCATCATTTTATGCTTTCAGTAATAGAGAAACATAAAACTCAAGTACATGCATATAGCCTAGTCCATATAAAATATAGAAATTATTAACGTGATCACTTTGCAGTAATGTTCCTTTTTTTCGTAAAATTAACTTACGCTTTTTTTTTGTAATTGGGAGATTCAAATATTGTCAAAATGCCATTATTTCGAAATCCTTTTATTAGCCCTTATCCCGATAACGTGGAAAATATGGTAAGCTCTTATAATGCCAGCAAATGGCAGATGCGAATTAATTCGGCATTCAAATGGTTAAGAAAGCGACAATATGAGACCATTAGTCAATATGCGTGACGTAAGTGAAAAGCCATTACACCAAATACGATAAATCTCTCTTTCTTATGCATTTTCTTAATATCTTTTTCTTATTCCACGTCTTCGTGTAATTTTCGCAGCGTATTGTAATATTTTTAAATAATTTATTTAGTGTTAATGAAGCTTGCAAATGGTGACAGTCCCTACTCCCATCGCGTGTTGAAGTCTGGCATGTTTCCGAGAATTTCTTATGTTAATGAATTAAAGAGACTGTTCAGTACACGCTAAGCGTGACATCAAGGCGAATTTCCATAACCATTGTTGCAACTGCAATACAAAAATACTTTCTGTGTGTTTGTTGGGCTTCCTGTCACAGTCAACAATATAGAAACATGGACCGTGGCACAGCAGTGCTTCTGTGGCGAATTTATGTCGCCACCGAAGATATGAACGTACTTATGTCTTCATGTAAATTGTCCGATATTTCTGTCTTCTTTAAACCAAATCTGGCCTTTCTCAACAAATTGTCATGGAAGTCCGCAGTATCAAATTTTCCGTATATTGGTATAGTGGGAGCCATGTTGATACTTGCAGATAGATGGACAGACAGGCGGACAGATAGTAGAAGAGGACAGGACAGACAGACGGATGGATAAGACGATGAAAGCCTTAATAATAATAATAATTATTATTATTTTTATTAAAAATGTGGACCACATTCAAGGGTTTTTGCGTTAGGAGTAGACACATATGTACAGCGAATGTACGCGCAGACATATATGGCAGTCCGCTTTTGTAAATACTGATATAAAGAGTGTAGAATTCGTAACCAAAATTTAAAGATTAAGATTTATAGAACAATAATTTTGCCTGTTGTTTTGTACGGGGGTGAAACCTGGTCGCTCACACTGAGGGAGGAGCGTAGGCTGAGGGTGTCTGAGAACATGGTGTTGAGGAGAATATTTGGGCCTAGGAGGGATGAAGTAAAAAGGGAATGGAGAAAATTACATAATGTGGGACTTAATGATCCGTAGTCCTCACCCAATATTGTTCGGATGATCAGTTCGATAAGAATGAGATAGACGGAGCATGTAGCATGTATGGGGAGAGTTGATGTGTACACAGGGTTGTAGTGGGGAAACCTGAGAGAAAGAAGTCACTTGAAAGAACCAGGCGTAGATGGGAGAATAACATTAAGGTAGATCTTCAGGAAGTGGGATGTGAGGACATGGCTTGGATCAATGTGGCTCAGGATAGGGACAGGTTTTGGAGGGGGGGGGGCTGTTGTGTTTTGGATTGTTGGATTACAGGACAAAATCATTTATATCCGTCATTTTAGGGCTTGTAATTTGTATGTATATTTTTTGTTACTAGTACGGTTTTGTTGGTTACTGTGGGTTTTTTATTTGATTGGGTGTAAAGTTGGGCTTCTTGGTACTTGCGTACGTGCACGTTTATATTAGATAATATGATTCTTTATGAGAAATAAATCTCTATACTGAATGTAATTGTTGATCCAGGAATATTTATAAGGATAATATGGTCTTATCTATGTACAATTAACAGTATAGCGGGTATAGCTACCTTATAGTAGAAGAAAAAGGTATTCAACACTTATATTAATATAATCGCCAACCTCCGGGGTCCATAAAATGCGGGAAATTTCTTGACCAGTTGAGAACCGGTTAGTTTCTCAAGAAGGACTCTGCTGCATAGAGTAATAAGTAAGAATTGGGAACAAATATTTCGACGAATAACACGTGTTCCTATGTATTATCTATGGCTTATATTATGTGATTTTGTCTTTAAAAACACTGCGTCCAATAACTCTTTAGATTTTGGAGTATTATTATATATTTTGTCTATATGTATGTATGTATGTATGTATATTATATTTTGGGCGTGAATTGCACAGTGACAAAATTAATCAGTTTATGATAACGTATTCAGTCACTAAATCAGTAAGACCTTGTGTTAATTAGTCAGTCTCTTACCCATCAAAAAATTACTTACGCGAGGCTAAAGTTTCGTCTGACGGCGATCCTAAGCAACGTGACACCGTGTAAACTTGCAATAAAATTTATCGAAATTTCGGACGAAATTATTTCCTCCATCTTCTACACCTAAATGTGAGGTAGCAGGTTCTTCGAAAAGTCGGAAAATTTTAGACACACTACAGTATGTCACACCCCATAAGACAATTCTTCAGTAGGAGATACTTAGTTAATTGGTTAATTGTATATAATTAGTTTAGCTGAGATATCTGGAAGGCCACCGCGTCTCTCTAACCAACGGACTGTGTCTACGTTAGCGTGTTTTTCCCTTCACCGTAAATAGTACGTGAAGGAGAGTGGGGAGGATCTCGCTGAAGCCCCGGGCCTTCAAAACCCCGCCCGCCCTTCCATAGCCGGGCAGCCAAGTTCGCTGGTTCATATTGAACACTGCTGCTGCATCTCTCGTTCGGTGTACCCGGTGACGTAAGCACCTCCAACCGTCTCCCTGCAGTCCGAGCTGATATCGACCCTCTCCAGAGCACTTCCCTCCCTCCCGTATCACCACAAGCCAGTCACTGTTACTATATGCCAACGGACACAACTTTAAAAGTGTATTTTACCAGTAGCCTTAGAAAACCTTAGATCCAACACACACACCGAATAAACATTTCTTTCTCTTCAGAATACAAATAGAGGAAAAAAATATATAGAGTCTCTACTTTTATCAACTTTTAACCACTTCTTTGCAATAAACATGACTGTAATTGCATGTAACTTCGTATTTGACTCTATTGTTATCTTCTGCATTGTTATAACAATAACTACAGATAAAAAATAACTTTTTGATGTTTTGTTCACCGTGCATCTCAGTATAATCTTAGGAATTAACCAACTTAATGCACAAATCTTGTTTTATAATAAGTTTATTATATAACTATACATGTTTCGAGCACTATGTGCACATCATCAGAAGGTCAAATTGTGTTATACAGCATCTGATATCATCACACTCTGTAGGTGGTCGTCCCGTGCACAATCCTCTCTCAACCTGTGCACCGGACGGCCACCTACAGGTGTGATGATACCAGATGCTGTATAATACAATTTGACCTCCTGATGATGAGCACATAGTGCTCGAAACATGTAGAGGCATATAATAAACTTATTATAAAACAAGAATTTGTGCATTAAGTTGGTCAATTGTTAAGAAAAAAAACACTCTTTGCTACCTGAGATTATGTTGTATTCACGTGATATTCTTTGGTTGAGTATAATGTTTTATGGTGTTCTTTTAACTAAAATGTTTAATGAGATATCTTGAATGGTTTTTCTTCTGAGTTTCTCATTTCTTCAATCAAATGCAGAGATATGTGGTTTATGAAATAGTAAATGCACACTTTCATTCAAATCCTTCCCAATAGATATGGGTAAAGAAGTTCGTACCTTCGCAAGACAAAAAGTCATTAGTGAAGGATTAGAGGGAAGCATAGCTCCACTCTTTCCTAATATAGGACGAGATGGAGGAAGGTGATTAGCATCACGCTGCTGCAGCTTTTGCCCACGAGGAAAGAGCCCTCTGTTACAAATTGAATAGGAGTCTTTGTGGGTTCCAGGTCGGGCCCAGAAGTTTCGGAGAACAGAAAAACTTTCTTGCCAATGCAGGTGGCAGAGTGATGATTCTTTGATGATTCGACCCAAAGCCTAATCATCTTACAGACTGAGCTATTGCCGTTAACTTCCAAATTCTTTCAAACAACTCATCGTTTTTAATATCATCTTGCTGTTGGACATTATTCTATAGTTTAAGATGCAACAGAGCCTTTAAACAAGCCACTGAAAATGTATCGAGTTTATGTAAAATCAGAGCATTATATGGGACGAGAAGTGTATAAAAATGATTAAAGTCACTTTTATGAGTTATTTCGCGGTACTCTCAAGGAATTTGATCGATGATAATAAAAAAAAAGGAAACGTTTTGCTCAGTTTTGATGAAACTCGCTGGAGGTTAGAAGCCGCTGTTTTCGGAATATTTTCGTGGGCATAAATAATTATTCCTTATTGGTACACGAAGAAAAACACGGTGCAAAGTGTGTAGAAATTTAACTCCTAATTTATCGGTAAATATAACGGGTCACAAGTGTATTTAGGAATTATCTGTCAAATAATTAAGTTCTTCATATTGTATAATAAAATTACAGGATCATTATTTTGCGTATAGAGAAGAGATTAGACTAACCAGTCACTCGTGTCCTGCTTATTAGCATTGACACAATGTTTTAACATTATTTTCGTATGCCTTTTTTTTATAACATAATAATATATTTATTATTTACTGCAATTGGGTTGTCGCCCGGTGGCAGTGGTTATTTTACATGTAAACAAAACATGAAATTGGTTACTAATAAATTTAAGTCTGGAAGGCTACATGAGAAGCATGTAGTGGCAACTTGGAATGTTGGGAACCGTCTGAGCGTTTGCTTATAGACACAGGGAAACCAAGAAAAACCTGTGTCAAGATGACCGGTCGCAGGACTTTCCGGGTACTGAATTTTTGATGAGAGGTAATACATATCGGTTGGATCGACTGCCTCCGTCTTCATGGTAAGTGTAGATTCTTTTCCCAAACGTTAATACCTATCTATCGTACAATGGTGTCACCAACCAAGGTCACGAAAACTTCAAATCATAAACACGTGCCTCAAACTTTGTGTTTTCACAAACTGAGACAACCCAATTTAAAACTCGGTAATAACAGCCAGACCCTAAGGGGGTAAGATCTCAGATCTGGTAAGTAAGAAGTAACAGTCCTTGTCACTGGCTCATAAATTCCGTTAGAAAATAAAAATTATTCCAAGAATTTTGAATAAAAATATTCAGTTCTTCTGCGAAGTTACCTGATGTCAAGCTGTAAATGTTTATCGATACTTCGAAGCATTGATGTGACTACATGTTCAGAATCAAGCACTATGGAGACGTTCTCTGAGCCTGAAATTGAAAACACTGCAGTCTTTTGGGACGTTAGAAACCGCCATTTGACAGGATGTGACGTCCCAGAACAGGGGGGCACCAGGGACATTTCCTTGGGCTGGCATGGGCCTGACCCTTAGGCTATATATAACTAAGTATTCATTTTAAGAACTAAGTTACACGAAGGTACGCCATGGCCCATTTGGTTGAGCACTGCGCAAAAAGCCGGAAGGTTGCGGGTTCGAATCCCAATAGTGTCTTTGGAATTTTTTTTATTGACATAATCCTTCCAGCCGCATTATGGCCCTGGGGTCGATTCAGACTCTAACAGAAATGTGTACCAGAAATATATACTCAGTCTCATGTAGTATGGGTATCGGGTCTTTTCCGGGGTTAAAATGCGGCCGGGGCGTGCTGCTGACTACTCACCCCCTTTTAGTGCTGCGGTCATGGAAGAGTAGAGCTATACCTCTACCTACCGTGTGGGCCACACCGGACCTGTAACGGGATCACTTTACCTTTTACTAGGAATATATCCTGGGGGTAAAGGCGGCCGGTGCATAGGCCTGACAACCTTAGCACTTTCATGTGCCGATTGTCATGAAATCTGGGATCCTCAACCTCCAGGAACCCTCAGGACCTGTCCAGGCCTGTAATGGGATTGTTTTTTACGTTACACGAGTCATGTCGCAAATGTAACATATAACATATAGCATAAAACTGTTGGCAAATACATTTATATATGTACAAATATAACTTCATATTCCATGACTCACTCACTTAATATAAATCAAAGCGTTAAATTCTTCCTAAAAATTCTGTGTTTCTTTTTAAGTTCAATTGGGAGAGAAGGGTGCACTGTAGCCCAGCAGCACTTCCTCTGATTTGCATCCGTCCCAGGAGACTGGAATCTCATCAACATATCTGTAAATACCTCAGATATCCAGACAAAATATTTTGATATTTCTTGCATCACAATCGTCTGTGAGTTCGTCTAATAAAATGTGTTATGCAATTGAATTCCGATTATTCTACATACACCGTGCACAAGATCACAAGTTCCTTTGTTTACGTTTCAAATATATATATATATACGAGCCATACTGAATATCGATTCAAAATAAGGCTGTTGTTTTTAATGAGATGTACTTTCCATGTCACGTCACTTGACAGAAAAAAAGGCATATAATGAACCCAATATATGTCATTACCAAATGTGAAAGTTCAAACCCAACATAGAAAACAACATACACTATTCGGTAAGCCATATACCTGGATATAGCAAAGTAAATGTAAGCGGATTACAGTATTTGAGGGGTGGGGGGTTTGGAATTTGTTGCTTTCTACCATTCGGACATTGAGAATGGGGGTGAAGGGGGTGTCTGATCCCCCCGCGGGATATGGTTTATATATGCATATATTATGTGATTTCTTGTTTTGCGTATATCAGACCGAGCGATGAGCAAATCTGCCGTCTGAGCGTCTTCAGTTGTCTGTCAACAAAATCCAGAAACAACAAGAGCGAGATACTTGGCAAAAACTTTGAAAAAGTAACTGGAACTGAAATTTAACTTAATTAGTCACAAATCAAATCAAACTTACGAAGTATGAAGTTATACACGGACCTTAATTTATCTGCCCAATATCGTTGATCACTTTACAGAATGATTTACCCAAAGAAAGGAAGCAAAGCAGTTGTGCCTAATATTGTATTTCAACCAATAAATGATATACAACTACGAGGCTTATTCAGAAAGCAAGAACCGTTTCGCTGTAAAAAAAATCGAGTAAGGTTTCGTATAAAATTTTATTGTTATCAGATTCTACATTCTACAAACTATTTTTCCACTACTGACAATGTCATAGAGTAGAGTCCTTGAAATCTGAGGAAAGTGCAGGGACAGATCAGAAATTGTGAAACGTCTGTCGTCACGCACTATTTCGTTGGTCTTACGCACTAAACCATCATTCACCAAAGATGGACGCCCACTTCGCGCCTCATCGTGCACGTTCTCTCGTCCTTCATTGAACATCCGAACCCATTTCCTAAACATGCCATCACTCATCGCATTGTCACCATACACTT
>Ga0131853_10015783_pt1 | contig 13805 bp, 9 predicted proteins | sample TergutLab28metaG_FD_92764 | JGI IMG/M metagenome (GOLD analysis project Ga0131853, IMG submission 92764) | Labiotermes labralis P1 segment gut microbial communities from Petit-Saut dam, French Guiana - Lab288 P1 (version 2) (version 2) | ecosystem: Host-associated > Arthropoda: Insects >... | reverse complement strand
GGACGAGGGCAAGTGGTTCTGGTTCGAGGGCAACTTCGCCTCGTATGAGGAGAACAAGATCGAGCGTCTCGGCATCGATGCCGCCCGGCCGCACCGGGTGACCCATCGGAGGCTCACGCGCGACTAGCACGGCGCTGCGCGCGTCGGAAACGCGGTCAGTGACGCAACGTGTACCGGATCAGCTGACCCGCCGGGGCTGAGGTCCCGTCGGTGCCGGAGAGCACGTTGCTGGTGACGTAGAGGCTGTGGTGGGACCACTCGACCTCGCCGGGCGACGGCGCGCTGATCGCGTTGGTGACGTGAGCGCCGTCGCGGTCGAAGGTCACCCTCGCGACCGTGTCGCCGAAGAGCTCCGCGACGTACAGGTCCCCTGAGGGTGCCACGGCCAGTCCGGTGGGCTCGAGCAGACCCGTGACGATCTGGCGCACCGTCGTGTGGTCGCGGTGGGTCGAGATAGCGAAGACACTGCCGCGCGCCCCGAGCTGCGGACCCTCCGGTCCGCCGGGCAGGCTCGTGACGAGGAGTGTGTGGTGCGGGCCCATCTCGATGTCGGTCGGTACCGGCTCGAACCAGTACGTCGTACCAACGAAGCAGCTGGGCAGGCCGAGCCCCGTCGCGACGTCCGAGGTGATGGTGAAGGGGATCGCGGGCAGCGTCGCGACCGTCGAGACGTCACCCCACGGCGAGACGAGCAGGACGTCGTTGGCGCCGGCATCGGCGACGTAGGTCCAGCCGCCTCGCGCCGGGTAGGTCGCGTAGGGATGGGAGTCGACGGCACCGGTGTAGGTGGCCGGACCGTTCTGCGCGGTCGGCCACTGCGCGGCGCACGTCGGGTCGATCTGGCGGAAGCCGTACGTCGTGGTCTGGTCGGGATTGGCCTGCTGCTCGTAGGTGAACAGGTCGGCGATGGTGTGCACGGTGCCCGACGGGGTCAGGACCTTCAGCCAGCTGTCGAGGTTGTTGCCGGTCGTCTGGTCGGTGTGGGTGACGGTGAAGAACAGGTCGTGCCGAGCGAGGGAGAGCCCGCCTACCTCATAGCCGTTGGGGTCCTTGTAGATCGTGGTGCTCTGGCCGTTGCGGGAGACCTTGTCGATGTGGCCGAGGAAGTTCTCGGAGACGTACGCCGTGCCGTTGTGCGCGATCGCGGCCCGCAACGGGCTCAGCAGCCCGGTCGCCAGGATCGTCTGGGTCGGCGCGTGCTCATCTCTGGGGTGCTCCTGGTGGGCAGAGGCCGTCGGGGCGAGGCCCAGGGAATCCCCAGACATGGGTAGTTCTCGCCGGCGAGCTCTCACCGGTCTCGTCCGATCACCGCATCTCGAGCGCCGGCCGGTCGCCGATCAGCTGGTCGGCGACGGCGTTCATCACCCTGCCCAGCGCCTCGTAGTCCTCGGCGGAGCAGACGTCGACCAGATACTCGCGCACGCCCGCGACGTGGGTGGGCGCCGAGCGGACCAGGAGCTCCATCCCCGTCTCGGTCAGCGCTGCCACGACCCCACGGCCGTCGTCGGCGGCCTCGCGGCGCTCGACCAGACCGGCGTGCTCCATCCGCTTGATCGTGTGCGTGACCCGCGAGCGGGAGTGCGCCATCGAGTCGGCCAGCTGAGCCATCCGCATGGCGCCGTCGTGCTCGGAGAGACGCACGAGGATCTCGTACTCGGCCAACGAGACGTCGAACTCGCGGCGCAGGTCCGCGTCGAGCTGGTCGTTGAGCAGCGTCGTCCCCATCACGAACGCACGCCACGAGCGCTGTTGGTCGGAGTCGAGCCAGCGCACGTCCTCAGTCACAAGGGTGAGGATAGTCATCGGGCGACACGAACACTGTGAGGCCAGCGCCCGGACTCGCCCGAGGCTCGGAGTCGCTGGCGGATCAGAGCCGCTCGAGGATCAGGGCCATGCCCTGGCCGCCACCCACGCACATCGTGATCAGGCCCGTGGTCGCGTCGTGCCACTGAAGGCTGTTGAGCATGGTGTTGGTCAGGCGGGCGCCGGTCATGCCGAAGGGGTGGCCGACAGCGATGGCGCCGCCGTTGACGTTGAGCCGGTCCAGGTCGATGCCGAGGTCGCGGTAGGAGGGGATGACCTGCGCGGCGAAGGCCTCGTTGATCTCCACCAGGTCGATGTCGTCGATCGACATGCCGGCGTGGGCGAGCGCGCGCCTGGTCGCCTCGACGGGGCCCAGGCCCATGATCTCCGGGGAGAGACCCGAGACCCCGGTGGCCACGATCCGGGCCAGCGGACGCAGGCCCAGCTCGGCGGCCTTGGTGTCGGAGGTGATCACGACCGCCGCGGCACCGTCGTTGAGCGGGCAGCAGTTGCCCGCCGTCACGGTGCCGTCGGGACGAAAGACCGGTTGCAGACCGGCCATCGCCTCCAGCGTGGCGCCTGCCCGGGGTCCGTCGTCGTTGGCCACGACGGTGCCGTCGGCGAGCGTGACCGGGGTGATCTCGCTGGACCAGAAGCCGGACTCGATCGCCTTCTCGGCGAGGTTCTGCGACCTCACGGCGAACTCGTCCATCTCCTGGCGCGAGATGCCGCGCAGGGTGGCGACGTTCTCGGCCGTCTGGCCCATGGCGATGTAGATGTCCGGCAGCGCGCCGTCGGCGCGCGGGTCGTGCCAGGCCTCGTTGGTCTCCGCGGTCTTCGACGTGCGTGACTGGGCATCGTCGAAGAGGTGGTTGACGGTGCCGGGGATGTGGTCGGAGGTGCCCTGGGCGAACCTCGAGACGGTCTCGACGCCGGCGGAGACGAAGACGTCGCCCTCGCCGGCCTTGATCGCGTGGAAGGCCATTCGCGTGGTCTGCACCGAGGAGGCGCAGTAGCGGGTGATCGTCGCGCCGGGCACGGTGTCCAGGCCCAGGAGGGTGTTGACGACCTTGGCCATGTTGAAGCCGGACTCGCCGCCGGGCAGGCCGCATCCGAGGTAGAGGTCGTCGATCGTGGTCGGGTCGAGCCCCGGGACCTTCTCCAGCGCGGAGCGTACGGCGAAGGCCGCCAGGTCGTCGGGACGGAACTCCTTGAGCGATCCCTTATTGGCGCGGCCGATCGGCGTACGCGCGGCGGAGACGATCACTGCCTCGGGCATGGCTGCACTCCAGGTGTCATAGGTGGCAGGGCAAAAGTTACTCACCGGTACGGGCGCCTTCCAGCCTACTCCCGGCCCGTGGCCGCGATCTGCGAGGATCGGCCCGTGCGCCACACCTATACCTGCCAGATCCGCTGGGCCGACATGGATGTGCTGGGCCACGTCAACAACGTGGTCTACGCCGACTACCTGCAGGAGGCGCGCGTCGACATGCTGCGCGTGCACGCGCGCGGCCCCGCCACCGGCGCCCTGGCCGACGCGCTGGTGATCGTCTCCAACCGGCTGATCTACCTCGCCCCGCTGGTCTTCGACGGTCGTCCGGTCCAGATCGAGTGCTGGGTCACGGACCTGCGTGCCGCCGTCGCCACGCTGAACTACGAGGTCTACCGCGACGCGCCCGACGGCGGTCGCACCGTCTACCTGCGCGCGAGCACCGTGATGACGCCATACGTCTTCGCCGAGGAGCGACCACGCCGGTTCACCGCGGACGAGCGCGCCGGCCTCCAGCTGTACCTGGAGGACGCACTCCCCGCGCTGGCCGAGCCGACGCCGTACACCGCACCGCAACGGGACGAGCGCGGACACCACCCGGTGCAGGTGCGGTTCTCCGACGTCGACGTCTACGGTCACGTCAACAACGTGAAGTACTTCGAGTACTTCCAGGAGGGCCGGATCACGCTGCATGGCCGCGAGATGGAGGCGGTCGGCCCCGGGGCGCCCTTCCCGTCAGTGGTCGTCGCCCAGCAGGACATCGAATACAAGAGGCCGATGCTGCTGCGCCCCGAGGCATACGACACGTGGACCTGGCTGACCCGCCTGGGCAGCAAGTCGATGGTGCTCGAGGGCGAGATCCGCGACTCGGGCGCCGAAGGCGAGCTCATGGCGCGCGGCAGATTCGTGATGGTCTTCTTCGACACCGAGACGGGTCGCTCGACAGAGCCGTCGCCGCAGGTCCGGGCCGCGATCCTGGGCGGCTGAGCGGCGGTCAAAATAGCGTCAAGCCGCGTGCGGCCGCTGTCAGGGAAGCGTCAAGAGCGCACCGCGGTGGGCCGGGGCCGCCTAGACATGGGGTCGTGTCCGACTTCGTCTTCCTCCTGATCACGGCCGCCTGTTTCGCGGCGCTGGCGCTGCTTGTCGGCCTCCTCGACCGTCGTCTCGGCGAGGAGTCCGACCAGTACGACGACGAGCGGGCCCACGAGCCCGCGGGAGTCGCGCGATGAGCGTCGTGGCGGCCGCCCTCCTCCAGATCCTGCTCCTCGTCCTCGCCCTGGCGCTCTCCGTACCGCTCCTGGGTCGCTACCTCGCGCACATCTACACCACCGACTCGCATCTGCGCGTCGAGCGGGCGGCGTACCGGCTGATGCGGGTGGACCCGGACGCCGACCAGCACTGGCGCTCCTATGCGATGTCGGTGCTCGGCTTCTCCATGGTCGGCGTCCTCTTCCTCTACGCCCTCGCGCGGCTGCAGTCGCACCTGCCGCTGAGCCTGGGGTTCGCCCCGTTCGGGAGCGACGGCGCATGGAACACCGCGGTCTCCTTCGTCACCAACACGAACTGGCAGTGGTACAGCGGCGAGTCGGCCGCCGGCAACCTGCTGCAGATGGTCGGCCTGACCGTGCAGAACTTCCTCTCCGCGGCCGTCGGCCTCGCCGTGGCGGCGGCGCTCGCCCGAGGCCTGGCGCGCAGCCGCTACGGCGGCCGGATCGGCAACTTCTGGGCCGACGTCGTGCGCACCACGGTGCGGGTGCTGCTGCCGCTGGCGCTCGTGGCAGCCCTGCTCCTGGTCGCTCTCGGTGCGATGCAGAGCCTGAGCCCGGACCACCTCATGCACAGCCTCACCGGGGGCAGCCAGACCCTGACCAACGCCGCCGTCGCCAGCCAGGAGTCGATCAAGGAGCTCGGCACCAACGGCGGCGGCGTCTTCAACGCCAACAGCGCTCACCCGTTCGAGAACCCGACGCCGCTGAGCAACCTGCTGGAGGTCTACCTGATCCTGATCATCCCGTTCGCGATGGCGTGGGCCTTCGGCCTGATCGTGAAGGACCGGCGCCAGGGCGGCGCCGTCCTCGCGACGATGGCCCTGCTCTTCGGCGTCGGGCTCACCCTGCTGACCTGGGCGGAGATGGCCGGCCCGGGCACCGCGCCCGGCCTGGCCGGCGCTGCGATGGAGGGCAAGGAGACCCGCTTCGGCGAGGCCGCGAGTGCCCTCTTCGCCGCCGCGACGACCGGGACCTCGACCGGCGCCGTCAATGCGATGCACGACAGCCTGACGGCGCCGGGTGGCGGTGTCGCGATGTTCAACATGATGCTCGGCGAGATCGCCCCCGGCGGCGTCGGATCGGGCCTGTACGGCATGTTGATGCTGGCCGTCGTCACCGTCTTCCTCTGCGGCCTGATGGTGGGGCGCACCCCCGAATACCTGGGGAAGAAGGTCGGCCAGCGGGAGATCGTCCTGGTGGCGCTCTACATCCTGACCACGCCGGTGCTCGTGCTCGTCGGCGCCGCCGTCGCCCTGACCGCCCCCGCCGGTCTCGCCGGCCTGCTCGCCAGTGGCCCGCACGGCCTCTCCGAAGCCCTGTACGCCGTCACCTCGGCCGCCAACAACAACGGCTCGGCCTTCGGCGGCCTGACCAGCGGTACGCCGTTCTGGAACACCCTGCTCGGTCTTCTGATGCTCTTCGGCCGGTTCGTGCCGATGGTGTTCGTCCTCGCGCTGGCCGGGCGTTTCGCCGGTCACCGGCACCTGCCGCCCAGCGCCGGCACCCTGCCCACGCACCGACCCCTGTTCGTGGCACTGCTCTCGGGGGTCGCCCTCGTCGTGGTCGGGCTGACCTATGTCCCGGCCCTCACCCTCGGTCCGATCGTGGAGTCGCTGTCGTGAAGCCTGTGAGCCCTGTGAGCCCCGTGAGCCCTGTGAACCCTGTCTCCTCCGTCCTCACCACCGCCCAGGTGGCGCAGGCGATCCCCGGCGCCCTGCGCAAGCTCGACCCGCGAGCACTCCTGGCCACGCCGGTGATGCTCATCGTCGAGGTCGGCGCGCTCGCCACGACCGTGCTCTCGATCCTCGAGCCGAGCGTGATGGGCTGGCTCGTCACGGTGTGGCTCTGGCTGACGGTCCTGTTCGGCAATCTCGCCGAGTCCGTTGCCGAGGGACGCGGCAAGGCCCAGGCGGCCAGCCTCCGCGCCTTGCAGACCGAGACCCCGGCCCGCCGCGTGCGCCGCGACGGCGGCACCGAGGAGGTGGCCTCGACCAGCCTGCGCGCGGGCGACGTCGTCCTGGTCGCGGCGGGGGAGCGGATCCCCGGCGACGGCGACGTGATCGAGGGCGTCGCCAGCGTCGACGAGTCGGCCGTCACCGGCGAGTCCGCGCCGGTGATCCGGGAGTCCGGTGGGGATCGCAGCGCGGTCACCGGCGGCACCACCGTGCTCTCCGACCAGATCACGGTGCGGATCACCTCCGATCCCGGCCGCTCGTTCGTCGACCGGATGATCGCGCTGGTGGAGGGCTCCGAGCGCCAGCGCACCCCGAACGAGATCGCGCTCAACGTGCTGCTGACCAGCCTGACCGCCATCTTCTTGGTGGTCTGCGCGACGCTCTACTACCTGGCCGACTACAGCCACGCCCACCAGTCGGTGCTGGTGCTGACCGCGCTGCTGGTCTGCCTCATCCCCACCACGATCGGCGCCCTGCTCTCGGCCATCGGGATCGCCGGCATGGACAGGCTGGTACGCCGCAACGTGCTGGCCATGTCGGGCCGTGCGGTCGAGGCGGCCGGCGACGTCGACGTACTGCTGCTCGACAAGACCGGCACGATCACCTACGGCAACCGTCAGGCCAGCGAGCTGCTGCCGGTCTCCGGGGTGGAGCGCGGTGAGCTGGAGGACGCCGCGGTGCTCGCCAGCCTGGCCGACGAGACGCCGGAGGGTCGCAGCATCGTGACCCTGGTGGGCCGTCGCCCGGACGCACCGGTCGGCGCCACCCTGGTCGAGTTCTCCGCGATCACCCGGATGAGCGGCATCGACGCGCCAGGCCTGCGGCTGCGCAAGGGCGCCGGCAGCGCGGTGGCGGCCTGGGTCGTCGAGAGCGGGGGCGAGGTGCCCGGCGACACCGACGTACTGGTGGAGAAGATCTCCAGCACCGGGGGCACCCCGCTGGTCGTCGCCGAGCGGACCGGCGAGCAGCCGGCCCGCGTGCTCGGCGTGGTGCACCTCAAGGACGTCGTCAAGGACGGCATCCGCGAGCGGTTCGACGAACTGCGCGCGATGGGCATCCGCACGGTGATGATCACGGGCGACAACGCCATCACGGCCAAGGCGATCGCCGCGGAGGCCGGCGTCGACGACGTCCTGGCCGAGGCGACGCCCGAGGAGAAGCTCGCGCTGATCCGACGCGAGCAGCGCGGCGGCCGGATGGTCGCGATGTGCGGCGACGGTACGAACGACGCACCAGCGCTGGCCCAGGCCGACGTCGGGGTGGCGATGAACACCGGCACCACCGCGGCCAAGGAGGCCGGCAACATGGTCGACCTCGACTCCGACCCGACCAAGTTGATCGAGGTCGTCGAGATCGGCAAGCAGTTGCTCATCACCCGCGGGGCGCTGACCACGTTCTCGATCGCCAACGACGTGGCGAAGTACTTCGCCATCCTGCCCGCGATGTTCGTGACTGCCTTCCCGAGGCTGCACGTGCTCAACATCATGCAGCTGGCCAGCCCGCGCTCGGCGATCGTGTCGGCGGTGGTCTTCAACGCCCTGATCATCGTGGCGCTGATCCCGCTGGCGCTGCGCGGCGTGCGCTACACGCCGTCGTCGGCGACCGCGCTGCTGCGCCGCAATCTGCTGCTCTACGGCGTCGGCGGCCTGATCGCGCCGTTCGTCGGCATCAAGCTGCTCGACCTCGTCATCTCCCTCCTCCCAGGACTGTGACCATGAACGACCTCTACGCCCTCTTCAGGCACTCGCTGGCGGGCCTGCGGGTGCTCATCGCCGGCACCGTCATCTGCGGGCTGGCCTACCCGCTGGTCGTGACCGGCATCGCCCAGGTGACGATGCGCTGGCGGGCCGACGGCTCGCTGGTCACCGCCACCGGCGCCCACACCACCGACCCCGGCCGGGCCGTCGGCTCCGCCCTCATCGGCCAGCTCAACCATGACAGTGCGCTCTTCTACCCGCGTCCCTCCGCGGCCGGCAGCGGCTACGACATGCTCCATAGCTCCGGGTCGAACTACGGTCCCAACGACCCGCGCCTGGTCGCACAGATCCGGCAGCGCCGGGCCCAGATCGCCCGGCGCGAGGGGGTCGCGCCGTCCGCCGTACCCGCGGACGCGGTCACCGCGTCGGGCTCGGGCCTCGACCCCGACATCTCCCCGGCGTACGCCGCCCTGCAGGTGCCTCGGGTGGCGAGGATGACCGATCTGGCCGTGACGACGGTGCGGGCGCTGGTCGCCGACGAGACGCAGGGCCGGACGTGGGGCGTGCTCGGCGCGCCGCGGGTGAACGTCCTGCTGCTCAACATCGCGATCCGCCGGGCCGCGGGTGGGCGCTGAACGCCGCCGCAACGGGCAGACTGGTCCCGTGAGCACTGATGCCGAGTCGATCGGCGCCGAGCCGCTCGGCGCAGGCGGGCCGGTGGCGCCCCGGCGGGGGAGGCTGACGGTCTACCTCGGCGCCGCCCCGGGCGTCGGCAAGACCTACGCCATGCTCGGCGAGGCCCAGCGGCGCTCGGCGCGCGGGACGGACGTGGTCGTCGGCTTCGTGGAGACCCACGACCGACAGCTCACGGCGGCACAGCTCGACGGCCTGGAGGTCCTGCCGCGGCGGCGGACGAACTATCGCGGTGCGGTCTTCACCGAGCTGGACGTCGACGCCGTGCTCGCCCGCCGTCCGGCGGTGGTCTGCATCGACGAGCTCGCGCACACCAACGTGCCGGGCAGCCGGCACGCCAAGCGTGCCCAGGACGTCGAGCAGATCCGCGCCGCCGGGATCGACGTGATCACGACGGTCAACATCCAGCACCTGGAGTCGCTCAATGACGAGGTCGCCCGGATCACCGGCGTCCGGCAGCGTGAGACCGTCCCGGACGACGTGGTGCGCACGGCCGACCAGATCCAGCTGGTCGACATGGCCCCCGACGCGCTGCGCCGCAGGATGGCGCACGGCAACATCTATGCGCCCGAGAAGGTCGACGCCTCGCTGACGTCGTACTTCCGGGTGGGCAACCTGACGGCGCTGCGCGAGCTGGCCCTGCTGTGGCTGGCCGACCGGGTCGACGACGCGCTCGGCGACTATCGACGCATCCACCGCATCCGCGACCCGTGGCCGACGAAGGAGCGGATCGTGGTCGCCGTCACCGGCGGCTCCGAGAGCGAGACCCTGCTGCGGCGCGGCGCCCGGCTGGCGCAGCGTGCCGCCGGCTCGGAGCTGCTCGCGGTGCACGTGGTCACCGCCGACGGGCTGCAGCTGGCGCAGGAGGCGACCCTTGCCCGGGTCCAGGAGCTCGTGGTGAGCCTGGGCGGCACCTTCCACTCGGTGGTGGGCGACGACACCGCGGGTGCCGTGGTGGACTTCGCCGTCGGCACGAACGCGACCATGATCATCGTCGGCGTCTCCCGTCACGGGCGGCTGCGCCGGCTCTTCACCGGTACGACGGGCGACCGGATCGCCGCGGCGGCAGGCACCATCGACGTCCACCTCGTGACACACGAGGAGATCGCCCGCACCTCCAGGCCGCACGTGGCCTCCTCGCCGCTCAGCCCCCGCCGGCAGGTGTTCGGGTGGGTCTCGGCGCTGGTTGTGCCGCTGCTCCTGGTCTGGTGGCTGCATCAGACCGCGACCACCGCCGACCCGACCAACCAGCTGCCGCTGGCGAGCGTGCTGCTGCTCGCCGCCACCGTGCTGGTGGCGCTCGTGGGAGGCCGCTGGCCCGCCGTACTCGCCGCCGTGGTCGGCTTCTTGAACCTGAACTGGTGGTTCACCGCACCGGTCCACCGATTCACCATCGCCCAGCCGCGCAACCTGGTGGCGCTGATCGTCTTCCTCGCTGTCGCCGTGGGCGTCGCCACCGTCGTCGACGGCGCCAGCAGGCGCACCGAGGAGGCCGTCCGCGCTCGCGCCGAGGCGGCCACCATGAGCGCCCTGTCGCGCTCGGTGCTGACCGGACACGACACCGCGGAGGCGATCGTGGCGCGGGTGCGGGAGACGTTCGGCCAGCGGTCGGTGGCGCTGCTCGGGCGCGACGAGGCCCAGGGCTGGATCAGGCTCGCCGGCGCCGGCCTCGGCCACGCCGACCGGCCGGAGTCGGGTGATGCCCAGGTGACGGTCGACGACGACCGAATCATGGTGCTGCGGGGCGACCCCCTGCGTGCCGCCGACCAGCGGATGCTCGAGGCCTTCGCGACCCAGATGTCGCTCGTGCTCGAATACCGGCGGCTGCGCGAGCACGCCGAGCGCGCTGCCACCCTCGAGCGCGCGGAGGCGACCTCGACCGCCCTGTTGCGCGCGGTCTCGCACGACCTGCGTACGCCGCTGGCGACGATGCGCGCCGCGGTCGACGGGCTGCGCCCGGGCACGCTGCCGGACAGCGACCGGCACGTGCTCGTGGAGTCGGCGGCGACCTCGGCCGACCAGCTGGAGCGCCTCATCGACAATCTGCTCGACCTGAGCAGGGTCGAGGCCGGCCTGGTGCGCCCGGCGCTGGAGCCGGTCAGCCTGGAGGAGGTGCTGCCGATGGCTCTGGCCGGGCAGCCCGCCGAGGCGGTCTCCTTCGAGGTCGCGGAGGACACGCCCCTGGTCCGCACCGATCCGGGCTTGCTCGAGCGGGTCGTGGCGAACCTGGTCACCAACGCGGTGCGCGCCTCGTCCGGTACGGCGGTGCGGGTGCTGGCCCACGTGCTGGCCGACGTCGTGGAGGTCATCGTCGTCGACCGCGGACCCGGCGTGCCCGAGGCGCAGCGGGAGCGGATGTTCGAGCCCTTCCAGCGCCTCGACGACACCTCGCCCGGCGGCCTCGGCCTCGGGCTGGCCGTCGCGCGCGGGCTCAGCGAGGCCGTCGGCGTGCGGATCTGGGCCGAGGACACCCCCGGCGGCGGGCTGACCATGGTGCTGGCGGTGCCGCGCGCCGACCAGCCGAGCGAGACGGGGGCGCGGCGATGAGCAGGGTGCTGGTGATCGACGACGAGCCGGCACTGGCCCGGGCGCTGGCCGTCAACCTGCGCGCCGCCGGCTGGGAGGTCGAGACCGCCCTCGACGGGCGTGCGGGGCTGGCAGCGGCGGCCGACTTCCACCCCGACGTCGTCCTGCTCGACCTCGGGCTGCCCGATCTCGACGGCACCGAGGTGCTCGCCGGCCTGCGCGGCTGGACGACGGTGCCCGTCGTCGTACTCTCCGCGCGCCAGCATGGTGACGACAAGGTCGAGGCGTTGGACCTCGGGGCGGACGACTACGTCACCAAGCCGTTCGCGATGAACGAGCTGATGGCCCGGCTGCGCGCCGCCGTCCGACGGGCGCAGGAGGGCGCCCCGCCGGCCGCCACGACGTTGACGTTGGGCGACCTCGAGATCGACTTCGCCCGCAAGCGGGTGGCCAAGCGCGGCCACGACGTCCGGCTCACGCCCACCGAGTGGGGGTTCCTCGAGCTGCTGGCGCGCAACGTCGGACGCCTGGTGCCACGCGAGCAGATCCTCAAGGAGGTCTGGGGGCCCGTCTACGCCAAGGAGACCCATTACCTGCGCGTGTACGCCGCGCAGCTGCGCCGCAAGATCGAGGACGATCCGGCGCATCCGCGCTACCTCCTCACCTCCAGCGGGCTGGGCTACATCCTCGAGCCCGGCGGCGACGGATCCGGGCGTGAGCCCTCGCCGGCGGCACCGTGACGCGGCCGAAATCCATCTTTACGGATCCTTGACGCCTCAGCGGAGGTCGCTGATGAGGACCGCGGTGCAATCTCGGGGGACGCTGTTCAGGTGGCAACCGCGAGCGAGCTCTCCCTGACCCCGCCGGTGGGCGCTCCGGAGGGAGAGCGCCGCCAGAAGTGGTATCGGGTCATGTGCCTCACGGGCCTGGACTACTTCTCCAGCCTGGGCTACGCGCCCGGCATCGCCGCGCTGGCGGCGGGTCTGGTCTCGCCGCTGGCCACCATCGGCCTGGTCGTGCTGACCCTGGGCGGTGCCCTCCCGGTCTACCGCCGCGTCGCGGCAGAGTCGCCCCACGGTCAGGGCTCGATCGCGATGCTCGAGCGGCTGCTGAGCTTCTGGAAGGGCAAGCTGTTCGTCCTGATCCTGCTCGGCTTCGCGTGCACGGACTTCGTCATCACCATGACGCTCTCGGCCGCCGACGGCGCGGCCCACCTGCGCGAGAACCCGCACGTGCCCGCCAGCATCGGCGGCCACCCGATGATCGTCACCTTCGTCTTCCTGGGGGCGCTGGGAGCGGTCTTCCTCAAGGGGTTCAAGGAGGCCATCGGCATCGCGGTGGTGCTGGTCTCCGTCTACCTCACGCTCAACGCCGTCGTGGTCGTGGGTGGGGTCTGGGAGGTCCTGAAGCACCCCGAGGTGTGGGCGCACTGGCGCACCGGACTGGTCGCGCAGCACGGCAGCGCCACGGCGATCATCGGGGTCTCCCTGGTCGCCTTCCCCCAGCTCGCGCTGGGCATGTCCGGCTTCGAGACCGGGGTCGCGGTGATGCCGCAGATCCAGGGAGACCCAGGCGACGACCCCGCGCGCCCGGCCGGCCTGATCCGCGAGACCCGCAAGCTCCTGGTCACGGCCTCGATCACGATGAGCATCTTCCTCATCTTCAGCTCCTGGATCTGCACGCTGCTGATCCCGCAGGCGGCGTTCCGGCCCGGCGGCCCCGCCAACGGCCGTGCCCTGGCCTACATCGCGCACACCTACCTGGGCAGCGCGTTCGGCAGCGTCTACGACGTCTCCACGATCACGATCCTCTGGTTCGCCGGCGCCTCGGCGATGGCCGGCATGCTCAACCTGATCCCGCGCTACCTGCCGCGCTACGGCATGTCGCCGGAGTGGGCCGGTGCCACCCGGCCACTGGCGATCGTGATCACCCTGATCGGCCTGCTCATCACCTGGATCTTCGATGCCAGCGTCGACAAGCAGGGCGGGGCCTACGCGACCGGCCTGCTCGTGCTGATGAGCTCGGGCGCGGTCGCGGTGACGCTGGCTGCGCGCAAGGCGAAGCAGAGGAAGATGACAGTCGCCTTCGCGGTGATCGCCGTCGTCTTCATCTACACCACCGTCAACAACTGCATCCAGCGACCGGACGGCCTCAAGATCGGCTTCTGCTTCATCGCCGCGATCGTGCTGGTCTCGCTGTTCTCCCGCATCGCCCGCTCCTTCGAGCTGCGGATCAACGACGTCCAGCTCGACGCCGCCGCAGACCGGTTCGTGCGCGACTGTGCGCGCCGCCGGATCCGGCTGGTCGCCAACGAGCCCGGGGAGCTCGACGAGGCCGAGTATTCCGAGAAGGTGCACCAGATCAGCGCCGACAACGACCTGCCCGACGAGGACATCATCTTCGTCGAGGTCTACGTCACCGACCCCTCCGACTTCGAGGGGACGCTGCTGGTGCACGGCGTCGCCGTACACGGACATCACCGGGTGCTGCGGATGGAGTCGGCGACCGTCCCCAACGCCCTGGCGGCGCTGATGCTGCACATCCGCGACACCACCGGCGTCACCCCGCACATCTACTTCGAGTGGACCGAGGG
>Ga0131853_10015782_pt1 | contig 13805 bp, 8 predicted proteins | sample TergutLab28metaG_FD_92764 | JGI IMG/M metagenome (GOLD analysis project Ga0131853, IMG submission 92764) | Labiotermes labralis P1 segment gut microbial communities from Petit-Saut dam, French Guiana - Lab288 P1 (version 2) (version 2) | ecosystem: Host-associated > Arthropoda: Insects >... | reverse complement strand
TTGTTGTTGTTGTTGTTGTTATTATTAAGTAAGTTTATGACGTGTGCTGTGGCCGGGATAGCGTAGTTGGTACAGCGACTCGCTACGGGCTGGACGGTCCGAGGATCGAATTCCGGTGGGGGCGAGATTTTCCGAACCCGTCCAGTCCGGCCCTGGGGCCCACCCAGCCTCCTATACAATGGGTACCGGGTCTTTTCCGGGGGTAAGGCGGCCGGGGCGTGGCGTTGACCACCTACCTCCATCTAGCGCCGAGGTTAAAGAAAGAATAGAACTATACCTTTACGCTCCTTCAGGACCTTCGTGGCCTGTTATAGGGTGAACTTCACTTTTATTATGTATGCTGTCCTTTTGACTCTTCGGAAACGGTGCTCAGCAGTTAGGATCTTGAGCAGGAGTGTGGAAGAAAATGGCGGAAGCATACGAAGTTAAAACCGTTTTCTGTTGGAAAATTTGTGGTCTACGGTTGTGATTTACAGGACTGCAGAGACTTCTTGCATACGGTTCCTTAATTATTTGTCCCGTACATGCGGGGAAACAGATCAAAACCGTCTGCTGTTGGAAGATTCTTGAGCCATTGACATGATTGAAGGTGCGGGGATTTATAACCTAGTTTTCCTGAAAGAAGTTTTAGCCCCGTATAAGCGAGAAAACTGACATCATGGGCTTGGGTAGTGGGGATCCCTGTACTATTATCACATTAGTTTTGTACGTTAAATATAATTTATTCCGAAATGCTGTAAATAATTTGTTGTAGCCACAAGCAGTTCTGATACATTCCCGCCTCCGTTTTCTTTGTTGATCCCAATGAACCTTTCCTAAGACAGTTTCAGTAGACTGAAACCGATATTGTGCCTCGCAACGTATTCTTCAATCGATACTTTTATCAATACAATAGTATTGATATCTGGCTGAAGAAACAGCAAGCGAAATAAACAGTAGTCATTTTGCGTGTTCTGTATTTCGGCTTACCAATTTCAACCAGACAATATGTCTCGGGCTGGTACATTTAATCAACGAATAGAATACCATGATTTCACAGGCAATCGATCGTAACACTTTTTTCGAGCTTATATGGGTGTGGAACTTGGTCTCTGACGCAGAGGGAAGACCACAAGCTAAGGGAACTCCAGAATACTGCGTTTGAGGAAGATACTTGGGCTAAGAGGGATGAGTTAATAAGTTCTGGGCTTTCGCAGAGGAGAAGCTGAGGTTTCCGTTCTTCTTGGATGTGACACAGCTTCATATCCCGCAGGGAAGGAAACACCATTTCGTAAGAAGTAAGTTTGCCACACATAGATAATTTTATTACGCACCACCACCCTCTTATATCCGCTTAACTATGGAATGAACAAGCACAAAATGGGCTGCCCTATGAATACATTTATTTTTAAAAAGGAAGAGAAAGTGACAATGTAGCCTTGATATAAGCCCGCAGCTCATAGGGTACAGCAACACAAAAGAACTGAAAGTGAAGGTTAAATAAGACTACCTGTTTGAACAATCGCTGCGCCAGTGGAAATAATAAAAAAGAGGAATTAGGGGATCTGTCATCAGAATATTGCCAACGGTAGAAGGGAGGGGGCAGGAAAAGTAGCGGTGGTGGGCCCCAGTGTTTGTGTGAGGAGAATAACCGTGCTTCCCTCTAGGGCCTATTTGTGTCTTCCATTATAATCAGGGACTGTGAAGAGAGAGAGCATCAGTTTGTCAGTTGGACTCTCGGAATAACAAAGCAGACTCAAACTGTAAGTACGTCTGATTGCTTGTGGATGCTCGACTTTTCAAACGAAATACTGAAATAGAATGCTTTTCGTAATTTTATAAATGTATTAAATGCAGAAATTAAGTTGCAAATGTTACTAACATGAAGTTCCCGTTATTTTGGTATATGAAGCCGCGCCACTGGATGAACGGCTCCCGACGTTTCGAAATGATAACTTTATGTTTTTTCGAAAAGTCGGGAAACGAATATCCAGTGACGCTTCGTCATACCCCAAGAGAACTGTATTCTCAGCCACAATACTGCGAATATAGTAAAACTCGCACGTTACTAACATTACATAACATATTATTTTCTTAAATTTGATTTCATACTCTTTATTTATGTGGTACTTTAATTTAGCACTCGTGATGGTGAAATTATTAGTTTCTGTTATTTATGGAAAATAATGTCCTTGTGCTCATTTTAGTCTGTTCCTGCGTTGTGTTGAGCAATAGAGTTGTTATTGCGTCAAGTTTGCTGGAGCATGAAATATGACTGAGTTCAGAAACCTCACAGTCAACTATCGCAAACAGTGTGTATGGTAAAAGGACTTAGTTAGCTGCTGTGTGCTAATAGGTACTATCAGTTCAAGATTTTAAACAACACTTACTTACTTACTTACTCCATGGTGCAGAGTCCGTTTTGAGGAGCTAACTGGTTTGCAGCTAGTCAAGAAATTCCCCGCATTTCACGGAACCCAAAGGTTCATTACCGCACTCACAAGCGTCCGCCACCTGTCCCTATCCTGGGCCAGCCCAATCCAGTCCATGTACGTACATCTGACCTCCTGGAGATCCGTCCTAATATTATCCACCCATTTGTTTTAAACAACACTTTTCACTGTTATTGCGTTAGAGAGAAGAGTGTATGAGCTCAAATAGTGTTTTAACAAGATATATAAACCGTTATTCGTAGAATCAAGCCTGACTCCAAAGGGGAGTCGTAGGGCTGCCGGCGGCCCCCTAAAAGAATCGAATTTAAAAAAGAGAGATTTTGTCGACATGATAATATTAAAAATTTTACTTGATTTACCCTTCAGACGAAATCAGCCGATGACTTGAACGCTGAAGTTTTAAAAAATAAAACAAAGAACTTAGGGTGTCTTAGATGCAATTAAAACCCAAGAAGATAAGACCTAGTAGGGGACTGAGTCATGGAACACATAATTACATTTGTATGTATAAAAATGCAATTGCAAACAATGTCACGTTAAAGTTATATACACTACGCAATTTTATAACATACTTTTTAAAATGGAACATAAATTTCATGTAGCAACGGGACCAGCAACCGCCCCCCCCCCCCCAAGTAAAAAATTCTGGGGGCATGTCTGAACAGAATATTAAGATATTAAAGTGTGTGTTTTATTTATTGGCATATTTATTGATGCCAGATCAGATATACAAGACTCAGTTCATTACATACAGCTCACTTTACTTTCAGTCTTCAATTTAACACATACCTTTATAACAAACATGTTAAAATATTATTATTATGTGTAATTCAGAAATTATGATTGGAAAGTCAAGGTGGAAGGAAACTGAGTTGTGTGGTAGATTCTAGCGGTTCACATTTTGTGAGATTTGAGGTTTGTGTAGTTTGGTAAAGAGGAATGAAGGTGTCCATGTTAGGTTACAGTTCTTCATTTGCTGACACACAAAAATGATAAATATATGTCTGTCCATTTGCAGGTTCTGAAACATGGTGCACTTGCGGCTGTGCTTGCCACTTCTGGTATGTCTGGTATTGCCATCCCCATTAATTCAAGCAAAAAACTCCAAACTACAAGACGTGTTCCACTGGAGAGTTGTGGACTTTGATTTTCCTGATGATGCTTCACGAAGTAAATCCATCAACTCAAAAGAGTTTATTCCCGAAAATAATCTTCCACTAGGTCTTGATGTGTGGAATGACAAACTGTTTATTACAGTTCCTCGCTGGAAGTCTGGGGTTGTTTCAACACTCAATTATGTATCCCTGAATGGTGAGTGGCCTAGCCAATTTAAAGAGGGCTCAAGCAGGTAAAATTTTGTTAAACCAGGTCACTGGAAATTGATGGGACCACCCCATGCTTATCTAGTTTCCTGTAATGTGTGAACAGAGGGATCCTTGTCCAGACCCATATTTATAAGTTGTACGGTCTGGCCTTTCTCTAGAGTGCACCATTTTGATAATGGTATCTCAAACACATGATATTCATAATTAAAATTAGGGAATATGTAACAGTACTGTTGTCACTTTTTCCTCGAGGAACTGAGAGAAGCCATAACAACAGCTAGAATTTTTGCCTGATTGGGAGGCACTGATGCATCTAAAGCACCAGTTCTGACCACTATGCCTCCATGTTTAGTCCTGACCACTCTTACCAGTCAAATAATATAGCTCATGTATCTAGGGTTTTGCAGTGGTCCAACTGAGGTCTCTGTTCTTCTGGGATGTGGCACCATGTCACTGAGTGACTGGTGCCTGACAGTGCAAGACAGCATGGTGGTCTGTTCTCCTTGGAATACAAAATTTTGAAAGAGATGTACCAAACACCCACTGATGAGTCACTACATCCCACAAGAACAGAGACCTTCATATAGTTCTTTTTCATTGATGCATGTTCCATAAATGTTCCCTTTCATTTTTGGAAATACTGTGGTAAAGTGCATGACACTGAATTACAAAGTAGACAATACAAGGTACATTCCTGTACTATGCAAGTTTTTAGCCTTGGCAGCAGTGCCATTCAGGTTTCAGTTCTCCAGGGCTGTGGTGCTGCATCAGTGGGTAAATTGGTGCCTGACATGTTGAGAGAAAACGGTGCTATCTTTTTCAAGGGTCACCACATCCCGATAGAATGAAGACATTATGGTACATACTTCAGAGCAAAGTATTTTACTTACACTTTACAAGGTGGTGCATAGTGAAGTGCACACCTTACATGGCAAACAGGCCACAGAGGTTTAGGATACCTCTGTTATGCTTGTAAAGAGAGTACATATCTCATTGACTTCCACTAAAGGATACCTCCATGTTTTGTTGCAGGTGATAACAAGTCACCTAAACTAGTGCCATACCCAGACTGGAGTAGTAACCATTTACCTCCACATAAAATTGAAGAAGGAAACAGCACTGACAATGGAATTCATATCATCTCAGTGTTTCGTGTGAGAGTGGATCCATGTGACCGATTGTGGGTGATGGACACTGGCCTGTCTGATATCCTGGGAGAAGCCCAGCAGATCACAGATCCTCAAATCCTTATCTATGACCTTCATAATGATTCATTAATCCATAGATACGCATTTAAATCATCTAACAGAAAACCAGGTTCATTCTTTGCTAATATCATTGTTGATGTTGATGCAAATCACTGTGATGAAGCATTTGCTTATATCCCTGATCTTGGCGGCAATAGTGTCATAGTTTACAGTCTCCGAGATGACGAGTGTTGGACGACCGAACATCATTACTTTCACTTTGACCCCCTAAATGGTAACTACACTGTTGAAGGAGTGAATTTCCAGTGGAAAGATGGAGTGTTTTCTCTAGCTCTCTCTGCTCCGCAGGAAGACGGATTCAGAACTGCATACTTCCATCCTTTTTCCAGCATAAATGAATTTTCTGTTTCTACTAAAACTCTTCGCAACAAAACCCTTGCCACTGACCCTCACAACTTTGAAGATTTCAAGTTACTGGGCTCCCGAGGTCCCAACACACAAGCAGGTGCCTCTTTCTTAGATGAACGTACAGGTGTAATATTCTACACACAAGTAAACCTTGATGGTGTCGGATGCTGGAATTCAAGAAGTGAAGCATACAGTCCTGAATACCAACACCTCGTAACATCTGATAACGAGACCTTTATCTTTCCTAATGACCTTAAGGTTGATCGTGATGGTAATCTGTGGGTACTGAATGATCGCTTGCCAAAATTCATTTACAGAGAACTAGATTATGAAAGTATAAATTTTTACATTTTCAAGGGCTCAGTAACGAGTATTATTAAGGGCACTATTTGTGACGTTCCTGCAAACAGATCAATACTTTACAGGACATGCACTGATATTAAGTAATCAGTGTTCAGATAAATTCTATAATAGTCATCACAGCAAAATCCCATCTTTCCTAAGTGTAATCAGTACAATTCATATAGCTTCCTTACTGCCTTACTGTAACTCACTTTCAGTATGTATTATTACCTACGTACAACCATTAAGAGTCATCAGTAACTTACAGTTGTCATATATATATATATATATATATATATATATGCAAAAGGAAAGTAAAATGTGAAGTTCTCCTTGTGTACAGCATAAAGGAATATATGATGAGCACAGGCTTATGTCAAGTCATTCATAACTTTGGCACTAGATGAAGGGGAGAGATAATTTTCACACTGTATGCTGGGGAAAGAAAACCCCTGTATACATTCAAAATTTTTAAAATACTATCTGGTCTAATTATTGAAGGTTTGAACTTAATAATTTTGAGTTCTGTTTCACACTTAACATTTTTACTAATGAACTGATGAAATCAAATATTCAAGGAATCAGTTACATAAATAAAAATTGCTTCTATGACCATGAACTGGTTACTTCATTGGTTCAATTTGATTTCATCTTCCTGCATGCTTTTACTCCTTTTCCACCAACTACTTTTTGTGTGCATTACTTCAGCCACAGTATTATGCTTGTTCATATTGTAACATGTAAAAAAGGAAGAAGGAAACATACCGATGAGTGTTTCATCGTATTTTGTGCTGTGATTTGTTTTTATTAAGTTACCACATTCAACCAATATTTTTAGAATAACAAGACAGGCAATGTATGTATAACACAACCTAGAGGTGCATTTGCATAACCATTGTTGCTGTGGAAAAGCAGGAAATATTACGTGTACTAAGTGTGTGTCTGTAGCCTTAGTTATCCAGCAAGCAAAGCACATGTGCCATTATTATATTGTCATCTGTGGCCTGTCCACCTCTACGACTTTTTTTCCACATTATCTCATAAACAGCACAATTTTCAGAAAAAATTATTAAACATAAAATGTGTATTTGGATTTTCTCTACAACTTTTGCCTGAAATATTTGTTATTCTAAGAATAACTGAGTGAGGTGTTATCATGAGTGTCCATAGGTCTTTATGTAAACTACTTGTTATTCTTGTCAGATTCTAATTAGAATTAAATTTTTCTTGACAGACTTTTAAAGAATATTGAAATATCAAATTTCATGAAAATGCATCTAGTGGGAGCTGAGTTTTTCCATGTGGATGGACAGATACACAATCAGACAGACGTCTGTCATGTTTTACAATTTTGCAAACGTGCTTGGAAACTAGTAGCATAAGGACAAACCAGTTTCATAGGCTTTCTGCCTCTTTCAGTTCTGCCACTGCTGCAAAAATTGTATGTTCATATATGATAATTTATTTAGAATGTTATGGCTCGCAGAATAAGGTAGAATATTCCTCAGGAGGAGAAGATTTGAAGTTTTCACAAAATTTAATGTTGAGATTGTATTTTTTTTGAGGGGGAGAGGGGGGTAGGGGATGTGTTATATTATGACAGAGTTACTTTCTGAGCGATCAACAGTATGTTGACTAAAGCAGCATACTCTAAACTATAAATAGAAAGAGCAGGCTGAATGCTTGCCATTTAATCGTGAAGATCCACTGTCTCCAAAACATATGTATTATGCACATTAATTTTGATTTCATGTAACTTATTCCTACTGAATCCAACAGAAATGGCGTTAAGTGACCTTAAAATAACACACATGAATAACAGACATATTAAGATGACATCTTTGCCATCATCCTTCTTGTGGTTTGTCATGATGAAATGAAGACCTGTCTTCATTATATGTTCAGCACACTATGCACTTAACTGAAAAGATGAAGCTTCCTGAAAACAATGTGTGGCTTCATTGATATGCCCCATTACAAGAAAAATCTCTGCCAGTAGCAGCCACACCTGAAGTTATAATAACCAGGCGTGCTGTGGCTCATGACTCATTGTCTGGGTACTCCAGTTAAGCCCCTCTCCAATCTGATTAAGATGTGCACAACATATTTGTGCTGCCAGAAGACAAGGTATCACTTCGATTGGTGGCAGCCTGGAAACCTCCTTCAGAACTGACAGAGCATGTGCATACTGCCCCATATTATACTAACACAAGGCATGCTGCATTCAGACATGAGGTTTTACAAATGAGAATTTCATAGCTTGTTCAAATTACTCATGTAAAAGGTCAGCATGACACCATCAAATTAATGCAAATGTCAGGAGATGACAGATAGCAGTGGCATTATAACAGGCACAAATTCATTTTTCTTTGAACTCTGGAGAGTGGCTCAGTACAGCGTCATGGGCAGCCATGGCAATAAGTTGATTTCTTCATTTTCATTCTGAGGTATGAAGAGATTTAAGCTAGTGTATTTATGAGCTTTCCATGGACTGTCAGCTGCTGAAGCCTGAGTGTCCTGAGTTAATTTTTTGTTTGAGGCTGTAGTTTTAGTCACTTTCTCAGGACATGAATATACAATTCCACTGACACCCCTCAGCAGCACTTCAGCTAGCTGTCTTGTGTTAGGTGTAAACTTTGTGTTGCACTGCATTCAACTGCATTTAACATGGTTCAGTAGCAAGTGACAGCTGGCTGTAATTTTCCTGCACAAATGTGAAGAAATGGTGCTTGCTGCAAAATTGTCTCCAAAATAGGACCGAACTGACATGCAGGATCTTGCAGCTGTGTTGAATATGAGCCTGTATTTACTTTTGCAGTCTGTTGTTGCTGCTGTAGTTTGTCCTACTCCTGAATGCACAACAATGTGAGATCCCCACCCTCCTCAAAACACTGGACTATTTGCTCATCCCACTCAACCTGTTTGTACTTGGAAGATGATGAAGGAGGCACTTTCTCCAAACACACATCTTTAATTGCATATGATTCTGCAACTACTCATAAATGTATACCAGGCAGTTTTTTTTTTTTTTGGAGTGTCTAAAGTTCTGCTTGATTGTAGTAATTAAGAGAGTTTTCAAACATTCCTATAGCATAATGGAGTTTTCCAAGCAACAGATTACCATCAACTATTCACCCAGCCATTTTCCCATAGTCATTTAAACTGCTCAACAAATATTGTTTGGCCTCTGTCAGACCTGTGCAAGCCTTACTTACTTATATTTGTTTCAGTTGGTGGTAACTCCTCTAAAAACAGTTCCAATTTTCCCTCGCCAGTTAAGAAATATGACCTTAATTTCAGCTGTTCTGCGAAATGTACAACAGTTTTCCAATTAGATTCTTCTCTACTTTTCTCTGCCTCTGTATGTATTTGACAACTTCTAACTTTCTCAGCCATTTTTGTTTCTTGTCCCCAGGCTTATTCATTGTAACATGATGTATTCAGCTGCCAGGCCACATTTGTTAACAACTGCAGATTTGCCACAGTTGTCTTCATATCTTGTTCTTCTTCGTAGATGGCACTACAGATCAATGCACACCTTTGTCTCCTTAATGTACTTCTCCCAGTCAGCTCTGTTTTTTGATCTCCCTTTCCAGTTTTTAATTTTGTATTTAATAATATATGCTTGTATACAGTTCTACTATATGCTTTTTTGCCATCCTCTTAGTTGACTTCCCTGAGGATTATTTTTAAATCCTTGACTTACTTCTCTTTTACTATCCATTCTACTACCATGACCAATCCAATTCAACTGACTTTTTCTCACATGTGAAAATATGTAAATCTCCAAACAGTGTTGCATTAATTCTTAATTACATCAATTTCTCCAATTTTCATTTACTTTAATTCCCACAAACATTTTTCTCAACACTTTTCTTTCAAAAGCAGCTAGTCATTTAGTAATCTCTTAATCGTGTCCGAGATTCTGCTGCATATTTCGCCACTGGTCTTATTGACTTTTATTTATTCTGCTGTGAGTACTGATTGAATCTTTAAAGGAGGAAGAAGTGTATAATATGCTCTATGTACATTTATTTTTTCAATCTCTCGTCTTAATTAATTTTTATTTGTTAGAATTGTACCATGATATGTATAGTTTTCACTATTGCAAAATTACATGTACCAAGTTTTACATATTCATTTTCATTGTAAGGCTTTCATGATACTACCATAATTTTTAAAAATTTTCTTGTAATCACTTTTTATTTGTTTGTTCAAACAGGAACGTCAATATTACTTTTAAATCTTGCCATCTTCTTCCCACAATAATCACATCATCAGCATGTGCCATAATTTGACTACATTTGTCAAATATGATTGCCCCAGTTTCTACTTTAGATCTTCTAATTGCAATTACAACACTACATTAAACAACAAAGGAGCAAATGCATATCCTTGTCTCAAACCTTTGTCAACTTTAAATTCAGAAGACAACATTTACCAATAGTAACCTTAGCATATATTTCATTACTTAAAATTCTGCACAAATGAACTATTTTTCGGGAAACCTAGCTTATGCATTTCACTCCATATTTCCTTTCATCCTACAGTGTCATACACTGCTTGGAAATCAATAAATAGTTAATGTACATCTATATTACACTCTGTGTCTTTTTTTATTCTGGATGAATATTTGAATAGGACTAAGGATTAATGATCTAGTTTTAACTTTTAATGGACTACTAGTTCAAATGCATAAAATACAACTTTGTACCTTTATATCATATACTCATAATCTTATGCTAAATTAAATGTCATATATTTTTTTATTATGTTTAAATTCAATTTTAGCTTTTTATATTTAGTTGATAATTTATTTATAAAAACTATTTTATATATTATGTTTTATTGATATGATGTTCATTTACAGTTTTATGTTACTTTCGTACATACTTTTTTTCATGGTTGAAGCCAAGCTTTTTATGGCATGTATATTTTGTATTTCGTATTTTGATATTGCATTTTGCATTCCATTTGTTGAGACAAATTCTATATCCCATGTGTCTGTTAACCTTTGTATGGATTTACCGAACATTTAATAAAAATACTAATACTAAAGGCAGTCGTGGATCAAATATTGCGGTAGTCATACACAGACAAGCACGAGTGTCGTAGACATAATCGGTGGTGGTGTGAAGCTTGGCTAAGACGCAGGGATGTGAAAACAATAGGTTCCGTATAATGGCACCAGTGGTAGGGGATACGAATACGATTTCAGATGAGGAATATCTCGTTTTACGTGCAAAAGACGCTCTTAAAACCGATGCATTTGCAGCGAAGGCGTGGATGATAACGGCTAAAACACTGTTCCCGAATAACTTCGCTGTACAGGTTAGGATTTTTTTTTTCTGATCAAATATACGTGGATCTTCAGAAACAATTATTAACATTATTGAAATAAACCACTGTCCAGATTGATACCACACGGACTAGTTAAGCCACATACCAGCATCACTATTTCTTACACCCGGAACACAAATACAAACAACCACTTCGTATGGAGAAATGTGAGAAATTTAGGCCCATCGACAGACGTATGAGTTCTCTTTAACACTGGGGTTAGAAGTGTATGAAATATTTAGAGATGTTCCGAAATTTTGTTTTTCTCACCCTAAGATTTATTCAGGTTGATATCGCCACATACTGAGCAGACAGGTCAGAGGTGCGGAGCACAGTATGCAGTGCAACGTCGAACCCTCAGAATAAAAGTCTGTCTCGACAACAGTGTCCATCGATGATACTAAGTATAAGATGCTACCTAGATATTCAGACATTAAACACAAAAGGATTCTTGAAATAATAAATCAAATGGTTGAATGCTGCATACAGAAAGTAATGACAAATTGATTTTCTGCTAGGTCTGGTTGAAAAGTTTGAATATATAGTTCCGTCCATCTTTCCATTCCAAATAAAATTATTTTTGAATTACATGAGAAATAACGATGATGTGTTGCCCTAAATTCCTTCAAATCAACATCCTACTGATTGCTTTCTTACAGATTTTAGGGTGTTGTCATACATATTTGGTCAGAAAGTCACTTCTGTGTAATAGCATTGTTTCTTATGGCTTATAGTTTGAGGCAAGTGTAAGTATGGGTCATTGGTGATACTGAATGGACATTACTAATGTCTGGCATGGATTAGATTTTGACAGGTGTGAGTAGGAGAGTGCAATATTATGAAATGTCTTAAAGAAACGGCTTGGCATCTGGTCTGTAATTGTCTGATTCAGGATAAAGACCAGCATGGACTGTTATGAAAACTGCTGTCAGGTGTTCCAGAGTTATCATAAAACCTTATAAGGTTGTATGTTAATTTTAGGGCAGAGTGTTTATAGGAATTCATTAAATTGCAGTTTGTGTGCTGGCCTCCAGTTGTGCTCAAACTGGTGACTTATCGCTTGTGTTTGCACAGTGGTGTGCTGTATTAGCATTGCTTCTGCTATTTAATTAACTCATGGCATAGAATATGTTTTTAATTGGGCTGTCAGGCGCTGGTTAGAGGATGGACTAATATTTCACTTGTCTTGTGCTGGGTGGATATAAAATGTCATAATAATAAACACACAATGGCTGAAAAGTCAGAAGTTTTGTTTATTAGTAGTGAGGTATTCTACAATGTTTGCAAGGAAGGTTTGCCAAGTATGATGAATTTTTTAGCCAGTTGACAGCCTCTGAAGTCAATAAAAAATTAAACTAGTAGACATGTCAAGTATTGTTGTAAACAGGAAGCAGTTTGGTAAGCTGAGTGATTGTGAATGATGTCTAATTTAATACAGTATTAATGTGTTGCATACATTTGATATTAAGTGAATTTGTTGAGTAGTTATTTTAGTAGGTAGTTTCTTTGTCAAACGTCAAAATTACTTCCAAATAAATTGTGTTTGTTATTACCTTGAAACATATATCTTGATTATAATGGTTTGTAATATATTATTTCAGTTTGAAGCTTACCGCATTGAGAAAGCGGCCCGGAATATCAAAGAAGCTGCAAAATGCTTCAGTGCAATGTGAGTATTGTCACTAAATACAGAACTGTGTATTTGATTTGATTTTGCTATAATTGTAATTGTTATTGCTTATTTTCATCCTTCACAAAATTTTTATAGGACACATAACTACAATCTTTATGTAGACGACTGTTCATATAAATCCTCATACTTGTCCCGAGTGTATCAATGTGTTAACAGTGCCATAGATTCCATATGTTCACTGTTTGAAAATAAGTCCTCATATCATAAACAATTACACCTCCCATGATAAAGAATCATAAGACAGATATTTCTCTACAGAATTGAAGGTTTGTGGCAATGAAAATAATTTTAGTTCCCATACAAAAATGTTTATGTTTTTTGAAAATTTTAAATAACTTGGTCAATCATTATATAGTTTTGTTCCCATGTTACTTATTCTGGGTTTTGTAGTTTGACAAAACTGAGATTGAAGGTTTGATCTTTGCCATTGTATTATAATCAAACCTGCTTATGTTGAATTTTTTGTAATACACAGTTTTCATTATATTGATACATGGCACTGGGAGCATATTTAATGTTTTAAACATTTCCCTGCTAGTACATTACTAATTAACCTTATCACTTTCACATTTTATAAACTTGTTTTATTTTCCCATCACCCTTTCAAAAAAGGCCACTGTTCTCAAATGCAAATGGAACTTTGCAAAACACATACTTCTCAAGGTATATACACTTGTTATATCTTAAAGGGGTTGCATTACATAATAACCTTTACCAAGTTTAGAGCTTGAATTTTCAATATGAATGTTTCATTTCATATCTTAAGTCAGATGTAAACCCAAAAATTTTGTTTCATGTTTGTGCTTTATTTCTTGAAACTAAATGATACACATCAGCTTCTGGCTTATGCCGATGATGTTAATATGCTGGGAGGAGGTATACATACTTTACAGGAAAATGCAGAAGCTTTAGTAGCTGCTACTAGGGAGATTGCACTGGAAGTAAGTGCTGATAAAACTAAGTACATGGTCATGTCTTGAGGTCAGAATGCAGGACAAAATCACAGTGTGAGGATTGATAATAGTACCTTCGAGAGGGTGGAAGAGTTTAAATATTT
>Ga0131853_10015780_pt1 | contig 13805 bp, 9 predicted proteins | sample TergutLab28metaG_FD_92764 | JGI IMG/M metagenome (GOLD analysis project Ga0131853, IMG submission 92764) | Labiotermes labralis P1 segment gut microbial communities from Petit-Saut dam, French Guiana - Lab288 P1 (version 2) (version 2) | ecosystem: Host-associated > Arthropoda: Insects >... | reverse complement strand
TAATGCAATTTTGACCTCCTGATGATGAGCACATGTGCTCGAAACATGTAGAGGCATGAAATAAAACTTATTGTGAAACAAATTTTGTGCATCAAGTTGGTTAAATACTGAGATAAATAAATTGATATTTGTGTTTACTGAAGCATATTGGGTTTGTCACATCATTGATGGCTATGCATAAATAACTGTACACTCACATAAGTGAATGGTAAATAAGAAGACAGACAGCATTTTGTACTGTAACACATGTAATGTAGTACACTGGAATGTAAATTAAGTCCATACTAAGTACAAGGAAAAACATTTATTAACTTTTATGTATCTTTTTTAAAATAAGCAGAAGCCTACCCAAGCCTAGATAAAGCTGTGTTGATCTGAATCTATGTACAAGCAACCCAGAGAATCACATGGCATAAAAATGGATTCACCCTCATAACAGATAACAGGTGGGTGTTCATTTCTTCATTCTTCAATTCTTCAAGTAACCATGCAAAAATCATGAATTTTCAGGTAGTTCAGATGTCATCATACCATGCAATGTGTTAGGTGAAACAGATTTCAGTCCATTCATTATGGGTTTTCAGTTTTCACATTCTACATTTTCTACCACCACAAACTCGGAAACTTGCACCATTTTTCCAGTTGGCACATACAGCAATGCATTAATGTACATCAGATGCACACAAGGGAAATGAATCTAGTGAAAGCTGATAATCTAGGTTTAAATCTCCAGCAGATAGACAGAGCAGACCTTGAAAAATGATAGTAAAAACTATAGTGTAGTCAAAGTTAGGCTTAGGAGACAGTTAGGTACAGAAGGAGAATGTCTTAACTAAGTTGTTAAAGTAAAGTAAGACAAGGAAGCAAAATAAAGAAAATTTGATGTATATGACAGTGTATTTATTTTATCTGACAAAGAAGCCTAAAAAGATGCAGAAGTTCAAGAAATGATGGCAAAGTTTCTATGAAATATTGGTGTAACTAATATTTGTTACCCTTTCCCTCCACAATCCTGTGCCGCCCTCATTCTTTTCAGTAATATATAAAATACACACTAGGAAATGGGCAAAGCAGAAATAAAAGTTTATTGTATATTGGTAATATCAGAACTTGTTAAGACTTCATTTGATTTACATTGATTTTCACCCATTTTGTTAATCTAGTGGATACTATTTGTAGGTATTTTTATACTGGGTTTATTGGTAGTTATTTCTATTGGAAATCAAGGTTTCTTATAAGTCACTTTATTGACATACAGCTTTCATTAATGGGTTAACATAGTAAGTACAATCTCAGTAAACTTCAAAGCTACCCTGCATACTAAGCATGATTATTTTTTGCAACTGAAGTTAAATTACACTTACTCTCAAAGGAAATATCACTGTCTCTTTATCTTCTTCACAATAAACAGCACTGTGCCTATTATTATATCTTTGTTATCAACCAAAAGAATCACAGCCTGAATGCAACTAGCAATTTGATGTCTCTGAAGGCAAGGGGTGAAACTATTTGAAAGTGAAGGGTTTCAGCCATATATTTATAGAGTTCATTGCGACAAAATTCTCGAGCACTCTCGCCATCCTTAAATTAAGGATGACAGTGTGCTTACTGTATTGCTGCTAGTCCTTCTGGAAGCATGTGACATTCTTTTTACCACTGATCCAGAGCTGTACCTGATGCACAGAGGATGTACTGGTTCAGTCTTATTTTTTACAAACAGATTACTCCATTTAGCTCTTGCATTTTTTTCCAAGACAATAAAAAACACAAAGAATGCAAAGCCTTGGATTGTGGTAGTACAACAAAATAAGTAAGAAAACTTCCAAATTCCAAAAATCCAGGACAGACCAAGAAGAAAAAACAGAAATATAAGAGCGCTTAACCTTCGATAAGCAACACGCCGTTTGGATTCATTACTCTTTATATACTGCAATCCACAATCTGTATGCACTCCAAAATTACCCACCTTATATATAGAACAGATAATTAGTACAAACATAGCTATGTTTAAGGAAACAATTATGGAGATGGGAGCAATAACAGAGAAGTAATGTGCCAGCCCTGTTGGGTAACACTGTGGTGAGTTATATGAGTTAGGAGAAACAATCAACAAAGTACCACAAGGGATGAAGGGAAAGCCCCATGCAAAGACAGCTGTTTTGAGCAGGACATGTGGGGTGCGACGCAAAGAGGCCAATGGCTTTGTAAGTCGCAAATACTGGAACCACGCTGCTACACACATCCAACAAAATGTAGACACTAAGGAGAAATGAAGTGCTACCCCTAGTACAACACAGAACTGAGATTCATTTGGAGATGGGAACAGATGGGAATTTACAAGGAACACTGACATTAATATAGCAAGAGAAGTAGACAAATGAAGCTGGATCTTTCTGCTGGCACCACGGCGCCACTCAGGAAATAAAACGGCTGTCACTGCAATCCCAAATAAACCAAGTAAGGAAACAGAGCACCCAACAATTGTAATTATGTCTAATGCTATATTTGTCTCTTCTTCCAATGTGGGAGAAAGAAGATGACCAAAATGTGTCAGATGGGTACAGATACAAATGTCTGTCTTCACTGTATCATCGTCACTGAGCCTGACAGCAGGGGAACACCCGATGTCAGACCAGTTGCCAAGACCTGAATTGGCTTCAAAATCCCAAAAGACACATTTTCTGCCACGTGAATGAATGGTATGTGGGTTGTCAAACAGTAGTATCAGAGGAGGATTAAGGTTGGGATGCTTTACTCCATCTAATGTCACACTCACAACGTGGGAAGGGGTTTTAATTCTACCAATTTTTGATACAAAAAGCCCATGATCCCAGAATAGATTTATGACCAAGCGGTGCTTTTTTGTGCCACTGCAAGTCTCCAGATGAGAGCTACTGCATGTATCTGTTCGCTGCAATGTGAGTTGTGGAGGCACAAGTACAGCAGTGGACACTCCCAGGGCAAGAAGAGTTTTGACACTGTCATTCTGTGATACAGTCATGATGTCCTAGCAAAACACACAAAATTCATTATTTAATTTCTTTTATTTCTAGTGTATTCATAAATATTCTCATGTCATTTCTAATTTACCTCTTTTTTGAAGTAGTTGTCAGTATATCCAGAAGGTTTCAGAGATGCAAGTCCTTGAATTTCTCCATTTGTTCTGGAACTGCTTTCTATATCCACAACTAGGGTTACAAATTGTGGTGTCACAATCAGTGAAGTTTCTGTACAGTATAACAAAAGAAGTTTCAGTTTTTGTATGTAGAAGAGCAAATGCTATATTACACACAAGTTTGCACATTGTAGACATAGGCATTGCAGAGGTTATAGTAAATTAAATACACTGATTAGTTCCTTTACCAGCATATTAAAAAATAAGAAATCCAATCCATTAATCAGTCAATTCCATGATGTTTTTGCAAGTTGACAGCCAGATGGTCAATAAATTTCCTTTCCTGTATAGAATCAAAAGGCTCACTATAATGTTAAAACAAGTTAAGAACTGGATCCTATCTAAAGCCAGTCCACACCCATTAAAATACTATATTTTTATGCTATTCACACATTTCATATTCCAACTTTCAATTTACACTCTCATGATTCAGTACCGATAATCAAGCCATCATCATGGCAATTAGTCCAGCTTGAGAGGTTTTATACAGTGTTTGTGAAATACACAGCACTATTGTAGGTGTATATTCTATTTACACAAACCATGAAAAATGCCTATATCAACATGGATGCTTGGATACTTCATCTTTTGAGTTATGACCCGTTTAATTTTGGAAGGAGACGAATAAAAAAACGAAGTATGAACCAATTCATAGGGAAGTGTTGATTTACAAACAGTTTATGCCATTATTAGATATCATTGTTTTGACAGTAACAGATTAAATAAAACTCAAAGAGTTGTCTGTGCATTTTCATGCACCATGCTGTGCATCTCAATTTGGACCACTGCATGTGCAAAATATTCCAGATGCGTCACAAATTGAATTGCATCAATCTCTACCCCCCCTGTAGTTTTGCTACACCATTAACTGCCACAGCATACACAATACTTTTAACCCTTATCCTAACAAGGAGTATAGTGTGAGCTACTAATAATGCCAGCAAATGGGAGGTGGGATTTAACTCGGCATTAAAAGGGTTCAGAATGCTGCACTTGCTCAGCACTTCTTTTAAAAATAGAAATACATAAATTAAAAAAAATAAAATAAAATAAAATAAATCCTAGTATCCATGTTTAAATAAACTTCTTTATATCTTGTGTGTATAGAATATATCCCTATAGTGGGTTGTGTACACCCAACCCTCACTTTATTGGGCATTACCTGTTCTGTAAAATCTGTCTGTAAGACACAAATCCTTAAAGCAAGTTCATTGACCTTATGTGCTTGCCTGACCCACTCAGTACACTGTAAACAAGCATACCTTAAAGCAAAAAAACAGTTACAACTTATCATTTTGCCCAACAGCTACAACCCATACATAAAGTGATGGATGGGTGTAATTCAGAAACACTGTGGATAAAGCACAACCTTAAATTTGGCAATGACTTTCCCTGCACTGCAGTTACAATGGTTCTATTGTCTTGATGTAGTCATGAGATCCTCATTTGTGAAAAGGTAAGAGGATGCAAAGTTGGGCTGACTCTAAAGAGATGCACTCTGCTGTTTATGCTTCATACATACATACATTACCATGAACCTAAGATTATGCCACCAAGAAGGTCACTTAACATAATATACAGCAGGAGAAGTTTCCTTTAAGCAAAAAGTTCACATAGACATGCCATGCCAAAGATTCTGTTAGCTTACCTGTATAGTTAAGTTTTACATTATTCAGCATGTGATCGATTGAGTCCAAAATAACATTACTTGCATTGGACACTCTGTGCATCATCTTCTTTCCAACCACATTATTGTCTGTTGTACTCACTGATGTTTTCAGTATAGCATCAGTAATATTAGCTATGATTGGTAAATCTGAGCCATGCAGAATGTTGTGCTGAAGGCTTGCTAGAGTGTTAGCAGTGTAGTGAATTTCAGCTGGAGTAAAATGGGTGTCTTGGGAAGTGAGAGCAAACAGTAGCTTTGTGAGGGTTTTGGTTGCATTTTTGTTTCTTTGAATTGAAAGTTTATGCAGAATGCTTGCTCTTCGTGTTGGCTCTTCACACTGCAATTAAACATTGACTTCATGTACAATATGCTAAATACCATACTGGACATGCGAAACAGATATTCTATATTATGGTTGTGCCTACTCTGTGTATAGTGACAGAGGAAGTCTTTCGATTTGTGTTTTAGACACTCTCATGTTAAAAAATAGTAGCTTCTGGGGGGGGGGGGGACATGGAACAAGTAATAGACCATAACAAATTACATACACATAAATCAGTAGTTTCTGTGCCATATGTAATGTTAAGACAACCAATAAAACTGAGTTACGCAGCCTGTTGCTTCTGCCAAGTCATAAAAACTGTACACCAAGCAATATGCTTCTGGGGTTTTGTCATTTATTTCATGTAAGTGGGGTTAGTTTCACTGCAGAAGAAGACAGGCTGCTGGTCAGTAATATGCTTGTACACAAGGCATCTTAACAGCAGTTACACTTCTGGCATCAGTATTGAACATATAATGCATTTTAAGTGCATTTCTATAACTTACAAATGGTGAATGAAAGGTGAGGACAGACACAGGTTTATGATTTGTCACAGTTATAGAAAATTAGGATGTTTGTTGACTATAATGCAATTGATAAATCCACTTGGAATCTTTCCTGGAAACCTACTGTTCCAGTGAACACATTTTGGGTATTGCTCCTATGAGTCAAATCATGAAGTGGATTCTTTTTCCTCCCAGGCAGATGCTGGAGTAATACTTGAATAGAGGACTTACAGTCTGACTTTATTGTATAATTCAAGCATCAAGTTAGAATTTGAGGTTCAAAATTCCGTGGGTTCTGGGTTTAATCGCCATGAGTTACAAGTAATTCTAAAAATATGGGATAAATAGTATCTATCAGAGTAATGACATGGAAATTGGAGCACAGCATATGTCAAACAATGTAGTGTGTTTAACATAACCAAGCTGTAAGAACTATTTTTACAAATTACCTCATATTGTGTCCCATTATTTTCATTTTCATCAGACCAGAAGGCTCCCACAACAAAGTCCCCACTACAGTGCCTCTGTACAGGAAACCCTTCCCAATTGACACAAAGTTCAATGGGCAGAACTATTTGTCCAATGGTAGCCACTGGCCAGTGAAGTATTTTGTTGCCATATGTTTTGTCCTCATGGCAGTACTTTGAACTTCGGACATATAAAACTTCCACCATATCAGAATTATTTGATGCTATAATTTGTAACCTTGAATAGAGGTTGTTTAAATGATTGTGATCAGTTTCAATCTCTCCTGCAGATGTACTGGAGGCAATTCTGATGCGGAAAATAAGCGTGACTGTACTTTCTGTCCTGAAAAAGAATATATTGCAGTACTGTCAGATATACTTGTACACACTGTGTCAGATGCTAATACAATAGTCACACTTGCATATTAAAGTTGCCGCACGAAGGGCAACTTTTGATACCACATTAGTTACCAAAATTTTGTAAGGCCAGGGTTTGTGCAATAAATTGTGACTCAACATATACAAATATTGTAGAGACATACATAATCCAACTTAATTAGGAAAGCTTTTAAATGTATAATATATGCTAATTTTATTTCAGCTTCCAAAAATGTGTTTATTATTATTAAAAAAAAACTTTTAGAAAAACTTTAATACTTCAGAGACTACACAAATCAGTTTATCTTAATACATTTTAATACAGTTGTAAGTGATATGGGATCCCATATCACATGAACAGTATTTGTAATGCATGTTACCTTATGTAGTCATCAAGGTAAAAAAAAAAATATATATAAAATAATATATTGTTGTGTTGACTGGAATCAAAATACTGTTTTGTTGTCTCTTAATTTAAGATCAAATGGAATATCCTCTACAAAAATCTTTGTTGTTTGTTGAATTTATTTATGTTGTATTTTCTTCTTACTCGTTTTGATTATCATAATTATCCTTAGGGACCTGATCCAGCAACACCAAAGACAGAAACAATAAATGTTTTACTGTATTTACTGTTAATTATGTTCTACCTTCATGCAGTAAACAAACACGTCATATTTCTGAGAAACAAAGCTTTATCTTGGAATTTTTACACTGGAATTCACAACCACATTTTAAAGATGTGAACATCCACACCTGTTGTGCTGAGTCACAATAAATGGTGCATTACAGCTGAATGCCCCTGTTAAGCTGCTTCAGTTGAAACACACACATGCAATGTATATTTTTCTCAACAAAATTTATTGATACCAAGAAATGCTTCAAGAAAAGAAGCAAGGAAGTTAATTTTGGGTGCACCAATTAAGCAAAAATGTATGGCTCCGAAGACCAAGCATCCAAATGCAGCACCTACACTGGATGGCTCACAGCCTGAATAATTGTAGCAGTATGCAATATATATACATATTCAAGACTGAATTTAATTTAGTTCAATTACTGTTACAGCTTCACTATGCTATAAGGATGATGGAATAGTGAACTTTGTATTGGAAGAGTAATGTCTTCTGGGATGTGCTGCCATACAGTCTGACAGAAACTTACCCTTTTGAAGGAATCTGTCACCTCCATTCATGGTAAAAGAGTAAAGTTACAGTGTCACATCCTATAATATAGTAAATTTCATAGTCACCAATGTGACAACTTCAAATCTCACACTACTATGTGTCTGTACATAACCTGGTGTTTTCTTTAATCAACCACCCATGTACACTAGACACTAAATTAATGCATCATGTTTCAGCCATAGTTTGAATTAGTGCTCTCAGCTGCACTCTCCTTATAATGTATGTCACAATGAACCCACTGGAAACCAGTTCACTATAAGCATTCTTTTCAAAGAATGCATCTTTTGCATTCAAAAAGTATACATATTCTTTCATAGCTGAAATTCAATTTATACTGATTTCACACTTATTTTTGAGAAATTTCTTGAAACTAAAGATATATATTTCAATGTTCTGCACATTTTCTGAAACATTGTATTTTCCCACATGGTAAACATGTCCTATCTGGAACAGTAATAGATTAAAATCTAAAAAATCGCCTCCATTCATGAAATTTCTTATTTCTACAAGGTATATGTTTAACTGAAAACAAAATTTGATTTCAGACATGCATACAACATTCCAGGCTTACCTGCCTGACATTCTGATTGCTCGCACCAAAATTCTTTCAAATTCTTTGTATGTTTTAAGTTCTTGTGACAGACTCTCAGCAAGTGATCCCCAGTTTTGCAAACTGTAGGTTGGCTCACACCAACTGAGAGAACATATCTTTATCCTGTAGCATATGGTGACTGAAAAAACATGACTCTTGATGTCTGACCTATGGTACAGAAACAGAACACAGGATAATACACACATTCAAAGCTTTACACAGTTAAATAGAACTTGTATTAAGTACATTCTGCCCATCTTCTCTGTGTGACATTATATAACTCTGGAAGCAACTGTGGCCTAATTGTGGTTCCAGCCTGCCACTTGTTTGGCAGGACTGACAAAACTCACAGAAGACCTCAGTCAGGATATTCAATGACCTGGCCAAGATGCAAGCCAAGCATCCCCTGAATTCCAATAACGGCTACCCCAACCCATATCTCTTAAACATAATCATATCCCAGGAGTTCTGACTAGTTGTAACATATGGGAATCTACAATCATGTTCCACAAATAATGAGTAATGCCCTATTAAGATATCTTTACTTTCCTGTTTGTCGTAAACAATATTAATTTAGATGAATAAAGTAATAATTTTCTTTTAAAATTAAGTACAATTACTGAGTTTAAAAGTGCATTTGTTACTATATCAAGTATGAAACATTTCTTACTACCACGCACAAAGCACGAGATGCACAAATAACACAAGAACACGTTACAAAACGTATGCATAGTGTCAAAATTGTGAAGTATTTTCTCCCTTTTGTTTAACTGTTTTGAAACCCAAAAGACTTAGGGAAAACTGTATTCATCATAAAATGTGTCTTCCATGTTCTACAACATTTGTTTCAAACATTTCTAGTTTAATTTCAGAAATTGTGTCTATGATTTTCCTGTAATAACAAAATACAAGATATCAACACTACTGATGTTCCTGAATGTTTACACACATGTCCTCAACTCAATGTAATCACCAGCACTCCACACACTTTTCCCATCTACATGGTAAAACATCAATTGCAGTTCTGTATTCATCATTGCTCAGATGATGTACAGAGGTTGTGACAGCAGCATTGATATCGTCTTATGATTCAAATTGTTTATCCAAAAGTTGTTCTTTCACACGTGCCAACACCTCCGAGCCCCCAACGATGTATCAGATTTTGCACATCACAATATCAATGAGGTGTTGCATTGACCTGGAGCAAAATGACACCATAATCAAGCAGTTCTGGTTGTTTATGGTGAAGAGCCAGCCTCACCTTATATTGCAAAAGTGTGCAGTAATAGTGGCCATTGACTGTCATACCAATTGGCATAGAATGGTCAAGCACAAGCCTATTTTGGCTGAAGAATGTGACCAGTACAACTTTCAGAACCAGATGAGTGTGCCATGAGAGTTTTTTCTTGGTAACAACTGGGCACACCATTCAGAATTCTGACATTTCAGCTGAAGGTCACATGACTGCATCCATGACTCGTCAACTGTTAAAATTTGATGGGCGGAGGCAAGAAGAACACACGTGGTTCTTTGGTCATCATAGAGTGCTTGTGGAATCCACTTTGCATAGACTTTTTGTTTCCCCAAGCTGTTGATCAGGATATAGTAAACATTTGCTGGACAGATTCTGACTTCTATGGCAACTGCCATGCATATAATACTGTGCATATGTTCAAGGACAAATTTCACTTGTTCCATGTTGCATTCATCAATTGCTCATGTTGGGGCTCCACTGAGAGGGGCATCATCTGTCTCTTCCTGACCATTCTTAATGGCATTCACACACTGGTGAACAGTTTCATATGAAGGAGCTTGAGTCCCTAAACTTTCCTTTGACTTGTAATATGCTAGAGCATTTTTATCCAATAAAACATGAAATTTTATTAATGTTCTCAAATCTATCCACAAGAAACATCTTTGAGGCTTTCCCAATCCACAGCTAAACAGCACCTGACATCACAAAGACAGTGCACCTTTGTGACAGCAGCAACAGTGCTACTAGTGCCACACATGTGATTTGAGTTCAGTCATATGAATCACTGCGACGGTCTGCCACCAAACATAAAACTTCTGAAATGACCCATGTATAACTAATATTTAGCGGATCACAACCACAAAAATGCACGAAGACTTCATGTGAACCATCCAGTACTGTTGTCCCCAAAGCTTAGTACAAATTCTGTACATCAAATTTACCAAATATCCATTTGTCATTTCTAACGATGTAATACAAAGACACATGAACAAGAAAGAGTAGGTGCATTTTTCAACTTCCCATTGCAAACACATCAAACAGAATGTGAAAAAGACATAATTTTTCACTTTTCATAAAGTACCTGAGGCAACAGCATAATTAGTTACATTTGAATTACATATATAATTATATGCATGTTGATGCTCAAATTTATGTGGCATGCAGCTGAATTTAATTAATATTGTGAACAAGAAACACTGGTAATGTTGCATGTGTTTGGAAGATCACTGCTGCCTGCTGAATACACAAGTTAACACATGTAAATACAGCAGAACAATAATAAGGAATTTGGTTCCTTTAGTTTATTACTTTTATAGCTGTAAGACCTGCAGAAAAGTGTAATGGTCACAAAACATGCCTATAACTTCTGTTTGAAACATTTTTCTCTCTAACAAATATTCAGCAAGGTGCACTTGAAATGTTTGCAGAATTGCATGTAGGATTTTGTATAAAGTCCCCATTATTTTCACCCAGTTATATCCAAAACTGACATGCTTCTACATGTCTTAGTAAAACTTTGCAAGATAAAATTTCATGATCTGGTACAAGCAAACAGATGGACAGACATGGTGAAGCTAAAACATGAATTTCTGCAATTTATCAATTGTGAACAGATAAGAAATGGAACACACCAGTAGTCAAGTTACAAGAAATTACTGTATTTTTTTTTAAATTGTTGCTACACTTACGCAGTTATCTTTGCTTTTATCTTAATAGCCATCATTTTTAGATTTTTTTAAAAGTAGAGACATTTTGCTATCAAAATTTTATCATGGCTATGTTAGTTAAGGGTTTAATCAATACCACTCAAAATTTTCTTAACAACAAAATTATTGGATGTCTTAACTATCAAGGATATTTTTATTATTATTTGATATTCTGTATACAAAGAAAGTTGAATTTCAAAATTTTAGGACACAAATTTGCTGTTGGGCATTTGTCATCACAGACATGAAGGTCTTTCTTTCTTACTTACTCCACGGTGCACAGTACTCCTTGAGAAGCTAACCAGATTTCAGCTAGTCAAGAAATCCATGCATTTAATGGAACACACAGGTTCATTACCATGTTTACAAGAACCCACCACCTGTCCCTCTTCTGAGCCAGATCAATCCAGTCCATTCCATGCCTCCCCATTCCACTTCCTGTAGATCCTTCTTACTATTATCCTCCCATCTATGCATGGCTCTTCTAGATGGTCTCTTTCCCTCAGGTTTCCCCACCAAAACCCTGTATGCACCTCTCACCTCCTCCATACATGTTACATGCCCTGCCCATCTCATTTTTCTTGATTTAAGAATAATATTTTGTGAGGAGTACAGATCATTAGGCTCCTCATTATGTAGTTTTCTCCACTCCCCTGTTCTTTCGTCCCTCTTAGGCCCAAATATTCCCCTCAGCGCCCTTTCTCTCACAACCACAGTCTACGTTCCTCTATCACTGTGAGTGACCACATTTCACACCCACACAAAACAACATGCAAAATTATAATCCTGTATATCTTAATCTTTATATTTTTGGATAGCAAACTGGAAGACAAAAGATGCTGCACCAAATGATAGCAAACGTTCTCTAACTTCAATCTGCTCTTAATTTCTTCCTGAATAGAATTATGATTCATGAAGGTGTTACCAAATATTTGAACTGTTCCACCCTTTCAAAGGATTTATTATCAAGCTTTATATTGTGACTTTGTACTGCATTCTGATTTCGAGACATGACCATTTACTTAGCTTTATTAGCATTTGATTCTAGCCCAATCTATTTACTGGCAACTACTAAAGATTCTGTGCTTTTCTTTAGAGTATGTTTGCTGCTACCCAATATATTATCATCATTAGCATATAGAAGCTGGTGTGTACCATTTAATTTCAAGCCATCCTGGTTTATGTGAACCCTCCTAGTGGCACACTCTAAAGCAAAGTTGAAAAACAATGCTGATAAAGCACCTTTTTTTTCAAACCAGTCTTAATGTGACAAATGTTGGCCTACCCAGATGCTGCCATAGGTTCCAATCAGATACATTTTTACTAGCATTAGCAGTTTGATGGGGATACCAAACTCAGTTAGTATATTACACAAGACCATCCTCCTAACTGAATCATAAGCTTTCATTAAGTCCACAAATAGCTGATGCACTGCATCATTGTATTCCCATTTTTTCTTAAGTATTTAGGAAATGCAGAATATGTAATTAGTTGACCTGTTGCATCAAAATACACATTGATGATCCCTGATAATTTTCTCTGTATATGGAGTTAACCTTGACAGCACATTGTTGGGTAAAATTTTGTATGTAGTTGACGAGTGATATGCCTCTGTAATTACTGCAGTCTGTTTTATCACCCTTCTTTTCAATAGTTACAATGATGACTCCTTCCACTCCTCAGGAAATTACTCCTTATTCCAAATAGAATTAGTAAGTTTATGGATCTCAAATTGAATTGTTTTAATCCCTGCTGCAGCAATTTGATCAATACCTGGTGATATGTGTCTTTTTAGCTTTTCAATGGCCATCTCAACCTCAAAGGCACTCGGCTCAGACACTAGTGGTTCTGCTTTAAGTATTCCTGTCTGCCTAACATCATTAACATCACATACATTCAAAAGCTAAGAGAAATGGTTCCTCCACCTAACCAAAATACTGTGGGAGCCTGTAACCAAGCCATACTTCTCATCCTTTACTATATAATTGATGCAAAAAAAAACTGTATTATGACAAAAAGATAGAACTTTCATCCAATAGAGTGAGGACTACTTGGAACATAATAAATGACATTACTGGGAGAACCCATCCAACAGTAACAAAAATTGAAATAAATTCCGAGGCTGGTAGGTTAACAAATATTAATGATATAGCAAAAGCCTTTAACATTTACTTCACAAATAGAGCTGAAGATCTAAATAGCAATTTCAGTGATGTGAGCAAAGCTCTGCAATCATTAAAGGAATCCTACCCTGAATGTACCTCAGAGATGAAACTAATCCCAGTTACTGAAATTGAAGTGATCAATATTATAAAATCCCTTAAGAATAAAAACTCGTCTGGATATGATGGTGTTTCTAATAATATTTTAAAGCATTGTGTAAAAGAGATAAGTAAACCATTGACTTTCATATTCAACCTCTCTCTAGCAAAAGGGGTATTCCCAGACAGATTTAAATACGCAATTGTACGACCCATACATAAGAAGGGGGATAACTCCTTAATGACAAACTACAGACCCGTTTCCTTATTGACATCTTGCTCAAAGATTT
>Ga0131853_10015779_pt1 | contig 13806 bp, 3 predicted proteins | sample TergutLab28metaG_FD_92764 | JGI IMG/M metagenome (GOLD analysis project Ga0131853, IMG submission 92764) | Labiotermes labralis P1 segment gut microbial communities from Petit-Saut dam, French Guiana - Lab288 P1 (version 2) (version 2) | ecosystem: Host-associated > Arthropoda: Insects >... | reverse complement strand
TAAGAAACTCAGATAATTATAAAGAGTGCCTCAGTAAGAAACTCAGATAATTATAAAGAGTGCCTCAGTAAGAAACTCAGATAATTATAAAGAGTGCCTCAGTAAGAAACTCAGATAATTATACCAAGAACACCACAACCACTGCCAACAAGGCTCACGAAAACTACGGTAGGTATATTAGCAATTGGGTTTGGGGCCTCTCAGCCCCGATGCACCTAGGCCTTAATAGACGGGCCCCTTTTGCCCCATATCGGATCATGGGAGCCGTGGCTCCCAGACATAAAATCTTAATAACATCTGGGTCCAAGAAAGGAAGCCAGAAGTACTACCGCTTTTCTCTCAAACGTCCCCGCAAACGAACCCCCTCCAGGTTCGCCAGCGGGGCCCCTATGGAGAGAAATACTCGTCTACAGGACATTTACATATCTCTAAAAGACCTAATAAAAATTACTGTAATAACCTTTTAAGTATGACTCAAATAATGCGATTAATAAGACAAGAAAATCCAACAAAGAAACCACCAATACAGCACAACACAGGCATATAAATAGTAATTTGTACTCATAGGTTTTTGGTAGATAATCTGTAATTACACCTATAAATACATTTAAGCGTTTTGTATACCGACTGTAAGGTTTGAGATCTCATTCCCACTAAAGAAGATTTCGAAAAATATATTTCCTTACGTTTCTTTGTTTATATTTCTATAACAACGGACAGATGATTGCTTTTTAGAAGGCCGAAATATGTAACCTTAATGCTGTGAAAAAAGGAAGTTCTTTTTACCAGAGTTGTTCTGAACAGCCTGCATTTCACTGGAAAAGGTTACATTCCTGGTATCTATATACTCTGCATATCTGTGTGTTAGCTTGCCAAATTTTGGAAAAAGATTTCTGATTTAAATAAAACTTTGCACAACGATGATGCCAGGATCATCCCCACATGTGTGCATTTAAACGTTTCTAAAATTAGAAATTATAACATGGGGGCACCCACAATCACGACAAAGAATGTGGTCTTGAAATGGTAGAGGATAAGGGATCTGAATGTTGGTCGTAATTGGTTTACCGATATTCTCTGTTGGAATTCGAGCCACGGCCTTCCGAAACCGTGCCCTTAACACCCTCTGTCAGTAGGTGTGCATGGCAGCCGTATTGCAGCGTCTTCTGTCTGGACGTAAATGAAATGGCCTCTTTAGCTCGTGCATTGGGATATGGCAAAGAAATCGTTACGCTCTTCCGTGGGACGGACCGATGTGCCCCATATATCGTGTCCGAACAACTTCCTTCTTGGCTCCATTTTCTACACCTCCACTGTTTCACACTATTTTTCTTTCTAATCCTTCCTAATTCACCCGGCGAGCCACGTACTTTTTCTCTTTCATCGTCTTTCATTTGTTCTCCTTTCAACATGTTTGTGGCCTCAGCACGTTACAACCTACTAGTCTGAATTCTCTTTTCTGTTTTTGCCATTGTTGTTTATGTTGTTGTCACTGCGTAATTGTTGTTTTTAATGTCATTATTTAAGTGTTGTAACTTGTTAGTCGCGTTTAGTTAGTAAACATGTAAGTGCATCTGTCACAAAAAAAACGCAATTGTTTTATACAAAATTAAATAGTCTAGGTAGAGAAAATGAAGTTGCCTGCATTTCTTCAAATGCTGCAGTGGTAGAAAGTAAAAGGAACTATAAAATAATATTTATGCTCTTTAGTCCTTCATTTCTCTCTATACTTGCCTATAGTACAAATTCAGCAGAAGATCAGTTAATTACATAGAAAGGAAAGACTCATAGTCTTCGCGAAACTCTAATGTAAATACAGTATAATTCATACCTAGTCCCAGTCGGACGTGTGTTCCGTATTTTACATTCCGAACAACCACCAATTTTTATTTTCAGAACCCTCTGAAATCTGAAGCTTATAAACATAATTATTACTTCATTGTTTATTTGTGGAGTTCGGGGTAGTAAAGTCCATGTATACAAAATTAGGCCCAAAATCTTCCCTCCACACCCGTTCCAAAAGAATATTTGCTAGTAGTATTTTAATTCTACCAAGTTTTCTGAGCGACTTACAAATTCTTTGAATAAAACACAAATAAACAGATAAATAGATCAGCCTTTGTGGTATAAATAAGAGTACATTAAGTAAAGCATCAGTGCAGTGACCTAAAATTAGGCCTAATTAAATTTATATTAACTGCAGCCTATAGGCATGCAAGGAATGAAAGCCGTGTTATGACACCTCAGAATAGAATGGTAACTTCATGCACCACTTGTTTTGAGATTTTAATTTTGACATTCAAGTGACCGTGCATCGTCATATATTCTTATAATTAAACCAACGGCATGCACTAATTTTCAAATTCAATTTAGGAATGGAACTCTACATGTTTCGGACAGTTTCTCTGTCCATCATCAGGAGTCTAGTTCTGTACACATAGTAACATGTATATGTCATACAGGTTATGCTGACTGTTTGTTACGCTGACTGCTTGCTAGCAAGCAGTCAGCGTAACCTGTATGACATATATCATTGCTGTGTGTACAGTACTAGACTCCTGATGGTCGACAGAGAAACTGTCCGAAAAATGTAGAGTTCTATTCCTAAAATAAATTTGAAAATTAGTGCATGTCGTTGGTTTTATTATAAGAATTGGTATTTTGAATTTGTGCATTTTCCCCCACGCAATATATTTATGACTTCCCAAGATTCACAGATATAATGCATGCTGTTATACCTTTAGAATGGATTAACACTTTGGTTTTCGTGATGGAAATGTGTTGGGTTTCATGTAGGATACGATAAGAATTTTTGTATGAAGTCAGTTTTTATTAACTCTCTGTATCCAGGTTTTAAATCATTTGAGTATTATCCAAAATACTCTCAAGGTTTTTAAGAACATCATCCTGTCTGCAGTAGCAAAATTTCTTTGTAATATCCGAGTATTAATGGCAGTAGGTACCCTCTGTTGATAAGAATCATGGCAGTATAATCTTCAATTCCGATATGAGTTGCATAAAGTGCAGGTTGCGTTCATCAATAAGTTGTTAGGTTACTGATTGAACTAATTTTTTTTAATGTAGTGACATTAGTGAATCGGAGCGCAGATGAGTTTACTTAAAACTTGATATCGATTTAGAAATGGCTAATCAGTCAATCAATCAACTACTTAACTCTGTCACAAAGATAGAAAGCAAAAAAGAAGAAAATTCCATGTGAAAGAAAATATGTTTAAAGCATTTGTAAATATTACGCCATGTCAAAAGGCCGTTACAGCACATCGTGAAGACCTGCAGTTGCTACAAACAAAACAATTGGAGTTCTTTTTATACGTAGTGCAGATGGCTTTCGAAATGTCATTTTTCAATCCTCCAGAATTGTTAGGCCTGATGTTAATTAACACTAAACAACATGAAATATTGTTTAGTGTTAGTCATGAATTTGGTAGGTTATTTTCAAACGTGGAGGAACAGAATAAAACTCTGTCGTCACTGATGTGCTATCACGGAATGTGTGTGAAAGTCGTTAGAATGCTACAGTACAAGAAGGTATGAGGTTTAGTGTGGTTGCTCTCCTGGGATATGTTTTAGTATAATCTCATAGAAATGAACTAATCTCTCCGAAATGGGCCTACTTGCTTTGTCCACCACCAGGCGAAATGTTTAAACGTCGGTATACTTCTACCAAATTAAACGGCGTCATATTACAGAAGAATGCAGTCTTCATCCACCAAATATAGTTCGGCGAGATGTCGTTTCAGAGACTACGCGTAATTCTGTAGCGCAATGTTACCTGGCCGTGACTCACAAAAACCCAAACAGAAATCCAGAATAATAGATGGTGAGAAGAAATTCCTGACAACAGCACTAAACTATGTATTTAGTCTTGTGGATTATACAAGAGAAATGAATAAATCTTGAATAAATAACAAGGCAGGAAACGCACGTATAACGTAACATTGAGACGCGTTCGTGCAACTGTTTTTTGCAGTGGGAAAGCAATAAGTATTGCATATTCTGAGTCTGAGTCCGAAGCCTTTGGTATCCAGCATGGGCCATATTACCGTCTGTGGCCTGCCTGGCTATACAATATTTTTGTCCACATTATCTCGTAAGCGGCAATATTTTCGAAAAAAAAAAGTTATTGAACATAAAATGTATGTTTCGATTTTCTCTACAACTTTCGTCCGAAAAGTTTCTCATTTTAATAAGAAATGAGCGAGATATGATCGAAAATGTATATCGGTCTTCATGTAAAGTACACGATATTCTTGTTAGATTTTAATGAAACTTAAACTTTCACGCACGATTTTCCAAAAATACTCAAATATCAAATTTAATGACAAACCGTCGAGTAGGAGTCGATTTGTTCCATGCGGACGGACAGACAGGCATGACGAAGCTAATAGTAGCTTTTCGCAATTTTTCAAGCGCGCTTAAAAACTAAATTTGCATTACGTTAACGAAAAATTATAAGCCATCTTATATATAAAAGGATTTGCGCGTGAAAACCCAGAACGGACATTGCACGAAGCGCCGAACCCTAATCTAATCGGCTTACTATCGGACAACTGAAGACGGATGGATCACCAAATTGTTTAACCTCTCGACTTTATGATTTAATTTTCACGTATGAAGAATCAACACACTAGGAAGGCATATTCCTCTCCGGCGATGGTGATTGTCAGTAGAGGTAAAGCTCAGTCCATTTCTAGCCTCATCACTAAATGAACGCCAAGCGGGCTCCAATATTAGTAAGTTTTACCCCCGATATGCACGTTTCTCTTTCCGATATCGCTACTGGATATAACATCTAATGAGATTTCACACCACATCTCCACGTCTTCCTCTAGCTGACAGGCTTCCACCCGTAAAATATTCCCTGTTCGCCTAAATCATACAACTATTTTATACAGGCTAATATTTGTAACAATCACCATGTGACAATATTCGCTAATGAAAATAGCTTTAGGTTTTTTTTTTATAAACCCAGCGTGTCTGAATGAGAAAAAACAGTAGGTAGGGTGTGGAAATTGTCCAGCCCAGTTCTCCCCAGCAGCCATTGGACTTGTTCTGTGTTCCCGTTGTAGACTTGTCAAATTGACCAGTTTTCAATCCGAGAGCGGGAAACAGATGCTGTCCTCGGGAAGGTGTGTTGTATTAATGTGGTATTTTTTTAAAGTGAGATGACCTACGTCTATAATATGGAAGACTTTAAGCTCTCCAGTTTGATTATGATTATGATTATGATGAAGGTGACTGTGATGGTGATGCTTGTACACACGTAGCGCAGGAAATAGGAAGTTTTTATATTCTGAAAACTTCTACGCAACGCACAACCAAGTTGTTTTCATAAATGTAACAATCCTTGATGTTTTAAATACTAGACGCAAAATTAGAGGAAATTAGGTTCTTAACTTGTAACCCAAGTCAAAACACGGTAACGAGTGATCTGAAACGCGGGATAGCACTGAGAAAATGCTGAAACGTCAGAGAGAACGGGCAAAGAGACTTTTGTGATTCATTAACTTTAGGCTTAGCAAGTTAGTCTGGAGCTGATCCAGGGAGGGAGGAAGGAAGGATACCCCCTGATGCTGCAAAGAGAAAGTGTGAGAGTCCCTCAGTTCTACCGGCTGCGTCGGCTCAAGTACCTTCAAAATACGAAAACCACAAACAGTTGCTACGTCACGTTGTCCTTCGCATATTATCGGATATATTTATTTAAATTTACTTTTATATAATATACACTAACGAAATGCATATTTTCTAAATTAATATTTTAATTTTTAGCTCTATATATAACCATCTTCCTGACGATGAAACCTCGAGTTCGATACATTTAGAAGACATCAGAATTAAAATTAAAATATTAATCTAGAAAATGTGCATACCGTTGGTTTATACTGTATAATTATATTAAAATGTACTATGCAAAAAACATTAAATTTACTCAACTTCAGTGCACTTGTTAAGTTATCTGTAAGTTGCTATCTTTTTTATTCTTTATGCATTTAGCGACGGTTTTAGTAGCTGATGCTAGATAGCGTCTAGTGGTTGAATGATTAATGAACAATTAATTTGAAGGAATGTTAAGAAAAGAAAGGTTCATGCCATAATTCTTTATACTGTCTCGGAATTTACCTGGAATATCTGAGGAAAATCACGGGAATCCAGAGTCACAGTAACATTTGTCCTAGTCCAGATCTGCCGAGTAAAATCGAGAATAACGACCGATCCACTGCGGCTTTCATCCGGACTAGTACTGTAGAGGTAGCAAAACATTTAATCATTGATAGCTTTCAGTGTTGCGATGTGTGTCTGTCGTCACGTAGCATCTTCAGTGCCCAAAGTGTAAATTACAAGCATTTTATTGTGTTAGGATCTGCGCTTCCTGGAAAATGCGTATTTCTGGGGCCTGAAGATGGAACATTGCCATTGTACTGTGCAGCACAGTAGTGACTATTGTCGCTAAATTGGTGTTTTGTTTGCAGAATGTTATTAAATTACGTTAGACTATATAAGAGCTAAAACAATATGAAATACGCTACGATGAGAAGTCTTTACTTTTCCCGCTTATTTAAGAGACTGTATTCCAGAAGTTACGATTCTTCCTCGTTACCGCTGTCAGAACCTGAAAACTGTTTTCGAAAGAACAACATGTGGTCTTGAGTAAAACGGAATTGGTACGGAAATATATGGGATCAAGAATAAGTCAAAGAAAAGAAGATATGGAAGAAGGAATTCGAGTCCGGTACAGGATCTGGTTGCTTAATCAGTGTAAAAGAAATGATAAAGAATAAAACAAAGCAAAGAAAAATAGGAAGAAAGAAAACGAATAAGAAGGGAGGGAGGACTAACCGCTGTAACAATGGCACGGCCGAATTTGCGTTAGAGCCTTACAAATATAAAAGTTCATTGCCGCCTTCGCACAAGCCTGTATATCTCTTTGCATTGTAATCAGATTCTTAAAATTTTCGAGGAAAAATGAATCGTAAAAATGTTACAAATTGACTAAAAAGCCGCAAAAGAATTGCTGAAACAATAGTGCATAAAAATGGAATTTCCAATGCAAAGTTTGCAATTTTGTTCATTTTGAATTGCTTAATGGACTTTCAGATAAAAATGGCTTTAGCGTATCTCAATTAGGCAGCAAAAAATGTACGGTATATTAAGTCATTCAATCGGAAATGTTGACACATGTTACGTTCACACCACCACAAGAAAGAGATTTGTCACATTAGCTCTACCCCAAGATGTGTTACGGATAATTAATTCCCATACAGCCATCAGGAAGTAATAGTACAACCGTAGCGTTGGTTGCTAGGAACTGACTGCTCACAGCAGTGCAGACACGTCTATTCTCCGATTGTACAAAAGCTGCCTTCATGAATAGGCTTATGATTTTTTTTGCAGGTATGAAATCCACCGAATCTAGAAGAATTCTGTTTTCTAGAATGTGACACTATTTACAGTCCACAGAGCAGTATATAATCCCTGCTAGGAATGTGATAGATGCGCATGCGCAAGAGTTTGTTGCGAATAACGAGTTGCTACTACCTACCGTGAAAGCATTCGCAGGGGCACTAGCTCGACACACGCTACTCGAAATGCTTGATATTTTCAGCCTTTTTCTATTAGGCGAGAGGTCTGTCGCACTCTCCGGTATCAGTCCAGTAGAGCGCCTACAGCCAGCAGTCCCCCTACTGCGCCAGACACGCCCAAACCCCTCGGGAATCATCGCTTGATCTGTGGTCTGTAGCGTTGTATAAACTTCTATCTGACTGCAATGAACTTCGTCCCAGAAAATAGTAGAGAGTTTTTGCAGTTACTGCCATGAGAACCTCAAATCTTTCACAAAATAGGCAGGAATAACATAGGCATGATCTGAATAAACTTGTGAAGGAAAGAGCTGTGAATGGAAGACCATGTTCGATGGTCCTCAACCCAGTAAAGAGTGTCAGGATCTGGAAAAGATTCATTCGCCTGAGGATATGGGCAAGTGTTTGTGTCATTCCTGGACCCTAATTTGATGAGATCAGCCCACATCACAATATACACCATGCTCTTCTCAGGTCGGTTCCAGATATTACTTTTCACGTGAGCTTAAATCTCCTAAGTGATGTCTTCTCCTCAGTTTTCATCTGAAACTTTATACGTTTAAGCAATTTTTATTTCTTTCGTCTTCATTCAATTGCGTAGATGGGAGATAATATTAAAATGGATTTTAAGAAATCAGCTGAAAGACCGCGGACTCGTTTAATCTTGTTCAGGATGGGAAAAAGTGGCAAGCTTGCTGGAACACAGTAATGAAACTGCGGGTTCCATAAAATGCAGAGAATTTAATGATTAGATGAAGAATTCATGCTTCTCAAGGATTCTTTTCTCTTTGTTTGCAGTAGGTCTACTGGCAAGTGGTACACAATTAAAAAGTTTTCCATTATGTGATTTGTTCATTCTTTCGTAATTCCGAAGTGTTCACAAACACTCTACTCTCAAAGACAATCTGTCTTCTTCTTGTTAAAACCAGGGGAATAATTCGCCTACCTTCCGAATCTCATATCTCACAACTTTTATATTTCTTATTCATTAAATCTTCATAAAGACGAGACGTTTCTGTTTTATATAAGGTCTCATTGCGTAACGCGCAGTAAACACTTTCCACCTCGGTTTTACCAAACCAATCCCTTAATGCATAATACAAACGTCACTGTTTGTTCCGAGATCCATACAAATCACTACACACAATATGAGCACTATGTGGAATTTTTTAATATTAAACTTGGTAATAAGTAAAGTAAAAGCTAGGCTTTAAAAAGGTTAACACCGTTTATCTTTGACACATTCGTTCTTCGAATCAATATTTCGTATTAATTTTACGAATAATTTAGGAAATGTCACTAGCCGGGCAAAACAATAATGTGGAGGCGAACTTTGGATATAAACGGGGCTATCCGTAGTGCCAAGATCTTTGAAGGAGACACGTAAACTTTGGTTCTACGAATGCCAAAAGTTTAAATCCGCCATTGGGTAGGGTCCAATGAGAGTCTTCAGTAAATGTGACAGTCTGCTTTTGACCCAATCCCATGTTTGTAAACAGAGACGTGCTCTCAAGTTTAGAGGACTAAATAGTATCACAATATTTGCGGAAGACCTCAAACCCAGTCTGTGTAACACTTCAAATATAATCCTTTTAAGTCTGTCCTATTAGACTTGGTATGTAGCTGTATAGTCAAGTTTAGAGTACTCGATTCAGTTGCAAATTATTGATGATTGCTTGCAGATTACAGTACCTCTGGATATAAACTTCCTTCAGTAGTGTAAGTCTGCACCATAGAGTAATTATTTGAACGTCCCTCAGTCTGTCAGATATGCAGAATTGTACCGACGTTTAGCCTTCTGCCTTAAGAGGTTTTAGGATTTATGATTTATCCCTGTAGGCCTAATACAAAGTTAGAATAAACTGAGAATATTTTTCAGAGAAGAGTCACAGTTGGGCTGTCAATAATCATGTCAGGCTGAAGTCAATACTTTGAGAGGAAAGCAAAACTATAGCCATAAAATTTAGAAAAGAGCCTTCAATTACAGACTAAATTGTTAAGTAATTTTCACTGATAAAATATTAAATTATTTTTTTCGCTAATTTCTAATTCATCTTATAAACAGAGTGCAAAAGGCTCTTATTCCTACAAACTGTTAGGCTTATTTATCCTGTGCAATGAGGACGATTTTCCAAGATACAGACAGTATATCCCTCCGAAGTGTTTGTTCTCACTGCCAGACTTTACCATGTCTTAAACCGAAACAATTTTTTGTTCGATATTATGGCACTGAGAGTTGCAACAATACGAAGTAGTTAGACCTAAATATTTAGTAGAAAAACAATCCTTGAAAATGAAATTGAGAATTTAAACAATTTTTATATTGGGCTACGTTTTGCAAAAGAAGCCTTATGTTTTGTCCCCTCTTAGATATTAAAGATCCGTTAAAATCACCTTTTGACTAAAGAGGTCTGTGCACTCTAGGACACTGTAAAATTGTGTGAAAAACACCTTAATATGCTAAATTGTGTTACTGTCTAGGCATAGAAATTGTGGCAGAGATCTAGTCAACTCTACTGACAGAAGCATAGGTACCTTCCACAGTGGTATTTTGTTGCTATAATTCGGTTATTTGATTTATTACTAATTCTGCTACAGAAAGACAAAGTGAGGTATAAATATTATGATATACAGCGTTCCTCTTAAACCAATTATACGTGTGTGTGTGTGTATGTATATATATATACATATATACAGGGTATACACAAAAGAATGTTACGTGTTCAAAAGTTAACAAGAAATTTATTTCTCACCTAACACGGGCACAACGTACACCGTCAGCAGCGGCGACTGTCCGAGTTTCTCATGCGCTACCAGCAGTTCGCTTCTCATGCTTATTGCGGGGCCGAGAGGCCAGTTTCCAAGATGGCGTCGCAGCAGGAAAAGGCTTTCTGTGTGCTCCCTTTTGAGGTATCCAGACCTGTGATTACAGTGCACGAAACTCACGCTGCACTGTAATCACAGGTCTGGATACCTCAAAAGGGAGCACACAGAAAGCCTTTTCCTGCTGCGACGCCATCTTGGAAACTGGCCTCGCGGCCCCGCAATAAGCATGAGAAGCAAACTGCTGGTAGCGCATGAGAAACTCGGACAGTTGCCGCTGCTGACGGTGTACGTTGTGCCCGTGTTAGGTGAGAAATAAATTTCTTGTTAACTTTTGAACCTGCACCATTCTTTTGTGTATACCCTGTGTGTGTGTGTGTGTGTGTGTGTGTATATATATATATATATATATATATATGTAAAGCAGTCCCGTTACAGGCCTGGAGTGGCCCAGAGGTTCCAGGAAATTAAGGTTTCAAGATTTCACGACAACGGCACAGGATGGTGATAAGGTTGTCAGCCTTACGCACCGGCCGCCTTTGCCCCCAGGAAATGCTCCTGGTACTCATTTCTGTTAGAGGCTGAGTAGACCCCAGGGCCAGAGTGCGGTCGGAAGGATTTTATGCCAATAAAATATTTCAATGACACCGGCTGGGATCGAACAAGCGAACTTCCGGTTTGTAGCACAGCGCCTTAACCGCGGTACCCTGTGTGTGTGTGTGTGTGTGTGTGTGTGTGTGTGTGTATATATATATACATATATAATTTCTGTTATGCTATTCTGAAGACTTCCTGTACTAGCCATCCAGTTTGAACTGCTTGGCTAACGCTAAATGAATTATAAGAGGGCTAACTCAAGGAATATTTACGGAGCATTGTCAAGCTGACATTTGTCGCCACAGCTACAGTTCTGGAATAATCATACAATTTGTATTTGTTAGTTCGTTTAAGAAGGTTCCTGAATATATGAAGTTATATTCGCTATATTTTTAAACACGAAGATGATATAGATTGATGCTGTTAATTGGTTCAGTACAAGACGTAGAATGATTTTTAGGCACACAAGAATTTCACAGTGTGATATATTGTGTACTTCCGCACCCATCATCTTGAGAGAAAAAAATCAATTTCTCCTAACATTCTAGAATGCTTTCTTCTCTTGGGGGTAGGCGGTATAGAAACTCGCTACGGGCTGGACTGTCCGGGATCGTACCCCGGTAGGGGAGAGATTTTCCGTACCCGTCCAGACCGTCCCTGGGACCCACCCAGCAACCTATACAAGGGGTACGGGGTCTTTCCCGGTGGTAAAGCGGCCGGAGCGTGGCTTTGACTACCCACTCCATCCAGCGTCGAGGTTAAAGAAAGAGTAGGGCTATAACTCTACTCCTCCTCTGGAACTTAGTGGCCTGTTCTAGGGTGAAATTTCTCCTATTCATTTGTTAAGAAACAGCCAACCTACAGATAAGCTTCTCTGGAAGCAGATTTTCGAACAAAGAACCATCTACTGCCCTATAACTATCAATTGCTACAACGAAAAAAATGAGTTTTTTTAGAATCCTGCCCACCTCTATGACATGCATAACGTTAAGTGCTGGTGGCAGTTCGAGAACTGATTTGCGAACCCTCCTAGCACATTCTGAATACTGAATTGTGCTTTTTTAATTTGGGGGTACGCGGTGACGCAGTTTGTTCAGGCACTGCACTGAAAGCCGGAAGGTCGCGGGTTCGATTCCCTGAGGTTTCGTTTGAGTTTTGTATTGACATAATCCTTCCGGTCGTACTAGAGCCCTGGGGTCCACTCAGGCCCTAACAGAAATGAGTAAAATCATTACAGGCCCGAGGTGCCCAGACGGTTCCAGGAAAGTTAAGGTTCCCAGATTGTGACAGTGGCCCAGGATGGTGGTAAGGTTGTCAGCCTTACGCACCGGCCCCTTTTACCCTCAGGAAATACTCCTGGTACTCATTTCTGTTAGAGGCTGAGTCGACCCCAGGGCCATAGTGCGATCGGACGGATTATGTCAATGAAAAATTCCAATGACACCATCTGGAATCGAACCAGCGACCTTCCGATTTGTACCACAGCACCTTAACCACTGTGCTACCGCGGTCCCTAATAGAAATGAGTACTAGGTATATTTCCTGAGGCTAAAGACTGCAGGTATGTAGCGCGGTCAATATTACCATATTCATATGCCGATTGTCTTGAAATCTGGGAGCCTCAACCTCGTGGGACACTCAGGGTCTGTAATAGGCCTACACAGGAATTGCTTTACCGTTTTACCCTTTCATTTAATTTCGGTGTTGTTATATAAATCGCATATTAACCTATCACCAATTTATCTTCTTATATTCGAAAACTCGGCCCGAGTTTTAAGCTACAGCCCCTGGCCAGATACACTGGGTGTTAAACACCCGGCTACCTCTCCTCGATCAAGGTCCCCAGGGCTTTTCTCACCACTCACAAAAGAAAACTATCTGAAGTTAAAAGGCACGGAACATGCAAATGACGTCGGTGATTCTGACAGTGTATTCTCCGATCGGTGGAAAATTTAACAGCCAAGAGAGAGGTCAATTTTCCAGCCCACTGAGCCTTCAGGCTAATAGCGCGTCCCCTGCGATGTTCTTGTCGCCAGCCGTCAGCCCACTCACAGATTACCGCTGACACTAACATCTTGTGACCTGGCTGCATCAATCAAACTGATCCAAATTTGTGCTCCTTGAATTCAACAACTGCAAATGAAGTGACGCGCTTGTCAGAAATCGTTTTGTATTCGAGGGATCTCGGTTCGAATCATGACTGTTTTATCGGCTGTATTGATCAAATTTTGGTTTCCCCCGGCCTCTTCCGGTTGGTATAGCGGTCATATTGCAGGCCCGTGTTTATGAACGTATCAAGAAGCTCGTACACTTGGTTCTACTGTCGACATAAGTATTTTAGGCTGTTGTGTAATTGACACATATAGATTTTTTATTGTGGTTTTCTTTTAGCGTTCTTACATGTACTGTATGTTAGTCATAAGCTAAATTTACTCATGCTTAGTTCTCGCCTCTCCTAAGACCAGACATGGGAGGAATATAATTTCCTTCCATTTTTTTTTATAACTGGACACGTTACGTGTATCGCACGAGCAGTGTGTGGAGCAACACATGTAGCAATAGTTGCTTTGTTCTGCGGCAGCAGTCTGCTGCGTAGCTCGAACTGTGTCTGAGCAGCAGAGTACGAGGCTGGACAGTCAGTGAGTGCGAACGGTAATGAAGAATCTACTGGCGAGAATTGTCACTTATACATTTTAGTTGTAAATGCTATTACTCCATACTCTTGCACAATAAAACTCCAATATATTATACTTGGGGATTATTGAGAGTGTGTGCGACCTGCCCGACT
>Ga0131853_10015775_pt1 | contig 13808 bp, 5 predicted proteins | sample TergutLab28metaG_FD_92764 | JGI IMG/M metagenome (GOLD analysis project Ga0131853, IMG submission 92764) | Labiotermes labralis P1 segment gut microbial communities from Petit-Saut dam, French Guiana - Lab288 P1 (version 2) (version 2) | ecosystem: Host-associated > Arthropoda: Insects >... | reverse complement strand
ACCGACCGACCGACCGACCGACTGACCGACCGACCGACCGACTGACTGACTGACTGACAAACAAGCAAACAAACATACTCCATGGTTCAGAGCTCTTCCTGGGGAGCTAAAATTTCCTCAGCTAGTCAAGAAATTCCCCCAGTTTTATGGATCCCGTAAGTTTATTGCTACAGTCACAAGCGCCCGTCACCTGACCCTATCCTGAGCCAGATCATTCCAATTCATGTCTCCCCATCCCACTTCTTGAAGATACATTTTAATAATATTTTCCACATCTACGTCTGGGTCTTCCAAGTGGTCTCTTTCCCTCAGGTCTCCCCACCAAAACCCTGTATGCACCTCTCCTGTCCCCCCATACGTGCCACATGCCCCGCCCACTCGTTCTTGATTTGATCACCCGAATGATATTTGGTGAGGAGTACAGATCTTAGTTATTATCACTAGGGATATATTGTGAGTGACAGAATATGAAGAAGTCTTTGTAGAAAATCTGGCGCGTATTCCTATGACAGGGCACTCGCCTGCTTGAGAACCCAGACATGTTCACACTGGACTCTATCGTGACTCGCACAAATTAATTCCACATCCTTATACGATGTTTCTGTGAGATACGTTATAGACCATTGTTATCCACCCATCTATGCCTAGGTCTCCAAAATGTGTTTTTTTTTTCAGATTTTGGTATTAAATGCTTCAAACATTTCTCGCCTTCCCATTCATACTACCCGTTCCGCGAATATAGTATTTTTTTATTCTGAATAACAAGGTACGTCTAACATTACGTCTTGCAGTCCTGTGGAACGAGACCATTTTATGGCAAATTCCACACGAAGATATACTGTAGTAATTTTATTGCTGTTTTTGAACCACCCCGACCTGCGTAACAAAGATTCAGTGGCACTTGTATGATTCTCAGTTTCCTGTTCGCAGGCCTGTCTCAAGTACTTTCTCAGACTGCAGCCAGGAAAGAAGGTAAGAGGCAGAGATTCCAGTTTCTGGAACAACTGGTTTGGATTAATATTTATTGTAATTTTTTTTATCTTAACGTATGTTTGAATTCTTATAGTGGTTTTGGTTCCGAAACCAAAGTAGGGAATTCTGTATTGTCTAAGAGGTACTGTAGCACGGATTTATGGTCCAGGGACCGGTCATAACTAGTCACTGTTTAATGAGTGCAGAAATAGTATTAATCCTTGGAAAACTGACGAAGGACGAATGGAACGAGGGGGGCACTGTTTTGATGACACATGTGAAACATAAAAATATGCAGCTCTGTAGTTTTTCCAGGCAGTGCCGGCTAGTCTGGTGAAAGGTAGGCTGAAGGCAAGATTGCTTGTTGCTTAGTAAACGTGGGACGGTGATGGGAAGTGAGCTGTATGAGTGTGCTACAGAGGAAAGAAGTTGGGAATTTGGACTGAATGTCCGTTGGGGTGGGGTGGGCGGTGGGATTGCATTACTACGAATGAAGACATAGTCCGAATCCAAGTTACTCTGCAAATTACAGGGTCCATCCGTCTTTTACATTCATTTATATATATATATACACAATTTCATTAGAGAATGACTGCGTTAGAGAGACCAAGAAGTGGATGCTGCATAGGGGAATAATCTACCATCTATATCTATCTATCTGTCTGTCTGTCTATATCTATCTATCTGTCTGCCTGTCTGTCTATCTATCTATCTATCTGTCTGTCTATATCTATCTCTATCTATCTATCTGTCTGCTGTCTGTCTGTCTATATCTATCTCTATCTATCTATCTATCTGTCTGTCTGTCTGTCTATCTATCTATCTATATATATATATATATATCTGTCTGTCTGTCTGTCTTACGAAACACATAAATACACTAAAAATGCACAGATTCTGAATGTGTGGTACATGTAATTACCATTAGGCAAACGTTGTTGTCATAGGAACAATATAACCACTCCTCTGTAGGGAAAATATCGCTCATTGTTCAGAGATCCATACAGTACACGTATACGCTCTGTGGGCAGATTGTAGAATTTTCTATTGTTAAACCTGATGGCACATAGTAACCTCTAGGCCTTTAAGGGCTAATATACCATAAATTAGATGAAGCTTACCTCAACACAGCAGCCATATGATATAAACTGGTTGTCAGTAACACTAGTGTTTAAATAGAACAATGATTTGCGTTAATACCATTTACCAGATGGCTGGAAGGTTATGTACCAAGATATTAGAGGACAGCACCCACCGCGAATAAAATGTTGCAGTGTTCGGGGGTGCACTGTTGCATACTGAAACATTACGTTCTGCTTTTGCGTGCCAGATTGTCCTGAAGGATTGAATAGTGATAGCGCAAAAGAGCCGTTAAGAGCAAAGTCAAAAGACTCGTTTTCAATATATACGAGACCATTATACGGACATGTGTGGAAATTATTTGCAAGATGTAATGCGTCATTATATACTGATATGTGCCACATCTGAAATATACATACATATATATATATATATATATATTATATTTGACAAAACCTCTTCATCGACACGTTTTATCTTATCCTGAAAATGTGAATGTTTACGTCTGTATTATTACTGTATTTTCCTAAAGGTATGGATTCTATATCCCAAAAAAAAAAGGAAAGGAAATGTGTTAATGGCCAGTTCAACATATTTTCCAGGTGAACTGTTTGAAACCAACAGCAGAAAAGGGGGCCTTAACAAGCATGTTACATATTACTACTAGACATAGACTTTTTAAACATTAAATTTTATTAATATATTATACGATTTATTGGTAAGCATACATACTCTCTCGCTAGCTCGGAATTTTTCCTAGTGAAAAGGCAGCATCCGCGTACTGGCATCTAGAGCCCACGCACCCTTGCGTACATCTGCGATAAATAACAGCAATCACAATTACGTTCATAACAAAATGGCGGTTTCTAGACATAGCAAAATGGCCATAAGTATACTACGCTGACGTTCCTGAAACAAGGAAATAGTTACGTTACCTTAACCATTGTTGACAATAACAGGTACACCACGCAAATATGTTGACTCCAGAAGGCCCATATTGAGATTAATAACACAATTTTCCACAAAAGAAAAGACACACACTTCAAGATTATAGAGAGTAGTTTTGGAATACATTTAAATTTCATACTAATTTAGAATAATTCCTCTGGTGTTTTTCTCTAAAGCCCTAGATTATATGTTGTTCTATATGAAGGCGTACTAGGATATTAGGAGGTTTTTGGTTAAGACAGGCAATGCCTTAGGCCTGGAGTGGAAAGAAGATGGAGTGGACCTCACACATTCAGGGTCCTCTAGAGCAGTGTTTCTCAACCGCCGGGCCGCGGCCCGGTACCGGGCCCTGGCATCAATTATACCGGGCCGCGAGAGGTTCACCTGCAATTTGTCATTTTAGTTTTCTAAGCAGTTTTCAAGAATAAATGTTTTATAGTGGAAATATTCTGAGGAGAAAAATATTCGTGAGTGTGTCGAAAAACTCAGACCCAGATGTTGGCCTGAGGAAACTACAATGTGCTACAAGATTTCATTAGTCCAATGATTGATAACTAATTTAAATGTAATTTTATATTTGTCAACATGCCACACAGTATGCATAAATGTACTAATACTCTATGATTATGCCATAATTAATTATTAATACTTATGTTAGTTTAATGTATGAACTTAAAAAAATGGAAAGGTATTTGCGAGTAAATTTGTTGGGACCGGGTCCTCGTCTTATGAAGAAAGAATTTACCGGACCGCGGTCTCACAAAGGTTGAGAAACACTGCTCTAGAGGTTAGATCCCCTGCATGCAGTGAGAATTATGTGGAAGTGAAGTGTGCATATAACGCTGGGCATATGACTGGGGCACTTAAACATTGGGGATACAATTTAATTTCCAGACTAGAGCATTATTTCTGTGGAGCCATTGTGGTGTTGAATCCTCATTCCAGGAATCTAAGCTTACAGTGGTTTAGCGTGAGGAAGTGCGTGGTTAATTCTTTCACTTGCTGGTGTTGGTGACACAGAGAATCCTCCTCTCTCTTTCTCGTTGCCACTGATAAATGAGCCATTTTAATCTAGTTCACATCCTCACAATCGAAACTACACCAGTCTTAAAAGCAGATTAATATAATTCCCACAATTTGTGTAAAATGTTGCCTAAGTTACTTATACCGTATTGACGAATGAGAGAAACTCAGCTTGGGAGAGCAGCCACCAGGGTGCAAAATCTTTTTCTTTAAGGATGGGTGTAACCCATTTCAGATTTAAAATGGCACCTCACGAGACTGATTAAAATATTAATTATGGATTTCAGACTGATTTTATGCTTAGGGATGCGTGTAGCTTGGAATCGGACTTCTTGGACATTAGAGCGAGAAGACACTGGAGATTTTTTTTTTTGTCCAGTGCCACCACATGTCCTTGTGGACTTTGTGGTCCTCCCTCCTGGGCATGGCAGGAGTGTAACCGACTTCTGAGGTTGGGACGCCCATGAGGCGCAGTTACGTTGTCCCCATGATGTGAATGGTGATGTAGGAGGATGTATTGCCAGGAGGGCCCGTAAACCTAAATTCTACTAACCTACCCAGACCAAGGTCACCGCGGGAATCCTCCCCTTCAGGAAAAATTACCACGGTAGAGCCGGGAATCGAACCCGGGACCTCATGATTAGTAGTCAGAGACTTTGACCACTAGACCACGAGGCTGATAACACTGGAGATGTAACTGAAACAACATTTTTGATTAAAATCGGGGTATGTTTATTTAAAAAATGTATTCCCAGAATGAATGCTTACTTTCTGAAACTGATGCCCTCTTGATACAAATTATCAAAATAATCTGCAACTGTTATAATTCTCACCATTCTCTCGTCCATTCTATTAAGTTATTTTATTTCCCTAATGGCAGGTACATTGACTGTTTATCATTGACCTATGCGACCAATAAAAGTAAAACGTTAAAATTACAATACAGATACTAAAAACATGCAAAGTAAATATAAAAGTCCTAATGATAAGGAGTAGTCACGAAAATAGTAATAGTAAAAAAACGAAGTCAATTTTCCATAATTTTTGTCCTGGCCTCCCAGTATCGCTCACACTCTGTCCTATTTAGTAATGCGGTACATTGTCCTAGATGGTTTCTGTCATAGCATAGCGACCCAACTGATTAATCAGAAAACCATTCAATTAAGATGAATATAGACATTTGAATGTGAAAACAGAATTGTACCGTTTATAATTTTGGTAATAAGTATATGTACATGATTATTTAATTTTGACACTTCTGTGACGCCCCACATCGGTTTCAGATTTGTAACTGAAGATAATTCGAATGTACGTCCAGCGATTGGAGGAAGGAACAGTCTGCACGTAGACTAATGAGAGAAAGTTAAATATGCGGAATGAGGAAGTGTGATGGAAGGGGTTGGTCCAGGATATCTTTAGTGGGAGGTGAAAACTTTATTCTCTGAACATACATGATCCGCAAACTCATATATAATTATATCAGAATTAGCTGGTATTTTTTGTTGTTGTTACTTATCACAGTAAATAATTAAATAAATCAGTTTTTTTTCTCTCATTTGACCGGGTCTGATTTCAAAATGAAAGTTTTTAATGTACGTTTTGAAAGTAGAAAAACATATTTTGGAAATTCCGGTAAAATGTTACTGCCAGTTGTAAAATACGAGTATTTTGGTCACATATGTTGACTTAAATTCTCTTTTAAAATAGGCAAGTAAATTAATAAATAAATACACATACATACAGCTATGCAAGTACTTGTACGAATGAATGACTTAAAATATTAATACTGTTGCATTAAAGTCAGCAGTGAAAATTCGATTTGGAAGAAAATTCGAAGGTATTAAGAAAGTTCTATGACAAAAATACGCATGCGACATTATTAATTATTATGCAGAATACAAAAACCACTACTAAGAACAAAACTCTGCAGCACAATAACACAAACAACAACATTAAGCCAAGGTGAGAACTGGCAACATTAAAAGCACCACAGTAGAGGTAAAGGTAAAGTGATCCCGTTACAGGCCCGGTGTGGCCCTGAGGGTGGGTAGAGGTATAGCTGTACTCTTCCATGACCGCGGCACCAGAAGGGGGTGAGATGTCAGCAGCACGCCCCGGCCGCACTTTACCCCCGGGAAAGACCCGGTACCCATTTTACAGGAGGCTGGGTGGGCTCCAGGGCCGGTCTGGACGTGCGGTAAATCTCGTCCCTACTGGGATTCGATCCCGGACCGTCCAGCCCGGTAGCTCAGTCGCTATACCGACTGAGCTACCGGGCCCACAAAAGCACTACAGTTTTAGGTGAAAATTTATTATGAATTTTTGTATTATAGTTGATTTGCAAAGGATACAAGTAAGAATGAATTTTTGGAGAAGGAGGTGTAGTTTTGTTAAAAGCAGGAAAGATATTTTGATCCACCGTATAGTAAAAGGAAGACACACGTAGAGAAATGTTGTTAGAATGCCTAAACTCGGCACAAATTTTCTTAAACACCCAGTTTTGATGTAAAATGTATGAACGTGCTTGGAAATCTTTTCCCAGACGACTTATGCCCTTGTGGTATATCTCGGTACAGTCCATTCAGATTGCAGTTGGCGGATTTTAATAAATATATGTTATTTGTTAACGCTTCCTGTCCGAGTTTGGTTTTTCTGTACTGGACGGTACTCCAAATAAACGTGTTAATAAGGGAGGGAATTCCTACAGGATGGGAAATTTCCCTTTACTGCATTGGAGAATAAATGAGACTATACAAATTAGAATAAGCAGCAGCAAGCTGTATTTTGTACCAATAAAAGGGAGTATGTTTTTTTACAAAATAAATTATTATAAATTATTTTATGCAGTGGTGTTACACTTTGCCCCGAGCAACATTTCAACCTTCTCACAACAAATGTAGGACCTGCCACATATTTAAAAATATAATTATATATTAATATAACGTTGTACTTGTTATATTAATATATATTATTATATTTAGAACTTGCACATACACAGGCCAGTTTTATGGGATGGTTCTCTTGTCACATACATTTCTACGAGAAACACACAACTACGGTGTACATTTAGTATGCTACAGTATAATTTACTTGGAAGCTGATTATTATTGTTGTTAGATGAAAGTAAACAAGTTTTCATATAGCCACATAACAACAACTTGCTACTGTACTTTTTTACTTGAACAAGTATATTATAAATATTTTCGGTCAGTCACAAATAGACAACAGTAGGAAAATATTTGGGAAGATTTTTTAAGAAAAGAGACAATTGTGAGTTATCAAAACAAATATAGTTGAATGTAAGGAGAAAAAAAAAAACTAAATGCATCTGATGAGTGTGACTACTCGCCTCTTCCTGTTTGGTGAAGTCTGTTGTGTTTTTTTTTTTTCCAAATCTTCTTTTTATTACATACCTATCGACAAACGGTGGAGCGAGGACATGTTCTAAGCTGATCACCGATGAGTCATCTATCTTGGTCTTCACGTACAGCTCCATCAATCATCATTGCACTGCCTTTACTTTAGAACAAAAAAAAGTCCATTCTTTCCTCTTTTGTTTCGATCTCTGTAGACATGGAGGTCATCCTTCGTTCGTTACCTAATCTCCACGTTCATATATCTTACAAACACAAGTTAGTCGCGTCTCTGAACTTCATCGCGCGCGTACAACGATCGTTGTTCGGTATTTTTTTCTTTTTTTTTTTCTTTTTGCATCATCCTAATTTGTTGTGAGTTGGATGGAAGTATAAGTTTTGGTCATCAGAAATTAAAAAAATAAATAAATTATATAAAAGCTAAAGGCTCAACTGGAGAATTGTTTTCATGTAAAACAATCAGTAGCAACAGTTAAGTTATGGGAGCAACTTTAGGTAAACTTAACAGCGACAAAAAAACATTTGCGCCGCGAGTATTTTTAAAATAATCTTTGGTTTTGTTCAGTTTTCATAATATTTTTATACTTTAGCAGTAAAACGAGGATAAGAAGCCTACTACGTTACAGAACTTAGGCCTATACATACTCCCACGGTTGAAGACGGCTTTATTCTCACAGCGCTGGCCCTTGTAACCATCGGCGCATCTGTAAGAGAGAAAACACAGGAAGAAATAGAACATATCATTCTTTTCCTTTTTCGACTCCCAACTCCCATTCAAGAGAATAACCAAAAAAATTCGGCACCATGATGTGTGATATTTGAAAATGATCTGAAAAAAAAAAAGGATTATTTTACATGAACACTTGCTATCATTCAGTACGTTTATGGGTTCAGTGGTCTTACACCAGCCACGTTTTCTAATGATTTTGCTGTCTGAAGTATTATGAAATTTAAAAAATAATATGTTTCACTGTAGTATTTCTCACAGAACTTGAGGGTCAGTATTCATAATTTACACATGTTAGCTATTTTGATGTTTTGCTGACCGTGCATCTCAGTATATTCTTAGTAATTGGCCAACTTAATGCACAAATTCTTGTTTTATAATGAGTTTATTATATTCCTCTACATGTTTCGAGCACTACTGTGCTCATCATCAGGAGGTCAAAATTGTATTATACAGCGTCTGGTATCATCACACTCTGTAGGTGGTCGTCCGGTGCACAGGTTGAGAGAGGACTGCAGTCCTGTCTCAACCTGTGCACCGGACGACCACCTACAGAGTGTGATGATACCAGACGCTGTATAATACAATTTTGACCTCCTGATGATGAGCACAGTAGTGCTCGAAACATGTAGAGGAATATAATGAAGTTATTATAAAACAAGAATTTGTGCATTAAATTGGTCAGTTACTAAGATGATCATACGTATTAGCTATCTTAACTGACTCCATGGTGTAGAATGTTTCTTGCAGAATTAATATTACTTAAGATCGCTAGTATCGGTATATAAATTGCAAAATATGTAGTCTAACACAACTTAATTAATAGTTATTATTAGGATTAATGGTATATTTCACATTATTACTTCCGGCTACATGTTTCGGCTCTATTCGAGCCATCTTCAGGCTGAAGTATTATTTACTTAAGAAGGTGATATATACAATTGGTTGTTGTGTTAGACTATATATTTTGCAGTTTATCTACCTATACCATTTAACAACACAACGGGTGTGTCTCACATGAAAATTAAGATCGCTAAGTCTCTCTAAGTAACCCATACATACGAAGCCCGAAATTCATTACCTTGTGTGTAACCCACACTGGTTCTATCCTGAGTCGATCCTACTTCACAGCATTATGGTCTACTTATTTCAAACCAATTTTAATATTATCCTCACATTTATGAAAGCTCTACGTATCAGGAAATATCGCTTATAAAAAGGGTGACTTTTAATTACGTGCGTTAATTAGGCCCTATAAGGATGTGCGCTACACTACAGTGAGTCCAAAATGCCCTTGTACAACAGTCGCAGCCAGTGTGCTAGCGGATTTGGGAAGCATTAGAAACCTAATTAAGATGAATGTGATAATGAAACTTCAGGTCTCATTGTAATTGGTGTTATTTCTGAATGTGTGTTATTTTTACATGTTATTACGTTTATGTATTTACCGAAGGATAGGCGGGTTAATCTTCATTGTTAATCAAAGTAAGTGCGTTTGGCGTATGGGTTCTGTAATGAGACTACGAGCATCCTTTGGTCCTTGTCCTATCATACAAATACATTTTTAAAACACTGCTGTGCCACATTTGTTCTCACAAAATTTTATAACGAACATTCAGCAGATTTCTTAGAAAACACGTGGACATCAAAATCAGAAGTCCGCGGCGCTGGGCACAGGTTCGGTCCATAGAGCGGAAATTAACACATGTTTTGTAGCCATCAGGGGACAGTTAAGAAATCTTTATGAACACGGTCGAGTTCACAAGTGCGTATATCTGGTTATATGCCCTACGACCCGTGTTGTTTTTAAAATGAATAATGGAATTTTTAAACTTTCACGTAAGCAATCGTGTCGTTGGGCATTACTGCAATATTTCAGCAGTAGCAACTCAATATCGTAAGGTATAAGCCTTTAGGCTTTTTTTTTTTGAACATTTGATAGTATTTCTCTCTTCACTTTTGTATTTCACAGATTTGCTAAGTTTTGTGGAAATAAGAGAAAGGATTGGAGAATCTGTTGGCGTCTGAGTCTAAATTCTAGTGAAGGAGTTGAATTTGTTTAAGATTTAAAGCCAAGTTTGTTTAGCTAGTCTGACAACACGCTGTGGCGGGTGTGCTTCTGTTTTCGTTCTAGGAATTACAGTCGCAGATGTCCGATGGCCAGATATTTCAATCACTGTTGAATTTCCCTTTATACGTTGTAAAGTGTCAACGTGTTAAGTCCGTATTTCGAAAATATTTTTTACTTTGGCATTGTCAGTGATACGTTACTTAATTTTTGGCGTACTAATGTCTGTCACCAGAATAGACCTAATATTAAAGTCGGTTCGAGCAAATATGTTCACACGCCTATTAATGAGCAGTCATTATGTAAGGTGTGCAAACTGGTGTTTTCCCGTCATGCTACATTACTTAAAGTTCGTGTGCGTCTCTCATCCACTGCATGCTGCATGTCCTGTCCATTTCAGAAGCTGTTTTATTGTGCTCAGTGCACGGCCGTGAATTATTTAAAATTGTTTAATGCCCAACAGGCGAACACTGCTTATGCTTATGAGAATACGAGGGAGTAACTACGTAGAACCAATGCCGCCATTTGCTTTAAAAAATGTGCCGGTTAAACCACCTAACGTCGAATTATATAAAGTTCACCACAAATTAAACCCTGTATTATTAGAACTTCGTATTGTATCAGTTCATAGACTTTTGTAATCTCTCAATGTATCCATCCTTTGTAATGCATCCCTGAGGATCGCCACAAGTGGCCGAAACATGTAGCAGGAGTACTGTGTTTATAACATAACATACATTTATGTGCATTGTTGGTTTCATTATCATATCTAATTGCTCAATGCACGGTTGTGGATGATTTAAACTGTTGTATTGTGTTACCTGTCATATCGCTCTGGTGTGTCAGTTAACTAACAAACGGAAAATAATAACAGTACTTTGATATCGTTTATGTGGCAAGTTTCCTTGGTAAGGCACCCTTTATTCCATCCTACAAGGAGGCGGAAACATATAAAACACCCCACGCAAACCACAGCTTACAAAAAGCAATGTGATGATGCGACAAGTGTGCCAGAAGTACAGAACGCGGTAGACCGTAGTATGACGGCAGACCCACAGAATACCAACGACTAATGCTTCAACACGTTAGTATTCCCATTGTCCACCACCGTACCGAAATTGCTGGGAGGATGCAAGCTGCTGCGGCTACAGTTAACACCAGCCATGCTTACAAATGTGTGGACTTAACGTGCATGCATTACGTGATATGTAGAGGGTTACTTACGGTGCCCTCAGTGAATAACGTTACCTTGTTAAATACATGTCGAATGAACCTGATCACATAACCTATCAAAAACACGCGTATCTTTCGTTTTCTGTGCCTCTTACTTTTAGGGCATTACCGCGCGCCGGAATCGTGTACAGTTCCTGTGTGAAATGTGAAAACGTAGGATACAAGTACGCGTGGCTTACAAGTGTGGTAGTGATCTGTGACCACGGAAATTTATACGCTATGTATCGGATACATGGCAAGTTACGCTGGCCACAGAGCTCGGCAGTGGTTTTCTGTTTTGGTTTTTTTTTTAACTTGTAACTAGCTTAATGACTTTGTTTTATGTACGTGATAGACAGGGTGGTATACACACTGTCAAGAGGTTGATACTGACACTGAAGATGATCTTACGTGGGTCGAAAGGCGTGTGTCAACAGTCTCTGTTAGGTATGCAGTGATGGCTAGTTTGCAATGAGAATTGTATTAGTAAAGAACTGCACGGTGTGAGAAAAATATACTTCTTGTTCCTAGAATGAAACTTTGCTTAGACCTTTAGCTGCAGAAGCAAGCTGTAGCAAGATTTTTTTTTCGTTACAGTTGACACTAACCTATGAAGAGTGGTGCTTAGCATGTCCCGTTGTACTCTGTCTGGTAAAGTGTTGGAGCCTCGCCCAAGACACACACACACACACACACACACGTTTCTTTGCGATTTTAATCATTGTCTGGCGAAAGTCGGACAGTACCGTCCACATGCTCCCACACCTCTCACTAGTCCTGCCGTATCTCTTTCCAAACTACACATATTTAGACGTTGACACAGGGCAGTAAAATAAACAAATAGCGGTATTCGTCACTTGACAATACCATATCCACGTCCATCATTTTATTATTGTTGACAGACTTCTACTCGACGAAGATACGGTAGGAATTCAGGTTACGTACAAATGTAATTGCTAGTTTACGCTACATACTCTCTTACTTACTAGGTAAGGCTACGTATGATCTGAGTTTCTGGGTGAGGCTACATAGATCTCTGAGACACTAGTTTTGGCTACATACCATCTGAGTTTATGGGCGAGGCTTTGTACGATCTGTGTTACTAGTTGTGGCTACGTATGACCTGAGTTTCTAGGTAAGGCTACCTACAACTTGTGGTTGTAGGTGAGGCTACGTACCTTGTAAGTTTCAGGGTGAGGCTACTTACGATGACTTACTAGTTACAGCTACGTACGACCTGAGTTTCTGGATAAGGCTCCATACGACCTGAGTTACTAAGTAAGGCTATGTATAATCTGAGTTTCAGGTTGAGGCTATGTGCGATCTGAGTTGCTAGTTACAGCTACGTACGACCTGAGTTTCTAGGTAAGGCTACGTACAACGTTTGGTTGTAGGTGAGGCTACGTACCTTGTAAGTTTCAGGGTGAGGCTACTTACTAGTTACAGCTACGTACGACCTGAGTTTCTGGATAAGGCTCCATACGACCTGAATTACTAAGTAAGGCTACGTATAATCTGACTTTCAGGTTGAGGCTATGTGCGATCTGAGTTACTAGTTACAGCTACGTACGACCTGAGTTTCTAGGTAAGGCTAACGTACGATCCGAGTTACTAGGTGAGGCTACGTACAGTCTGAGTGTCGAGTTAAGGGTACGTACCATATGTCACTGGTTAGGGCCACACAAGAATTTATAACGTTGCTTTCAGCTAGATGTATAGAAGGTACCGGAAAGACCTTGAACCTTCATTGACGCGCATATGTGATGTTTGTTGACATGTTTTAAATGTATTTACTGGCTTCCTTATTCGGGCATTGCATGATCGATATCAACTCGCTGATGGTCTCCTGGACACATATTAGCCATAAATTCAGTATTCGAATCACGGTGTGGATACTTACTGACAGACTAGCTCTCCCACAGTCTCGTAATAAAAGCACGTGCCGCCATTCAGGCAGTACGTTTCTACTGGACACGGCACCCCGTACAGTGGCCATAACGTTGTCGCTGTGAACACACACAAACAATTTACATAAGTGTTTCTTAATCTGTGGTTCGCGAGACTTCTTTCTCTCCGATCTCAGGATAATGGGCTAGGGGCAGTTTTATGTCCCTGATATGTGTTAATAAATAAATAGGGGAGTCCAGTCAAAATCACACAAAAAAAAATGTGCACGCACATCAAGAACATAGGTCTGATTAGTCCTAACACTGAGAAAGAACGGGGGTAAAGTGGCCGGGGCGTGGCGTTGATCACCCACCCGCATCTAGGGCTAAGGTTAAAGAAAGGCTAGAGGTATACCTCTACTCCCCCTGTGGTCCGACATAAAACGTTCTAGGGTGAACTTTACCTTTTACCCTTCCTGTTCGACTTCGGAGGTTAAAAGGCCACCAGGTACCCCCTT
>Ga0131853_10015774_pt1 | contig 13809 bp, 9 predicted proteins | sample TergutLab28metaG_FD_92764 | JGI IMG/M metagenome (GOLD analysis project Ga0131853, IMG submission 92764) | Labiotermes labralis P1 segment gut microbial communities from Petit-Saut dam, French Guiana - Lab288 P1 (version 2) (version 2) | ecosystem: Host-associated > Arthropoda: Insects >... | reverse complement strand
CTGTAAAGCACTAACACCATACTTTCGGATGAAAACCTGATGATGGCCACATTAGGCCAAAACATGTAGTTACTATCATCCTTTATTAAACATCTTGTTAGATATTGTTGTGTTATTGACTGATACCTACACCTATTGTTTATATACACACAATGGGGATGGCTCATTTTAGAATTTGAAGACTGTATTTCTCTCAGATTTATACATATATTTTCAAACACACCACATGCTCCAAAGGTCTGATTGAGTCTTTGTCATTAAGAGAGAAAATTTCAGATTTTAGGTTATGTAGCATCATGTGAAAGGGGTGTATGATTGTGCATACTGAGTATATAAAGTCTTGAGAGGGTGTGAAGATAACCTCCTTGAGTACTTTGTCCCAGCATTTTCATAGAGAGTCTGAGGAACGCCTTGAAGACTGGGGAGGATAAACAGTAACAGTGCAAAGACTTGGCTTCCAAATGGAAGTTGAGTGTCAGTGTTACATTAATCTGCTCTGAAACTGTTCAAAATGGAGAACATAATGAAATTTAAAACAAATCATCACATTCTGCATTATATATTGGTTATAAAGAAAAGTAATGAAGAGATGGTAAATACACAATTTCTTGGTTTACAAATTGATAACCACCTAAACTGGAAGAACTGTGTTGAAGAAATTATTCATTAAGTTAAATGGAGAATGTTATGCTCTTAGGTTGATGACCCATATCTGTAACATCAACAAGTTCAAATCCATTTTTATGCATACTTTCATCTGTGTCAAATGCGGAGTAATATTTTGAGGTAACTCTTCCAACAGTGGGAAAATTTTCACTGTCCAAAGAAAGTCATAAGAATTATGGCAGTTGCACAACCCAGTACTTCATGTAGAAGCCTAAACTATTAGAGATTTTACCTGTTCCATGCCAGTATCTGCTTTAATTAATGAATTTCAGTGTCAATAATCAGAATTGTCAAATGTATTTATCTGTATACAATATTAATACGAGGAATAAGTACCATTTTCACAGACCAAATCCAACCTGTCTTGTTTTCAGAAAAGTACATTAAATGCTGGCATCAGAATTTTCAGCAGTATGCCACATATTCAAACAATCCTTAAGAATGAAAAGGAAAAATTTAAAGTAACATGAAGAAGGTACTTGAATACATGGTCCGTTGACTCTGTAGATGAAATTTTTGTGTGTAAAGATGATCTATTATATTGTTTTATAAAATATTTATAGTATTTTACTGTGTAAAAAATTGTGTATCTTTATTTATTTATTTACATTTTACTTTCCGTGGATCTTTTGGTATAAATCCCATATAGATATAGGAGTAGTCAACATAGATATGAATACAGTATATAAAGTCATGTGGTGTATGCTATAACCAGCATATTTATTGTTTATTTATGACTTGTTTCACATCCCATTGTCTTTGTGACACACTTATGAATCCTTGGAATGTACGTGTATATTTGTGTTTGTATGGATGTAATACGTAAGGAAATCAGACAGGCAGAAACCCAGCCAATACCCAACCTGTGAATTGAAGTTTATTGTTACTGTTCAGTGAACATGCTCTTAATTTTCAAGGAAGACATAAACAAAGAAACCAGACATATTATAACCAACTTTATGTTGTGCACTGATGGATATTTTTTAAATTTCTTTTGTAGGACTCTGCTTGGCTGTAAAATTCTTGGATTTCCCATTCGAATAGACAACAAGAAATATGCTCGAAATGCCTTCTATTTTAACCTCTGCTTTGTCTGTGATGCATTGGCTCGTAGTGTCCAGTTTGAACCAGTGGTCAAGAAACTTTCAGACCACTTGGTAAGGCTATTTACAGGTGACATTTGTAATTATAAGGACATTTATTTGTGTGTGCAGTGTTTCTTTATGAAGAACATGCATTGAGACAGTTTATTTTAACCTTTAATATCCTGTCTAACTGCCGTAGACTCTAAATTGTAGGCCATACTTCTGATCCATATGCAGGTTGTTGTGCTGTGTTCTCCTATTGGTTAGCACCCCTGACCAGTAATGAGCCCATCTGCTTCTACACCCCACTCACTGCCTGATATAAGCACTTCTGGTTAAACCACAGATTCATTCATCCTGTAAATGGCAACTGTAATATCTGCCAAGTTGTTGGGAAGTCTTCAGTCATTAACATGGCCTAATCCAACAAGCGGATTCAGTGCATATGTTTGAGTTGTTGTCAGCATTGTGTTATGAATGGTTCGAGTGATACAGTCTTAATAGGTCTCATTGGAAGGGTTTTGTTTGTAATTGTGACGTGCAGCATTGATCCTACTGCCAAAAGGTTCCACCCACACTCCATCAGTTTTGATTAAATGTACTCTTACAGAAATGATCAAATCGGAGAACTGAATGACACAACTGGCTTCTCCTTTCTCCCCCATTATGACCACAGTGGTGAAAACTTGTACACTGTAGTAATAAAATATGACAGCCAAGGATTTTTGTTGCTGCTTCACAGTTTGAAAGGGAGCAAATTATGAAGTGTCTTAATTGTCTTGGTTTATCATCCCAACATCAGCAATCATTTAACCTACCCACTCATCCATTGGTAATTTTTTGCAGTCACAGGTCATGCCCAGCTAGATTTGACAGTTACATCTCAAACTAACACCATTATTTTTGCCAGCAGATCACTCACACTGGACCATCTAAATATCAGTCACATCTTGTTCCATTTGTTTCAAAACATTTTTGGTTTAGTGCTGTTATATAGAATTGTAAGATTGTAACAAAAAGTGTAGATTTATTGTAATCAATTTTTTTAAAACTAATTACTCCTTTCGTATATTGGTGTTAATGCTTCACTAAATGAAGTATTCTGTCTGGTTAGAACATTTTTGTTAACAAGAGTTGAAACAATGAGCATACTTTATCACTTGCCTTGTCATCTGTTATGCTTTGTGCAAAGCACAGTATTCCAATTAAGTTTTTCTGTCCAGTGAAGAAGGTATGAATCCAAATTTGCCTCAACTTCCTATCCTGCTAAAGGCTGTCTGCTTTGGGTAACACTGCTACAATGGCTAGATAACAACAAACACCCCCCACCATTACTGCTTCCATTGCCACTGCCACCACCATTGATGATGTCATTGTCATCATTGGTGTTGTTGTCATAATCATCATCAACAGCCATGATTTATATTATCAGTGGTAGGGGATTTGTGGAGATATATGTAGATATCAGAATACGACTGACTGTGAGTCAGGTGTGTGCAGGTCTGTGTGAATAGTTACCTGAAAACTTTTGGTACATGATCGATTCTGTTGGTGATGTTGTGTGTGGTGGAATTTAACTTTCATCATTAAAAACACTTTCAGAAGTACCTGTATCATATAGCTGGCCTAAATGCTACATACAGACTTTCTTTAAAGATGTCAGGGTGGAGACTTCACTGATCGATATGGAATTAGTGGTGCCTGAAGCTGGGAAGGAATCAACATCTTGTATTCTGAACATTCTGTCTTGCATATTTTGGTGTAAACATACACAGGGATATTATTTTGGCTGATAATTCTCACCCATTCCTCAGTCAGACCATTTCATGTGATGGTAGACAGTGCAGCACTTACCACTATTTGGATTTGCCATTAAACTGGGGGTTTGTGCATTTTAGTTCAGTGTATTGCTGTACTGTTAGGTTTTTACTCGCCGTATTTAAATAAGGTGCTGGAAATATTTCCTTTCAGTTTACAGACATGCATGACATCAAACAAACATTTTGTACATTGTATGTAAAATTTTGTAAGTTGAGAAAGCCCAAGAACCATTCCAAGGCGGCAAATGAAGGTGAAGCTCCAAACATTCTTAACTCTGGTACTGCCTGCTAGACCTTCAGGCTCCAGCTTCTAGACGAGGGTTCTCAAGTTCCCATTGAGTAGGAGGGTGGGTAGCTCAGAGAGCTGATGTGGGTGTTGTAGCATGACGAAAAGGCCTGCCTCTGTTGGAATGTAGACACCAATCATGCTGCTCATTGCAAGCTGCTTTTTGGACTTACCTATCCCAATTCTGACATTCATTAAAAATATGTACTGTACTGAGGAAAACCACAGATAACTTCAGTTTGTATATCTTCTTCCTGGCTGCTGAGATTCCAAGTGGGTACCTTCTGAGTTGGTGTGTGTGGTCGTAATTTCATATTGCCGTATAAAGAACACACTACACTGTGGAAAATAATCCTTCAATTTGATTGCATTAACGTGTAGAAGGTGGCAGGGGTGCACGTGCACACGCAAGGACACATTTTTTTTTTTTAAACAAATTTAAAAACGCATTTCTTGTACATGTCCAGAATTTTAGTACACATCCTTGAAATTGTTTCTCTTAAGCTTTAGATGTGTTAGAATGTGCTGAATGGAAATGTCATTGATTTTGTGTGATTGAATGAAACTGATATTTTCTTGAAGCTCACTGGAAATCACACTGCCCTTAAAATATCTTCAGGACTTCAAGTCAGTTTCTTATCACAGAGAATATAAAGATGCTATGGTAGGTAGGTGGGTGGGTGGGTAGGTAGGTTTGCATTTGGGTTCGGGGCATCTCAGCCCAGATGCACCTAGGCCTTGATTAGGACGGGCCCTTTGTGCCCCATATCGAATCATGGGAGCCCCAGATGCTATGATACTCTTGCTTCATAAGTGTTTGATGAGTCTTTAAACTTCATTTTGTAAGTTTCTTGTGGGGATTGTTTCTTGGACTATAGAGTTGATGTTAGTAAGGTTGGTGAGTGATAAATTGGAAAGACTTTAAAGAAGTGTCTTTGTGTCTGATCCTGGAATTTTCCTGGGGGGATGTGAGAAATTGGGGACACCTCTCAATGAGAGTAGTCACCATCGTGGGTGAGATTTGAACTGACTGCCATCTTGAGTTTTCAGCTGCACCATGTCACTGGGTCTGTTTTGTGAGGGAGTACCCTAATATAATATTTAAAAAATTCCCTCCAGCACTTTGGTAAATCTGTTGAAAGATGAACACTGAACACATTTCATAGTCAAATGCTGATTATGATACTTTGTGACTTCTGTATTTTGTATTGTTAACTGAGGAGAGTAGTTGGCCATATTGATTATCCATCTGTGATGTGTATACTGTGCAATAACATATTCAAATGCAGTTACTTTTGTATATTCTTTTCATAAAGTTTATAAAATCAATGGATGACAGGGAGGTCTGTTAATTCCTCATCAGTGCATTTCATTTCTGAAGCTACCATATGGATTTTGATTAAATTTGGTGTTGGAGGTCTTGCACTGAGAGTGGTTGGGTCAATTTGATGTTGGTTGATAACAACACTTTCATTACATGAAACTGAAATTGATTTTAAAACACAGAATGTTACAACATATAATTAAAACATTTTTCATATATTTAATGCAGTTAGCAAAGAGTGCTCTGCAGACCTCAAGGGATCAGCAACCAGTTCCCAGAGGATTTGTAGTCACATTTCTGTAATGGCTGCTTTGAAATGTACCTACTTTTTTTAATTAAAGGAATAAAGTTTTGCTAAAAATAATCAATGAATTTGTTTAATTGGTGATATGTTGATGTCACATTACCATTTGAATATCTAATTTAAAAATTCCCTGTAGCCACAAAGTGAGCAATAATCATTTTTAATTAAGGTCAAATCATGCAATACATTGTTTCATACGCTACTGATATGTATTCATAGCTATCTAAAATCAGTTTGAGATATAAATTTTTACTTTTGGGTACACCCATACATATATACATACATATGTACATACACATACGCACATACATATGTGTATGTATGATGGGCATATGCATGTGTACACATGTACATACACACGCGCACGTTCATACATTTCATAAATCGAAAATACCTTTTGAGCTAGAGCTGGATATGAAACATTTCTCAAAAGTACAAAACAGTACAATACAAAACACAAGAACAGCATAGATGTACAACACAGAAATAGTACAAATCCACTGCGAACTGAATGACTGTAAAAAGTTAATAAAAGAATGTTGAAATGTTTAAAGTTATAAGTTAAAAAATTTAAAATATCAATTATATGTGTTATTTGTGTGATGCTCGAAGAATTCTATAAGTGAATAAAATGAATGAGAAATGAGGTACTTGAAATATAGTACAATTTTAAATTGCACCTTGTCATTCCTAAGATTCTTGATGTTACTAGTACATTGTTAAAGATCTTAGAAAAGTAGGAAATACCTCTCTAAAAACATGGAAGTTTAGGTGTAGGCACAAAACTGATTCTTGCTCCTGGTACCCAGTCCATGTACAGATAAGTTAGTCTGAAAACTTTCCTGATTATCCACTACAAACATCATCAAAGATGATATGAGGGGATGCTGATAAGTCTTTGGCTTTGTAATAAAGACAACTAGCTACAGGTTTGGTACAGATACTTTATTCGTCATACTCCCACCTTAGTTCAAAAACACACTTCTTACTTTGCTGCTCCATCATCTTTAAAGCAACCCGATAGAATGCTGCAGCAGATATGGCATCATCCTCCTCTTGACAGCTTTTCCTGCTGTTTGGAGACCAGTGCCTGCTTCACTTTTGCAGAGAGAGGTGTGTAGTAGCTTGTTGTGCTTGTTGCACCCTTGTCAAGGTAGTCAACCAACAGTATCTCACCATTGCCCTAGAAATCGGATACCATCACTTTGGAGGCTGACTTCTGTGTTTGAAACTTTTGTGGACGAGGAGAACCACTGTGCCTCCAGTACTTAGATTGTTCTTTTGTCTCTGGGTCATACACGTATATCCATGTTTTGTCCGTTGTCACAAGTCCAGCTAAGAAACCTACTGTGTTCCATGTAAAGTGTTCAAGAATTGCCTTTGGCACGACAACAGGATCACGGTTCTGATCCACGCTCAAACATTTTGGCACCCATTTGGAAGAGTGCTTTCTCTTGTCCAACACATGATGAATCCTTCATGTTCCTGAATCTATCTCCAGAGTCTCTGCTATCTTTCTGGCTGAAATTCTCCAATCTGCCACAATCATGCTGTGAATGGCAACAACATTTTCGGGTATAGTGACCACAAGTGGCCTTATTTGGACAGTCTTTACCTTCAGTGCTGAAATGTTCTGTCTTACATCAAGCAACCCAGTTTTTAACAGTCAAGTAGAAAGAACTTTTTGCACTTAACATAAGTGACATATCAAATTTCTTTGGCTCTCTTCCCTTTGAGGAATAGGGGCTGAATCACTGCTCTGCGCTCTTTTGTCATAAACTGTGTATTGGGGGCTTCCACCTTCAGTTCAGATCTGAAAAACAAAAGCACCAAATAACCAACAGAAATTAAATTTAGAACCAGATCAATTAAAAGTAAATGTTGTCATGTAATATAGGTGTCTTTTTCTAGAAATGGAGGAAGTGGTTAAAGCTGAAGTCTTTTATCAGCACCTCTTTTTATGTACTGATATGATAACAGGTAAAAGTCTAGTTTATTAAATAGATTTCTACATGAGCTTTTAGCTCCTACACCAGACATAATTATTCTCTTTTGTAGTGTAAATACATGAATTGTATTGATTGAATTTCTCCAGACAATCCGTATTTAATATAGAATGGAAGTATGCAAAGCACACCATTCTCAGAACGTCTATATTTGGTATGTGGAACAAACACCGAATTGAAAAACATGCAGTACTCTGTTTTGGAAGAATTTGATCTATGTGTTTTTTCCAATTTAGATGAGTATTGATTTGCATACCCAAAAATCTTGTACTTATTGTTTCATTTATTAGTTTATTTGCATATTTCATAGCCATTGGAGAAAGTAATGAATTTGTAGATGTAAGTTTTACAATATTTGTTTTTCACTATTTAAACCTCTCTGTTTAGCTTGAAATCATTTAATTAAATAAATAAAGCAAGATTTGCTTTTTGTTTGAAATTATAGTTATCATGAGTTGCTAAGACAATTGTATCATCATCAAATAATAAAACGTAAAAAATAGGATTTATACTCACTGGAAAATCATTTATATATATAATAAAATGTAATGGACCCATAAGTGATCACTGAGGGATTTATTGTTGAAAAACGATCTTGAATATTATTAATGTTTAATTTCACATTTTGTTTTTTATTATATAGGTAAGATTTAAACCAATGAATTTTTTTTTTTTAAATCTATAATACTGCAGTTTCATTATTAAAATCTCATGATTTTTACAGTCTTGGCTAGATCGTAGAAGATTCCACCTTTATGAAATTTGCTATTCCAGGCTTTAAGTATATTATCTATGGGTGTATAAACTGCATTTTCAGTTGAGAGCCCTCTCCTGAATCCATATTTTTCAGCTACCAATTTATTATTAACTTGTAGATGATGTAGTCTGTGATACATTGTTGCCTCAACTACTTTTGACAGTATCTTCAACAAGGAAATTGGTCCATAATTAGCCATATTGGAATTATCACCTTTCTTGTTCAAGGGTTTCACAATAACATAGTTGAAACGTTCAGGAAAAATACCCATTGAAATTGATTTATTGCAGATGTAAGACAAAGGTTTACTAATTTGTGTTCCACATTATTTTAGAATTTTGCTCAATATTTCATCATAATGTGATGAACTTTGAGATTTTAAGGAGTTAATAATACTTTTTATGTCTGCTTCTGTTACTGGAATTATATTCATGGGAGGAAAACCACTGGGATGTGAGTCCCTTAGAAATCAAGTAGGAGGATTATCTTTGACATTTTGCATGATTAAACTTTCAGTTATATTTAGAAAATGATTGTTGAATGCTCCAGCTGCTTTATCTGGCAGTACCTCTGCATTATCATTTTTAAATGAATGGAGACATATGATCTGGACTTTCGCTCTTACATTTTTTAATGATGTTCCATGTTGTTTTCATCTGATTGTCAGATACATCTATTAAACAATTATAATACAACTTTTTGCCTGTCTGATTACTTTTTGTATTAAAAAAAAAAGCACAGTGCCAATTATAATATGATTTAAGTTTCGATTCATTACAATGTCTAATGAGAATGTATAAACTCCTTTGAGTAGGCAGGATGTCTTAATGCCCTCTGCAATCTAGCCATTATTTCTGGCATTATTTATGTATGTAATGGGAAAACTAGCTTCAGATATGTTCAGAAAGGTATTCAAAAACAGCATTAAAAGTACCATTGATGTCATGATTTAAGTAAATAGTATCCCAGGTTTCATTAGATAATAGCTCTTGAGTTGTATAATTATATCTTGTGTGATGAATTGTGTTCAGTGTGTGTAAGTCCTAACTGTAATCTTTGTGAAAAATGTATTGAGAATAAGGCATTGTGCCTCTTGATCTGATAAACCATTGACTAAAGGTAAAATGGTACAAAAATTTAAACATAAGATATCTACAGATATATTATCAGTGGTTAATTATGGTTTTTCTGAAATATTGTTTGCGATTCACTATATGTAACATACTGTATGTACTTAATAATAGGGATAACTGCTGTTTTCAATCACTATCAGATAAATAATCAACATTAATATCACCACAGATGAGGAACTCCATATTTGGTTTGTATAACAATTTTAGAGTTATATGAAGCAATCTTAAGAATTCATAAAATATATATACATATTGTGATTAAATGTATGGTTTTTACTGTTATTGTATAGCAGAGATTTTGATATATTTTCTTCTTAGTATTTAGAGAGTTCAGAAGTGGTATAACAGATGTCTTTTCTAATAAAAATACATACACTACCGTTCTGGTAAATACTACGTGAATAACGAGGTCCCAGGAATAGTTTTCTAAGTTATTAAGGTGTAAGTTCAACTTCACCATGTGGTGTTCAGTAAAAAATAAAATGTGTGGGTTAACATTATCCATGTTCAATAAGTTATTTATCTCGTCACTTTTATGATTCACACATCTAATGCTCCAATGAATAAGAATTAGTGAACTGTCAAATTGATCATTTGTTATTAGATCATAATGCTTTTTATCCATGAAAAATCATCTCATTTTGACCTAGGATTCCTTTTCATTCTTCTAGATGTTCTTTGATCAAGTTCCTGTCTTAATTGGACTGATTCATTATTACATTACAGGTGGTTTTTCTTGTTGCGTCTTTCAATTACCAAGGCTGAAAATATTTCATTAGCTCTTTACACTAAGACACTATTCCTTGTCCAGTGGACTGCATTTCCTTCTTGTTCACTGTTAGATCTTCTTACTTGTATGAGTCCAGCTTCTTCCTCTTTTTCTATTTCTTCTTGTATATTTCCTTGTTCTGCATTTTCTTCATTCTGTTTCAGAATGATGGTAGACTCAATTCTTTGCCTTGAAAAGATTTGTTGATTTTAGTTGCTAAGCTGCTGGCAATTTAATCCTTTCCTGCTCTTGCATATATAATCCATGTCTGGTACAGTGAGCCCTTTGTGCATTCATACTTGCCATACAGACACTCTATATTTGTGTGAGCAGAGGTGTGAGGATCCGTGGTTTTTTTTCGAATCCAAGAGGGGTCCATGAGGAGAAAAGTTTGAGAGACGCCAATTTAATGAAATATGAATAAGAAGAAGTTATGCCATTGTGGTGTGATATATGTAGGGTGACTGTGTTGCCATAAATGAGCAGTGAGGTATGCAAAATCTTGAAACATGCATTTTGAAAATATGTGCAGAATACATGTCTTTACATTCCATTTATATTATGATAAATGTATTTTGTCATAATAGATTACAATGGAGGTGGAGAAACACTTCCTGTCAAATCCACAGAATGAGAAGGCTCCGTTGTCAGCTATGCTCAAACAAGTAATGGAAGACCTCAACACATACAGGATGTGCACTCTTACAGGTTTGTAATGAGGTTGTGTTGTACCATTGTTAGTTATTTACTGCTGATTTCAAAAGACTGGAAAATAAATGCAGGTTTTTAAATTGTGGCACTGCAAATATGCTTGCCTTGTACTTTACATGGAAAAAATGAGAAATGAATATCAAATTTTGTGTGGGAAACTGTGGAGGAAGATCTCTTTTGTATAAGTGTGGGTGCATATGGGAAAAATAACCGGTTGGGAAATGTGTGCAGGGTGTAACATGGTTTTTTTGTTACTGTCAGTCTCCATAGATATTAATTCATGATTAATGGCAGGAAAAAATGTTTTACGTATGCTTAATTTTAATATTGTTGTCAGATTACAGAGAAAATTTATGGTGAGGCGTGTGCATAAGCAGGGTAGTGTGAAGCTATAGAGTCATGTTTTAGTAGAGCATTATGGCAACACAATGAAACAAACCACTCTTCATTGTGGTCCAAACACAGCCATGATTTATGATGTGTTACGTATCTCATAAATTGTAAGATACTGTATTTCTGGTACCTACCCTTTAAACAGCAAGATTCAAACATACATATGAATTGATATAAAGTGTTTGTAATTGTTGTTTAACAATATTGGAATTATCAACAAATTTTAGTGAAAATTCCAAATATAAAATTTCCTGAAAATCTGTCTGGTGGTGGCTGATATGTGCCATGTGGACACAGAGAGACAGGACCGACGTAACAAAGCTAATAGTCACTTTTTTAGGAGCTTTGTGCGTGTGCGTAATAATGGATCATAGACATAGGATGTGGAGGTACATACTGTCAGTTTACTTCTACAGGGGAAAATTGAAGTTATTTTATGTAGCAGTTATATTAATGAAACGTATTGTTTATGAAGGTGGATTTGTTTCAGGGGGAGCTACAACAATACATCTGAAAGTCATAAGAATCTCCAAGGAACCAAGTCCTGTGCAAGATCATCAGGTACCAATATTCATAGAGGACCAGCACATGTTCCATTCAGAGCAGTGGGATCTCACAACTTACCAGGTAATTTAAAGGGGCAGTGGGAGGTTGTGTGTGTTCCAGTTAATCTTCATAAAGAGAGAAAATTTCCCTTTTAATGAATGTTAATGGAAATATACACTCAAATTTCTTTCCAAATGTGTTGTTTCTTATTGTACATCACTCACTAGTCTTGGCATTTGATGTTTATTGCAAATGCAAAATTATTGATGAAAAGTTAATCGGCAGTAAGGAAACCACAATGTGTACTTGTGAGTTCTGTTCTGTTATGGAAAACAGCCAGCGCACACATCACAGTTCATGATGACATGGGAGGGTTTTGTACATTTGTTGTTAAGTGTATAGTTCATGTATTTGTGATTGTTATCTTTACACATCTATCTAAAGCGTATAGTGTACCAGCTGTTTTTTTTTTTTTCACATGTTGTGCATGCAACATGCATACAACGCTTAATACACCAGTAAAATCAGGTCATTATTTTGACTTTTTTAATGTAAATTAATCTTTTGGCACAGATTCAAATGGGAAAGTGTGGGATTAAATTTTTGTATTTGTAGCCATGTTTAAATTTTCATTTATCATTTATATTACACTGTTCATCTGTGAAATAGTTCTCTTTTTCACCAGTTGGTCAGATCCTCTCCCTCCCCTGGCAAGTTCTGTGATGTAAGCATGTTAAGGTTACTGTGAAGCAACACGGAGTTTGAAACTTGGCGTTTCATTCGTGTTGACTGAAACAAAACATTTATTTTGTTGTGGGTTTGCACCCTTAGTTTCTTGGTCCAGACAGTATTCTTATATGTAAACATGAGAAAAGACAGATTTGTTTATGTTTTTGCAAGTTTGTTGTGACTCACAAGCAGTGAGATGAAAGACTTTTAATCCATACGGGATAGAATAACGGTTCTGCATGAATCTGTGTGATGTAGGCCTCTCTCTTTTCTTATAAAGATGCACTTTGTCTTTAACATTTAGAGGCCGCATTGTCTTAAGGCGGTAAGTAATCTGCCATTTTGTGGAGACGTTTGAAGGAAGTGTATCATTTGTGGAGTTTGATAGTGACAGTGGATAACTGTGCTCTTCTTCATGCTGTAATGAATGGTTACAGTGATGAAGGTGGTATTATTCATCCCAGATTTCATTCTGGAAAACATGTAGAAGTATAAGGGACCAGGTGAAAATTTTATAGGGCATTGGACCTGAAGGTAATTGAAAATATGTTTTTGAAATTGAAGAAATTTTTTGTTTGTTGTTTTTAACTAAGAATTTGTAGGTAAATTATTAGTGAGTTGAGTGAAAACACCAGTTCCTTTGAAGGCATAACGTATCAAACACGTCAATTGACAGGGCATGAAAATATGTGACTGTGTGATGTACTGATGTAAATGTGTGACAGTGTGATGTACTGATGTAAATATGAGTGTGGTGACTGTGTAATGTACTGATGTAAATATGTGATTTGTGATGTACTGTTGTAAATATGTGACTGTGTATTGTACTGATGTAAGTGTGTGACTGTGTGATGTGCTGATGTAAATATGTGACTGTGTAATGTACTGATGTAAATGTGTGACAGTGTGATGTACTGATGTAAATATGTGACTGTGTAATGTACTGATGTAAATGTGTGACTGTGTGATGTACTGATGTAAATGTGTGACTGTGTGATGTGCTGATGTAAATATGTGACTGTGTAATGTACTGATGTAAGTATGTGACTTTGTGATGTACTGATGTAAATGTGTGACTGTGTGATATGCTGATGTAAATATGTGACTGTGTAATGTACTGATGTAAATATGTGACTTTGTGATGTACTGTTGTAAATATGTGACTGTGTAATGTACTGATGTAAATGTGTGACCTTGTGATGTACTTTGTAAATATGTGACTGTGTAATGTACTGATGTAAATATGTGACTGTGTGATGTACTGATGTAAATGTGTGACT
>Ga0131853_10015772_pt1 | contig 13811 bp, 8 predicted proteins | sample TergutLab28metaG_FD_92764 | JGI IMG/M metagenome (GOLD analysis project Ga0131853, IMG submission 92764) | Labiotermes labralis P1 segment gut microbial communities from Petit-Saut dam, French Guiana - Lab288 P1 (version 2) (version 2) | ecosystem: Host-associated > Arthropoda: Insects >... | reverse complement strand
TATATATATATATTTGTATTTGTGCACGAAGTGTTCATTATATAACGTGTCATGTAAAACTATTATTTTCCCACTTGGTGGTGTACAACTATTTTACTGTATTCTGACAAGTTCTGGTAGATCATACTGCAGTAACTTATGTCTATTGCCTTGTTTGGTAGCAGTAACAACGGAACAGAAGTCTATAGGGCTTTGGTGATATTATATTACTTTTAGCACCATTCAGTTTTTGAACTGCATCTGTTATTCATAAGCAAAAGTAAAAGATTTAAACAAAACATTTTGGAGACATGTCCGTTCTTCATCTCCAGTTAAAGCATGAGGACCATCCATTTACTTTGGTATGAGAGGTACAGCTTTTCTCAACCTCTCAGACAGATCCTGTCTCTGAAACATTTAATTCTGTATATTTCAACAACTGGCAATAGGTAAAATCCAAACACTAAATGGTGCATACAGTAACATTAGACTCAAGAAAATTAGAATGAAGAATATGAAGGAAGAACGGAAGAAGTGTAATGTTTGAGAAAGCAAAGAGAGGGGCCAGAATCGTGTGGGAACACAATAAACTATAGGCATGTGAAACAATGCTGTGCTGTGCTGCAAATCGGAAGGTTGCTGGTTCGATCCCAGCCTTTGTCATTGGATTTTTTATTGACATAAAATCCTTCCGATCACACTATGGCCCTGGGTTCGACTCAGCCTCTAACAAAAATGAGTACCAGGAGTATTTCTTGGGGGTAAAGGCGGCCGGTGCGTAAGCCTGACAACCTTACCACCATCCTGTGCCATTGTCACGAAATCAGGGAACCTTAACTTCCTGGAACCCTCTGGGCCTGTCCAGGCCTGTAATGGGACTGCTTTACCTTTACCTTACAAGGCATTTATGAGTGTTGGTATGACAGTTTATCAGAATATGGTAAGTCTCTTGTATCACTTGATCTTCCATTGGAATTTAATGTGACTGCAACTGAGTTGAATATAACACATATTATTCTTATTATAACCACCCAAACCTGCTTCTGGGAAGGCAGTTTTAGAAATTATACAGCAATATCTTGTACAAATAATATTGATATATTAACATTTATCAGCATCATATTATCATCAGCAACAGGGCAGCTTCGGAGGGATAAGGATTAAACAATTTTTTTGAATGAATCAACATAATTTCTTGTCAAATTTCAGAATTGTGTTACTGACAGATGAGTGAAAAGATGGTGTTGAATTGCCACTGTAAATAAACATTTAGGCTTGTGACTAGACATGAAAACATCCGTGGATTCTTACAACAGGTAGCCAGTTTGAACTGGCTAGTCACAATGTATGCTGCATTTCCATTGTCTGTTGTCAAGGGGAATTAGCCAGCTTATGTCCTTCAAACAAATTTCTTTCTAGGTCTTTGTTTCTCATTTATCTCACAATAGTTTTTCTGGTCTATTGTGTAAGAACCATCAAATGATAGGGGAACAATGAATAAGAGGCCTTGGAGTTAAGAATTGAAACCAAGATCTGCTGAATATGAAGAACCATTGCTAAACTTTCAACCCAGTATTTTGATTATTTTTGTAGGCGCACACAGAGTACTGAGTCGTGAGCTACACATCTTACATTTAACTTACAGAAGTAAGTTTCAAACCATAATTTGACTTAACATTTGACAGAATAAACTTCCTATCTGCTTAACACGCATTGGAATACATACTGTATTTGTTCATTTATTTATGAAAATATCATAGTTCTCTTCCAATTTTTAAATAATACATTACAAATGTCACATGAGCTAATAAGCATTTCAACAAACCATAGCAAATACAATGTAATGTTTATAGGGATCTTAAAAGTTAAATCCAAACAGCAAATTCTCCATGTATTGAAATAAGAATAGTTTTCTCTTTACTTCATTTCTTGTGTTTGCTTTAATTAATTCTTCTAAAGCAATGCCACAATGCAAATATTTTATTGGTAAAAACTAGACACATGAATATACATAATTTATAAGAAAAAATTAATGCCTGGTATTTTGCTTCAAGTTAAGGTGAACTTGACTGTCTGCATCATCATATCACAATAAGAGGGAGGTAAATGTCTCATGTCATCAATGTAGTCATCATGTTATCCTGGTTTAACAAGGGGCACTTTAAATATCTATGATGAAATTAGTGTCTTGAAACTGACCCACAATTTCGGACGAACTTGAAAATTAGTTCATATTCAAATGAACTTTAGGTGTTATAAAGCGTATAAAAATTACAGCTATAAAACTGACTCTGAAGATGAGACCGATGGGTTGTCCTGAAATGTCAGTTACTAACTACCAGTCAATGCTGCATAAAATCCCACAAAAGCAAAAATCTAGAAAATTTATTTCGAATTTTGGTAAGGCATGTCATATTAATAATGAAATGAAGGCAAGCTTCAAGACATGTGTGAATAACATTAAAATAAATATTAAAGAAGTAATATACATGTATGCAGGCTATATTCATCTGACTGAGGATACAGTCCAGTGGTGGATTCTTTTGAACAAGACAAAGAAATATTGTAATGTGTTTTCTTTTGGGTAATTCCCCGGCATCTGAGTTCTAATAGCCGACATTTCAAAACCCTCTATCAGTTCCATCTTCATAGGCAGGTGGATGAAATATTCATCCACCTGCCTATGAAGATGGAACTGATAGAGGGTTCCGAAACGTCGGCTATTAGAACTCAGACACCGGGGAATTACCCAAAAGAAAACAAATTACATATAGAACATGATGAAAACTTAAAATCAACAAAGAAATATTGCTTCCTTATGGGGTAATGCGTAGCTTCCTTAAAGGCCAGGGATCTCTTGACTAGCTGACAAACTCTGATATCTGATGAAGGGTTTAATGGAGTTAATTAATTTTATATATTCCATATATTCCAGATGACCTTATGCTACTGGCTAAATGGTACTGGATGGCATGATGGATAGACTAATTGACACTGGAAAACGCTACATAATGGATATGAATGTAGAAAATACTGAGGTAATGAATATCTCAAGGCAATCATTCCCAGTACAGATGATGGTAGAACAAATAAACTGGAGAATGTGGAATATTTCAAACCTTTGAATAGCATATAGATGTACACGTGAAAAGAAATCCAGGATTTACATGGAAGAAGCAGCATGCTGCAAGAAGTCTGTTTTTCACCATCAAATTTGACTTAAATTTTAGTAAGAAACTACTGCCATGGAGCAGAGCACTGTTTGGTACTGAAACCTGGACATTTTGGACAATAGATACAGAAATTCGTGGTAAGTTTTGAAATGTGAAGCTGGAAAAGGATGGAAAAGATTAGCTGTACTGAACATGTGAACAACAAAAACTAGAAAAATTTACTCAAATACTGGGTATTCTAGACCACAATTTTAGACCATGTGTGTTCCAGAAATTTTCAATAATAAAAGTATGTAATGCACTGGCTGTCCCCATTCTTTTACATGGAAGCAAATTTTGACCATTCAACAAAAGGGTAAAAAAAGACTAAGAGCAATTGAGATGAAATTTTTCAGAAGAACCGGGCACACCCTCTTGGATGACAAAAGAAATGACAACATTTTGGAAGAGTTAAAGCAGAACCAGCTGATGAGAAACTAAGAAGATACAAATCCAACTGGCTACGACATGTAACAAGACTGGGCAACAACAGGATGCCAAAAATAATGCTGAATTATAGACTAAATGGACAAAGACAACTTGGAAGACCTTTGAAGAGACTATTAGACAATGCAAGAGGTCTATCAAGGCCTCACTCATTATGGATGATGTCGATGATGTGGAAAATGAAGAAGTATTACAAATTGTCAAGGAGGAAAGGAAAATTCTACACGCAGTAAAAAAGAATGAAGGCTAACTGGAATGATCACATATTCCATAGAAAGTGCCTTCTGAAATACATTATGGAAGGAAGGACATAAGTGATAGGAAGACGAGGATGGAGATGTAAGCAGCTACTGGATGTCCTTACAGAAACCAGAGTATACTGGGAAGAGGATGAACTAGTTTAAACTCTGTGTAGAACTTGCTTTGGAAGAGGCTACAGATCTCACGTACAGCTGACTATGGAATGAGTGAATTCCATCATTATACGCAGTACTTCAATTCCATCATTATACCCAGTACTTCAATTCCATCATAATACTCAATAATTCAATTCCATCATAAGTACTTCAATGGAAGCCTATGTGGCACCATATAATGTGTAAAGAAAGCCCTTAAAGTACTTTCATTAGTAAAGAAATAATTATTATGATTCAATGACTACCACAAATCAAATTTCAGAGGTCATATTTATTTTAACTAAATCAGTGACATTTGCACTAAAAGTTTTACAAATGCCATGTTTCATTTTTCCTGGAATGGCAGATACCTTTATTCCCCTACTTGTCATTTTTTTAATTTGACTCCTGATTTTTTTGTTGTATTCCAGAAGTTAAGCCAGTTTAGTAATGTAATAAAATATGTACATATAAACAAATTTGATAATAAAGTGTAGCATGCGTGGGTTTCATTCAGTTCTCAAGTGCAAAAATATACAAACAATAGTTTAATGGATCCCCTAATTCAGTAAGGTAATCAGTATCAAATACAACTGTTATGTTTGTTATGTAACAGCAAGCTACATATACACGTTTCAGTGCTGATGGACCATCATCATTATGTTTAAAATTACAATTGTATATATATATATATATGGTGTTTACAAATATATATCTCTCATTCTGTAACTTTATACACAACTTGATGACAGTCCATCAGAACTGAAACATGTACATGCAGTTTATTGTTGCATAATAAACTTATCATTGTGTTTGATGATGTCTCTATCAGTTGTTTAAACAGAATGGGATGTCTTCCATTAAGTTAATGGATCCCATTGGTATGTGTAGAATGTTCAGAATTTGTGTGTTTGCAAGCACAAGTAGAAGATACAGTTTAAGTAATCATGTTATAACCCTGATCTAATGATGTGTTTTTCTCAGAATGGCTACATGTATGACACGAGAGCCAAAATATCAACAATTAGAACATCAACAATAAATAACGACAATATATTACACAGTCTCCACTGTACTGTTCTCAATCATAATCCTAATGTGTGATAAATGTCCCTCCTTCTCTTTTACTTTCTTTGACTTTGGTACAGAATAATTCATATTTTTATGTAATTTCTGTTTATATTTTGGGTAGCACCATTTTGATTTCTTGAGCACTTTCGGAATCCCATAAAATGTCTCATTATTTTATGCATACTTTTAAATTACTGATTCATGCTAACGTGTTCTTCTTCATGGTTTTCTAAAGCTATTTTTCATCTAGGTAAATGTTGAAGGAACCAGACGATGATCATCTTGTCTGTACATACTTTTGGCCTGTGCCCTTTCAATGACACAAATTAAAAAACAAAATCGTCATTCACAGTTCTGGAACTTAATCAAAATCATGTTTGGTGTCATTGTATATATTTTCCAAAATTATGTTGAAGTAGTCCTGAACTTCCTCAGCAGCCATTTACATCTCCCACCTCCATTCCTTCCAAACAACAGATTACATAAAACTCATCTCTGTATTTATTTCCCAAGATGGGCCTCCATTTTTGTCTCCTGCTGCTCCATGTTTCGACAGAGACTGAGAGGTAGCCAGTGGTACCACCATCACAGAACTGTTTCCATCTCTGCTATTTCTGTCCTACACGGTCTAAAACACACAGATTTGTACTGTAGACTGACAAATTTATGTAATGACTTAATCAGTAATGTAACAGAATTACTCATATATAATATTATTGCAGATCATAAAAATAAGTAAATATTTCTGTATCTTCATATTTTTTGGGGAGTAAAAGCAACCCAAATCCAACTTGGAACTTTTACATGACTTGCATTCAAAACATAGAATTCAGACAAAATTTGTCTCAGATATTCTATCTGTGCTTCAGGGGATATATCTGTCTTCGTCTCGAGTCAACTGAAATTCTCTTGCCATTTTGACTAATCTGACATAACTGATACTATATAACAGATAAAATTGGATTGCAGTAACACTCCAACACTCCAGATACTTTCAGAAACTTTCAACTGCCAATTCCTTATGTAGAACACTACAACGTGTACATATACGTACATACATACATACAAACATATATACAGTTACAGTTATAGTTGACAGTGCTGTAATTGCACCAAGTGGAGTGCTGAGCTCAGATCAACATGCTATTTTACAAAGCTTTACATTATTTTCCCCAAGCTCTTGCCATCTAGTGGCTATGCTTCGAAATCTTAAGAAAATAAATTTTGTATACAATCAGTTTGGACAAGAGTACTGAAATTCATAAACACAATTTTTACTGCAAAGTGTTAAACGTAATATAAAATTACTGTTACAAATGAGTGATAAATTTAACAATCCCTCTAACAAAGTTGCATTAATTATTCAGGTTTAGTAATTTAGTGGTGATTCTTATATGTCAAAAACCCAAATGTAAGGAAATTTTAAAGTAATGTTGTAATTTACAAAGACCCTCTCTTGTTATCCCTTACCACACACTTAATGGTACAGAATTCATATACCAAAGACACTGCAAGATATATTCCATACAAATTACGTATATCATGGTTCTTCTGATGATGTAGTTTGACACAGCCATTCTCAACAAGTCATTCCTTGACCAACATGCAAACCTAAGGATCATACCACATGCCAAGTAATTATCATGCTGGGTACCTCACATGATGAAGGTTGCTGATGGTTGCCATTCTGTAGCGGTTTACTCACTGAATGATATTTACTGAGAAGAGCTATCCAGAACACGAATTACCAGAGCTTCATAATTCAAGAGGTTAACATAAATTTCAGGAGTACATTATAATAAAACAAAACTTATACATCATACTGTATGCAATTTAAACATTCCATCAACATGGACTGTTTATTTGCAACAGATATTTCTGACTTTATTTGAAGCTTTCAACTTGCAGCACATTAATATCTGTTAGTTCCTGCTATTTACTATATTTGTTGGCAATATGTGTTCATTTTATCCAGTTGTGTTTGGGTCTGTAGTTGGAATCAAAAGAAGAAACAGATATTTCTGACTTTCAGATGGGAAAAAAAAAAAAATGTCATGACACACCAGTTAAGAACAAATAGGTAAAAGGCAAGCCATGAATTTATGAAGAAAAAACTACATTCATAAGTTGTCTTAGCATTTGTATAATTACTTCAACAGAAGAACTGTAGAAGTAGCTGAAGCAAAATAAACAACTATTCTGTTGGCAGCAGTGTTAATCATGATGTCAGAGAATAGCAACTGTAATGTCAGTATGGGTCTGTTACAGTAGTGAATGCTGTTGAACCTAAAACTGTAACACGCATTACACATGTATCGAGCTTCGTTTTCTGGAATTGAACTTTTCCAAATTCAGATTGTAGACAATTTAAGAAAAAGTTGTATTTATATGGGTGAAATTGGAATTCTGTATATATAAAGAAAGGAAATGTTATAATCATATTACAAGAAATATCACGATAAAATATCTATCATCTGTCTGTCTGTCTGTCTATCCATCTATATCCATCCATCCATCGATCTATCTATCTATTCTTACATTTTAATACATTGATTTCGACGAGCAAATGTAAGGTCCACGTCAGCAGCTCATGACGTACTTCAACGCTGCCATGTTTTAAAAGTTAACGTCGCTTTCCCCCACCCGAAGTTCCAGGCTTCCACTGCAGCGTAGTTTAGGCCTTCCACTCTTATGGGATGTTACATTGAGCAGATTGGCAGATGGTTACAGACGTTTCAGGACAACCTATCACTACCATCTTCCAAGGGCCTATTTTGACTGCCTTCGCGTGAAGTCGGTAACCAGCTATTAAATTAGGCCATGTAACATGCCAGAACAGCGAAGGTTATGTCACTGTTTTTTTAAAATGTAAGATAAAAAAAAAGAGACTACATATATTGCCTACTGTACGAGGTGAACAGCAGTTGGTGAACAGCGCAGCATTTTACCTGTATATTTTGCCACCAGCATGAAACGGACCGGAGAATTCTGTAGAAGACACGTGATTTCTTGTCATATCACGTGGTTTGAGGACGTCATCTGCATTCAGCAATCTGCCGATGGGACACAACAATGAAAATAAACATGCCAAGCTAAATTATAACAATACATCTTCGTTGTTGATGGATTTATTTTTAATAAAAATCGCAGTTAAATTAAAAGAATGGGAGGAAAAAAGTACATTGGACCTTAAAGTAAATAAGACGGAAGTACAGAGACAGAGTACAGAATCTCTAACATATATTGCTTGCTATAGCTCATCTTTATTCTTACCTGAGTTTGTATTCGTCAATACAGAACATGCAGGCAACAAGTCAAGTAAATAGGCATGCTCTTTACTAGGAAACAAACAAACGACAACACACAAACATGAAACACAGCATCCATTTTGTAAGGGTTGAAAGGTAGATAAAATTTTGACTTAATGTTAGTATGTCCAAGAGATGTACTAATGTGAAAGCTAACAACAACAACAACAAGACGTGGGAGAAAGTGATTGTTTGAGCAATTAGTCTGACAAAAAGCACAATTAAGCTACAAAAGTACCTTCTATTAATAGTAGGTACATCGAACCTTCATGTTAGCTGTGAGCGTACGAATATTGTTCCGAACAAAACAGTGGAAATAATTGCAAAATTTTTTATCTACTTTATACACACAGACTCTAGACTCAACCCCTGAACGTAGAGAGGTTGCAATATGATAGGTTACTTTAAGGCAGCAAGTGATTCCACATAAAGAAATTCAGTCAAGGAATTTTAAACGATCCTTATCCGTGCATTGAACAATTAGATATGGTAGCAAAACCAACAAACGTTCATTTCAATGTATTAAAGTGTATTACAAACGTAGTGTGCTTTCTACACATTGTGGCCACTCATGTGGCCAACCTCGGCGATGTGCAATACAAAGGATTGATATAACGCCATATTACAAAACCACTCTGTATGGACAGATTTGCCAAACCCGTAACACCAACCCTCGTGTACTTAGTGCGTATTTCACTGACAGTCATTTGATCTCTATACTAGACTAAATAATTTTTATCTTTCAATGCATTATAATACACACATCTTTCTTTCCTTTCTGGATGGGGACACTACATACTTTTTGACGTTCGGGTGACCGTGCATCGCGATAAATGCTTATAATAAAACCAACCAGATGCACTAATTTCTCAAATTTATTTTTGGAATAAAACTCTACATGTTTCGGACAGTTCCTCTGTCCAACACCAGGAGCTTTTCACATACCATTGCTGTGTGTACAGTGAAAAGCTCCTGGTGTTGCACAGAGGAACTGTCCGAAACATGTAGAGTTTTATTCCAAAAATAAATTTGAGAAATTAGTGCATCTGGTTGGTTTTATTATAAGAACACTACATCCTATCTACAAATACAAAACGTTACACATTAGATTTAATCATAAATTCTTTATCTGTATTTTAAAATTTAATATGCACCTTAGACACCATTTTTTTAAACGTAGCATTTTACATCTGTACTTTGGTTCACAGCCTTTTGTAATATCTATATATACCCACCCTTCATAACGCGGCTGCCTGAAGATGGTCACATTTGTGGGCACACATGTAGTAAGCATAGAACGTTTATAATATAATACATATACTCATGTGCATTTTTTGGTTTCGATACCATGTCTTAGTCAGGAAAATTGTTTTACGGGAAGTGCCGCCGTATAATCTGGTACCACAATACAGGGCCTCACATCCCAAAGTACAGTTATATTCACATTCTCTGCCATGACAGCCTCAAACCATATAAGGAATGACGTTATGGTTTATAAGGAATGACATTATGAATAGAGATGCGTGTTGCGAAATATTTCAAGTGTTTGGTTTGTTCCGCCAGAACTATGCAAATAGCCTCTTACCCTTACAGTGGATGAGGAACGTAACGGTTGGTACTGACAGGCTGGTCATGCAATACAAAGACTGAGAATCAACTCAAACATCTCATGTACACTGCAGAGTTTAATCCTTTAATTTCGTCCTCGGTACTCTGCACGGACCTTGAACTCTCTACGTGCTGCCTGCCTCGGTGCACCGTACGGTCATGAATACATTTAAGGGCACCATAAATTAAACGCTTCTCCGTTCTAGCCAAAAGTCGGAATCTGAAACATCAATGCTGGTCACCTAACACACCTCTTTACCAAGCGAATTACAAATTTTTACATTCGGTTTACAACGGAAACTGATCACATATCTCGGGAACGCCACTGCACAGGCATAACGTTATCTTTATTTAATAGGCGTCTAGCATAAATAATTGTAAATAACGAAAAATACCCAAAATACCTGTACTGAAAAATGAAAAGCAATTAGGAACACGTGGATTTATGACGCCTGCTGTACCTACACGTACATCACTTCCGGCCTCGGCTATCGAAATTGCTGAGGTTTTTTGTTCGTAGAAGTGTGCCCTTTATTACGAAATTGAGAGTGATGTAATAATTTTCCGCGTCAAGAACGTCTGCTCTTCTAGTATGTGATACAACAGGGCTCGTAAACGTAACTACGTATATATTATTATCGACAAATATTAAGGTAATAAATTTTCGCTGTAATATTGGAATTGAACGGAGAGAGTAACCACACTTACTGACTATACACCTATATATGTTGCACTGTTGCACAGCACACATCCCTGGACACAATTAACATTGTTACCTACATCGTCCATTTTATTAAGAAGGATTAATTAACCATATGCGAAAACACGCCCAAGTTTTCACGCATGATTGATATGAAAATGTTCACAGGAATAATCCCTATCTCGGTGATTATGAAAAAAAATCAGAAGCTATAATACAACTCCCTGGTCGTCATGGTGCACAATATTGCTGGAATTCCTGTACTTTTGTAGGCTACCATCTACCAATACATTGTGATGTCTACAGTGTTGGACAAACGCCAACGATCTTGTGCACCCAGTAACCGTCACGTTTTACCTGATACAGGACGGGATGTGGATTTTACTGTGACTGCACAAGCAGACAAGCAGTTCTAACAGCCGCGTGTTGGCTAACAAGCTGAATTCCCTGAAGATGGTGGTGGTGGCCAGCATCGAAACATGGGGCAATATGGACTGATCGTGTATGGTGCATATTGTTGGAAATTTTTGGGCAAATTCCTCTACATGTTTCAGCTTAAATACCGCATATTCAGGGGTATCCAACGTATTGTTTCCCCTTGCAATCGAATCCCCCTGAAGATCGATCATCCAAGCTGAAAGAAGTAGGGGAATGTACATTACTAATTAATAAACATGTATTATTTGTCAGTAAGTTGGACTTATATATAATAAATACATGTACAGTGCACGGAATACGTACAACATAAAAACGAACATACATTTATACATTTGGTATCTTTTCCACAATACTTTCAACATATTAAAATTTACTGTTTTACATTCATTTAACTTGTTCTATAAGCAGAAGTCATACCTATGATGCGTACATATATGGCAGTAATCATAAAGTACGATATTCCTAGAATGTAAACTCTCTGGTACCCTGATTCGAACGATATGTAGTTTATACCACCTTAGACTTTACATTAAAATTTGGCCAAAAATCGTACAAAGCAGGGTTTGTCAGAGGTAAACTACGACAACAAACACACACAAAATGGCTACCTTAACAGTGCATAAAGAAAACCCATGCAATGCTTTTATAATGACAGTAACCATGGCCATGACACATAACGTATTCTACGGCAAAAACTGTACAGTGAGGTCAATTATATTTATTTGGAATTCAGTCTCATACGATATGCAGTGGTAGACTTTAGACACCTTAGCGGTGCTGCAAACGGACGCGCTCCTGAATCGGCAGTCTCGGGTTTCCGGCTCTTCACCCTGACTCAGCCTACGGCCGCAAATTATATCATTGTACATCAATCGTATGGTCTTCTCTCAAAGTAGGTAGGAGAAAATTACAATGTATATGGAAGCGGTCAAGAAAGGGGCGAAGAATCCCGGATGGAAGGTCGCCCGGAAGACTAGATTTTGACAGTGTGGCCTAATATGAGGGGAAGGGGGGGGGGGCCTCGCTATGGAACGTGTTCCATTTCACATGTCTGGTGTCAAGAATTTTTATGTGGCTCTTATATTTTTGGAAATCTTGTGCATCCTTCTAGTTACGGTATATGGTGGAAGTGCGGAATATTCATAAGGATTCCAAAATGTTCAGATTATTAGCATAATTAGGCATATTTCGCTTCTCAAATCCTCAAATTGCAGGTACTTCAACTATGAAAGGAAATCAATTCAACGGAACAAAAACCTTTCTTTTTCTGAAGCTGATCAATCTTGAGCTAGTCAAATTTAACCGCTTTTTATGGAACCATAACATTTATAACTTTTTCCACAACAGCACGTCATTTGTTCCTATCAGCAGCCAGATTAACCCTCTCTACGCTCCCAATCTTATGTCCTTACGATCCATTTTGATATTCCCCAGCCATCCCCGCCTCAAAACCAAGTCCTGTGTGCATTTATCGTTTCCCGCACGCTTTCCACATGCCCTACCTACCCTATTCTTCTCTATATGAGCACCTAATTATGACAATAATGTAAGTGTTTATATTGGGTTGTTAATAGGAGGGAAAAACCAGCGACCAGAATAATAAACCCATATTCCTTATGCCAAATCACGTGGAAAGCGGTTTATTTCAGAACGGTGTTCGCAAAATTAACGTCTGTTGCAAAATATGCGAAGGAAAGGCAATTTAAGTGCTCAAATTTAATTACCAAAAAAGTGACGCAAAGCTTATCTCATCAAAGAGATATTCTTGCACGTAGTATCGAAACTACATTGAACAGTTCTGTGCAAAAAGGTAACAAGTTTGCAAACAGCGTATTCGGTGACGCAGCACACAGATTTGGCCTGGGCGTTCTTTTCTTCCCATGTCTTACGTTTCTAAGGTACACGCATAAACGCAATATTATTTACGTCCATAAGAACAAAACACGTATTCCCCATCGCCGGTATCAACGAGACACACATCGGATGTCCAACACCAAATTTAACCCTAGTCGGACAAAAAAATACGGCAAGTACGAACAGAAATTCACTTACGCACTTCCGTAAAGCACGCTTGTAACTGCGCCCATTATTTTAGACGACACTCACATTTACCGAGCGGTATAACCTGCACACCAGTTTGGCTGCAAATCGTCCGACAGCACGTCATTTCCGTTCGTAAATATTGTCCGTTGTACTGCCCCTTGTGCCTGTAATAACCTATCATGACGTACCGGAAGGCTGTGACATAACAGGCAGATGTCATCTTGGGTTACGACGATGTGCCTGTTTGCACTGTGCTACAACAGTCAGATGTCACCTTCGGTAAGGACGATACGATGTGCCTGTGTGCACACAATTATGGCGTAAAAATCACTCGCGTCAAAAGTTTTTATTCGCAAAACCGTAAAGGTGTTAAAGAGATTGCTGTTACAATTATTACAGTAGTAGTAGAGCAGAATAATAATAATAATAATAATAATAATAATTAGCAGTAGTACTGGTAGTAGTGGTGGTAATAGTGGTGGTAGTAGTAGTAGTGGTATAGTCGATGTAGTAGTAGTAGTAGTAGTGGTGGTGGTGGTGGTGGTAGCAGTAGTAGTAGTGGTAGTAGTAATATAGTAGTAGTAGTAGTAGTAGTAGTAGTAGTAGTAGT
>Ga0131853_10015771_pt1 | contig 13812 bp, 7 predicted proteins | sample TergutLab28metaG_FD_92764 | JGI IMG/M metagenome (GOLD analysis project Ga0131853, IMG submission 92764) | Labiotermes labralis P1 segment gut microbial communities from Petit-Saut dam, French Guiana - Lab288 P1 (version 2) (version 2) | ecosystem: Host-associated > Arthropoda: Insects >... | reverse complement strand
TATAATTGAATATGAAGGGTACAAGAAAAGGCTTTTTGTCATTTTTCTAGGAATAGCACTTATAGCAACAGTATTTACTGCAACTGTATACGATTGGCGTTTTCTACTTGCAGGATATGTTGTAGCAAATATGTTTTACTCTTTATCTGGTCAAATATACGACGCCTTCCTTCCAGATGTTACAACAAAGGATAGAATGGATGAAGTAAGTGCGACGGGTTACGGAATAGGATATATCGGTGGAAGTACTATTCCGTTTGTTGCCAGCATTATTATGGTTGTGACGATAGGCGGAACTTTGGCCGTTCGTCTTTCTATAATTTTAACAGCGGTTTGGTGGTTAGTATTTTCGATACCTATCATAAAAAATGTACATCATAAACACCAAGATCCTCTTCCAAAAGGACTTATTAAACAAGCAATTTTAAATGTTTTTGATACTGCTAAAAAAATCTATCGAAACAAAGCTATATTTGCTTTTATAGTGGCATATTTTTTCTATATAGATGGTGTAGGAACAATAATTAATATTGCAACATCATTTGGTACGGATATTGGACTAGATGCAAATGGTATGCTCGGTGCGTTATTTGTTACGCAAATTGTTGCATTTCCTATGTCCATTCTTTATGGGAAGATTGCTAACAAAACTAACCCTTTAAATCTTATAACTGTTGCTGTTATTACTTATTGTTTTGTAGTAGTTGTGGGCTTTTTCATGGCTTTTGGTATAGAAGAATATTGGTTTGGGACGAATGTAGCTTTAATCTTATTCTTTATATTAGCAACTTTAGTAGGAACAGCACAAGGTGGTATACAAGCATTAAGTCGCTCTATTTATGGTAGACTAATTCCAGAAGAAGAAAGTGGAGATTATTTCGGTTTCTTTGAAATTTTTGGGCGTTTTGCAGCTATAATGGGACCTGGTATTTATGCAATAATTATAAATGTTACTGGGAGAGTAAGTTTTTCAATAAGTGGAATAATCATATTGTTTTTTGTAGGGTTATTCATATTGATGAAAAATAGAAAGCATATAGTTTTTAATTAGTAATTTAGGAGGTTATTTAGTGGATGAAATTTTTATAACTAAAGTGTGGTAAAATTGCAATAATATTAAAGGAAACGAATATAAAAATATAATTAATCCAAATTTATATAAAATATTCAAAAATGATTTTTAACAAAATAAAATTTAGGAGGTTAATAACATGAATATAAACAAAGAAAATTTAAAAAACAGATTTTTAAGTTATGTGAAAATTCACACAACTTCAGACCCAGATTCTACAACATACCCTAGCACTAAATGCCAATTTGATTTGGCTAACAAGTTGGTGGAAGAATTAAAAGAACTAGGCTTAGAAAATATTAAGCTTGATGAATATGGCTACGTAACTGCTACGCTTCCAGGTAACACAGATGTTTCACCTATAGGCTTTTTAGCACATATGGATACTTCAAACCAAGCGAGTGGTGAAAATGTTAATCCACAAATCCATGCAAATTATGATGGGTCAGACATTATCTTGAAAGATGGCATAACTCTTTCGCCATCAGAATTCCCTGCACTTAAAAATTACGTTGGTCAGGAACTGATTACAACAGACGGAACAACACTACTAGGTGCAGACAACAAAGCAGGTATAGCAGTAATAATGACTGCACTTGAAACGCTTAAAAACAACGATCTTAAGCACGGTCCAATACGTATAGGATTCACTCCAGACGAAGAAATAGGGAGAGGAGTTGACTATTTTGACGTAAAAGGCTTTGATGCTGAATTTGCCTACACTATGGATGGTGGAGAAATCGGTGAGCTAGAAGATGAAAGCTTTAATGCAGCTGCTGCTAAAATAGAAATAACAGGAAAAAGCGTTCACCCTGGAACGGCGAAAAACATAATGGTAAATGCGGCATTAATTGCAGCAGATATTATAAATGCTTTCCCTCCACTAGAAACGCCAGAGCATACTGAAATGTATGAAGGTTTTTACTTAATTACACGTGGTGAAGTTTCTATAGAAAAAGCAGAACTTCACTATATAATACGTGATCACAACAAAGAAAAATTTGAAATGCGTAAAAAATTTGTGCAAGACACAATAAGAAAATTTAATCAAAAATATGAAGATAGAATAGAACTAACACTGACAGATAGCTATTACAATATGAAAGACGTGCTTGTGAATCATCCGCACGTTATAGATTTAGCTGAAAAAGCTATAAGAAAAGCGGGTATTAAGCCGATTCGTAACCCAATTCGCGGTGGTACAGACGGTTGCCGTTTAAGCTTTATGGGACTTCCTTGCCCAAATATATTTACTGGTGGTCATAATTATCATGGTCCTTATGAATATGTTCCAGTTGAATCTATGATAAAATCAGTAGAAGTTGTACTTAATATTGCGGAAATGCACGCAAGTTAGTTTTATTCTCCCAAATAATAAAGGAGATAACATGTCAACATTTAATAGAATGTATAATTTGACAAAGGGCAATCGCCATTTATATGGTATTGCCATTGTCTGTGTTTTAATAAGTGTTTTAATAGCACTTGTACCACCATTAGTTATAAGTTTTACATTGGATAATGCTATTTTAGGTGATGAACCTGTAACTTTTGTTCATAGATTTTTCTATGACCTTTTAGGACCTGAGCTTGTCCGCAATAATTTATGGATTCCTTTTATTTTAATAGTTTCTTTGACTATTTTGCGTAGTCTAGCGGGGTATGCTAACAATAGGCTTCAAGCGTCGGCAAGTGAAAATATGACAAGGGATATGAGAAACAGAATTTATGATCACTTGCAAAAATTACCTTATAGTTATCATGTTAAAGCACAAACTGGAGAGCTTATACAAAGGGCGACTTCAGATGTTGATAATATAAGAACTTTTATGTCAGGTCAAATAAATGAAATGATAAGAACAGTTTTAATGGCTATTATTGCACTTACTATTTTGTTTAATTTAAATAGTACGCTACCTATTATTTCTTTAGTTACTATGCCTATTATATTTATTGCTTCATTTGTTTTTAACAAAAAAATGAAGCAAGCTTTCTTGCATCAAGATGAAAAAGAAGGGCAACTTTTTGAAACTATTCAAGAAAATTTAACAGGTGTTAGAGTTGTTCGTGCTTTCGGTAGAAGTGCTTATGAAATTGAAAAGTTTTCTAAAAAGAATGATGAATTTAGAGACTTAGGCTCACACCTATTCAAAGTAAGAGCATATTATTGGATGGGTTCAGACTTCGTTTGCTTCTTGCAAATAGCTTCAACTGTAACATTTGGAGCTATTCTAGCTATGAATGGGTATATGACTATAGGAACACTTCTAATTTTCACTCTTTATAATGGAAATCTTATTTGGCCTATAAGAAATATGGGAAGAATTCTAGCGGATATGGGAAGAATGGGTGTTTCATTTGATAGGATAGATGAAATTTTAAATGAACCTATAGAGAAAGATGAGCCTAACGCTAAAACACCTTCTCTGAACGAAGATATTACTTTTGAAAATGTAAACTTTGCTTATGAAGATGGAAAAACAGTCTTACAAAATTTAAGTTTTACTATAAAAAAAGGTGAGACTATAGCGATTTTGGGTGCTACTGGTTCTGGAAAATCTACAATTATGCACCTTCTTTTAAGACTTTATGACATTGAAGAAGGCAATATAAAAATTGGAGATGTTCTTATTAACCAAATTTCCAAAAAATATCTTCGTGAAAAAATAGGATTAGTGCTTCAAGAACCATTTCTTTATTCCAGAACGATAAATAAAAATTTGCAAATGGCGAAATCAGAAGTGGCACAGGAAGAAATTCTAAAAGCTACAAAAGTAGCCAAAGTTCATGATGTTATAGAAAGTTTTGAGAAAAAATATGAAACTATGCTAGGTGAACGTGGCGTTACGCTTTCTGGTGGTCAAAGGCAAAGAGTGGCTATTGCTAGAACGATTATAAAATCGAGTGAAATACTCATTTTTGATGATAGTTTAAGTGCAGTAGATACAGAAACAGATGCACAAATTCGTGCTGAACTTAAAGAAAGAGCAAATCAGGGAGAAAAAATTACAACAATTATTATTTCCCAGAGAATAACGACATTAAAAGAAGCAGATAAAATCTTTGTAATGGAAAAAGGAAATATCTCAGATGTAGGAACTCACGAAGATCTTATAAATAGAGAAGGCCTATATAAGAAAATATGGGATATCCAATCTATGCTTGAAGAAGAAATGAGTGAAGGAGGGAGTGACTAATGAATGAATTTGAAGATCAAGAATACTCATCAGAATTTGAGTTTTCCCTTTGGAAGAAACTTTTTTATCACTTGCGTGAACATAAAGGACTTGCCATAAGAATTGCATTTTTCCTTTTAGCTATTGCTATAGCTGATACTCTTTTACCTCTATTTACTCAATATGCTATTGATACTTTTATAGTTGGTGGAAGTTTAGAAAGTTTGCCTAGATTTTTAATGTTATATTTGATTACCATTTCTGCTTTCAGTATTTTCGTTTTTGGCTTTGTTCTTTATGCAGGGAAACTGCAAATGGCAATAACTCACACAGTACGTAAAAAGGCTTTTGCAAGGCTTCAAGAGCTTAGTTATAGCTTTTTTGATACTACGCCAGTAGGATATATTATGGCAAGAATGACTTCGGATGCCAATAGACTAGGAGATACGATAGCTTGGGCAATGCTAGACACGGTATGGAGTGTGGCTATGATATTATTTATGATTGTAGTTATGCTATTTCATAGTCCTTTTCTTACTTTAATGGTAGTTGTTACTATGCCGATTTTGTATTTATTAGTGCATTTTTTCAGAAAGCTTATGCTTACTAATCAACGTTTAATAAGAAAACAAAACTCTAAAATAACAGCGGCTTTTGCAGAAGGAATAAATGCAGCAAGAACAACGAAAACTCTTATTCGAGAACAAAAAAATTACGAAGAATTTGATGATTTAACTACAGGAATGCGTAGACTTAGCGTTCGTGCAACTGTACTTTCAGCAGCATTTTATCCTATTATCGTTTTAATTGCAAATGTTGTAATCGGTCTTGTTTTATGGCGCAGCGGTGTACAGCTTTTAGATGGAAGAATAACGATAGGTACAGTTTCGCTTTTCATAAGCTATTCTATGCTAATGTTTGACCCTATTCAACAAATAGCCCGTATTTTCTCTGAAGTGCAAGCAGCTCAAGCTAGTGCAGAAAGAACAGTTGCACTTATAGAAACAGAACCAGATATTTCAGATAAACCAGAAGCTATAGCAAAATACGGAAGTTTGTTAGAACCTAAAGAGGAAAATTGGCCAAAAATTAAAGGCGATATTAAGTTTGAGAATGTTTCTTTTGCTTATAAAACAGGCGAGAAGGTGTTAGAAAACTTCAATTTACACATAAAGCCTGGTGAAAAAATAGCATTAGTAGGTGAAACAGGAAGTGGAAAGAGTACTATTATTAATCTAGTTTGCCATTTCTATGAACCAACTTCGGGTCGTATCTTAATAGATGACGTGGACTACACTGAATATAGTCAAATCTTAATCCAATCTAATTTAGGTTATGTTCTTCAAGGGCCGCATCTTTTCAATGGAACTATTATGGAAAATATTCGTTATGGAAACCTTAAAGCTACAGATGAAGAAGTAATAGAAGCTGCAAAAATAGTAAATGCTTATGACTTTATCGAAAAGCTTGAACAAGGCTTTGAAACAAATGTAGGTGAAGGTGGTTCTAAACTTTCTACAGGTGAGAAGCAGTTAATTTCATTTGCAAGAGCAATCCTTAAAAATCCAGCAATCTTCGTTTTAGATGAAGCTACAAGTAGTATAGATACAGTAACAGAGCAAGTTATCCAAAAAGCAGTAGATGAAACTCTAAAAGGTCGAACTAGTTTTATAGTCGCACACCGTTTAAGTACGATACGTTCTGCAGATAGAATACTTGTTATTAAAAAAGGCAAGATTTTAGAGCAGGGAAGTCATAAAGAATTGTTAAGGCAAAAAGGCTATTATTATGACCTTTACACGAACCAGTTTACACGAGAAGAAAGTGAAAAAATATTGGGAATATAAAAGAGGTATCATTAATGAAAGATTTGATAATAAAAAATATCAATGATATACAATCAGAAAACTTGGATAGAGGAAACGACAATGTATTTAGTATAAAAAGAGCTATCCCAGAAAATGATCAAGATAAATGCTTTGCAAATTTTATTGAAATTCCTCCTGGGAAATATGCTTATAGTTATCACTATCATGAACATACAGAAGAAGTTTTTTATATACTAAGTGGCGAAGGCAGTTTGCGTACCTATGAAGGTGAAAAAATTGTAAAAGCTGGAGATATGTGTTGTTTTCCGACTGGAGAAAAAGGGGCACACTTACTCCGAAACATTTCTAAAACAGAAGTTTTGAAGTTTATAGATTTTGGAGCGTACGGTAGCCATACAGAAATAGTAACCTATCCAGATACAAATCAATATTTACTTATTGGTCCACATATAGGTTTTAAAAAAATAGATGGAAATTAGAATCCTAAACGACTAAAGGAGGCAGAACTATGATAGCAGTACCAAGAGGAGAAGGGATTCATATATCGATTTTTGGTGAAACAAATGTAGGTAAATCAAGTTTAGCAAATGCTATTACCAATGGAGTATTCTCCATTGGTATAGTAGGTTATGATGATACTACAGAGGATATAATCGAAAAAACAGATTTGGCAATTATCATGATTGATAAAACTGAATTTTGTGCTAATGATGTTAAAATGATGAAAATTCTTCAAGAGAAGAATAAGAAAGTGATATGTGTAGTAAATGAGAAAGATGGGGTTTTAGATATACCTATACTGCAACTTACGTATAACATCCCTTTTATAAAAACTAATATTTCGCAAAATTTTGAAAGTGTAAAAGAGGCGATAGCAAGAAATATACCAGATATTCCTAAAACTAAAAACGAAACTAAAGCTATCGTTCAGCAATTTGTAAATCCTTCGGATATTGTAATTTTAATTGATTCTTTAGATGAAGGTACTCTTCAGCAACAAATAATTAGGGATATTTTGAACAAAAATGCAATTGCAATTGTAGTGGGAGAGACTGAACTTAGAAATACTTTGAAAATGCTCGAAGGTAAAGTCAAAATGGTAATTACCGATGCACAATTATTTGAAAAGATCGCAAAAATTGTGCCAAGAGAAATTTTGCTTACTTCTTTTTCTATTTTGTTTGCGAACTACAAAGGGGATCTTAAATATTTAATAGAGGGAGCAAAATTTATAGAGAAATTAGAGCCTGGAATGCGCATTTTGGCTTGTGAAAATGAAGATATCGGAAAAAACAGCCTTCCAAAGCTTTTACAAGGTGAAGTAGGGAAGTTACAATTTGAATGGTATAATAGCTCTACATTCCCATCTGAAAACGAGCTTAAAGGTGTTGACTTAATAGTCCATTGTGGAGCAGATTTAGTGAATGAATTGCAAATGCAAAAACATATAGAAAAAGCAATAAAACTTAACATACCTGTTGTAAATTATGGCGTATTATTTGCATTTTTTGCAGGTTCGCTTACAAGAGTACTTGAACCGTTTGGAGCTTTTGGAGATTTGTTATAGCAGATAAAGTATAGCAAGCAACATTCATGTTTTTGAATGTTGCTTGCTATACTTGGGTTCTTTTTTTATTATCTTATTCAAATAACGGCAATAACGGCACTACTTCAAAACCTTGCAAGCGTAACTGCTCTACAATATCAGTAAACCCTTCGCCTATTTCAGATCTTATTACATGGGATATTCCTATCGCAACAACAAGGTTTCAGGTTGAAAACAAACAGACCTTTGAGGTTTTTTGTTTAAAAGTCAGTTTATCAATACAAATTTAATAAAAAATTTTATAAAATTTTTTATAATGATTGGACAATTATTGTTGACAAATCTATAGATTTGTGATATAATATTGCTAGTTTGATGATTAAGAGGAGGAGAATTATATGTTGTTAATATTAATTGCAATGATTGCTATTTTTGCCTTGAGCATTGGGTTGGTAACATTAAGATGGTATAACACTAATTATCTGAAAAATAAAGATAAGTCTTGTTATGATAAGATTCTCAGTTTTTTTTGTGATGTAGATGTTTCAGATAAAGTAATTGCACTGTTATTTGGTGTTTTAGGCGCGCTTTTCGCATTGTGGGGAGCCGACCTAAATGCTAATAGAATAGATAGAGAGAATACAACAACTATTTTTAATATACTTAGGGAAGAGATTAAAGATGTACAGTTAATTATTGAGTTTTTTTTAGAAGGAATTCAAGTTAGGCAGGAGCAGATAGTAGATGATGATCATATTTTATATTTCTACAATTCTCAACCAATAGTTCCATCTTTTGTTTTTAGCGTTGCCATGAACGATGAATTGGTAATAACGAATACAAACAAATTAATATATTTTCACTTGCTTTCTGCATATAGAGCATTGGTTACTAGTTTTATGCGAATTGAAAATGTATCTTCTGTAGAAGATCTTATATCTGAACTAGAAACTTTATATAGTTCAAAACAATTTGTTTATGAGATTATTGCATTGCAATTGCATTCTCCTTCACTGAGGAATAGAGAAATAAAGACTAGAATCAATCAATTGCTAGAATCCTATAAATAAAAGCTATTTCCCACATAAAAAGTATCTAAAAAACATATACATAGAGAAATCAAGCTATTGAACATCTGTTTACAGATGTTAAAGAACTTTATGGTAAATTCTATTTTCTGCTAGCTTTATTATCTCTGTTACTTTTATATATTAAAAGACAAACAGCCTTTTGAGATTTTTTCTCAAAAGGCTGTTTGTCTACAGTCAAAAACCTCGCAACGACAAGGTTTTTGATGTTCTGAAATTTTTCAAACATTTAATTTTCAATTATTTCCAAAAATCTTGTAAATATAGCCGCTACTTCTGCTCTCGTAGCTGATGCTTGTGGGTCGAAGCTATTATTTGGACGACCTCTTACTATGCCAGCACTTTGAATAGCTTTTACAGCGTCTATAGCCCAAGCTGATATATGATTTTCATCTGAAAAAGAAGTAGTGTTATTTCTTGCGAACAGATTACGTATCTCTATTGAAGGAGCAGGAGTGCCTTGTGGTAACACAATTTCCTTTATATTCACAAAACGATACAACATTACTGCCATTTGTTCACGAGTTATATTGTCATCTGGTGTAAAGTTACCTTCGCCTGTACCATTAATGATACCTGCATTTGATGCCCATTGCACTGCAGAGAAATACCAAGCTGAATTTGAAACATCGTTAAAGATAGATGATTCATCTGCAAAAAGTGACAAATCCACGCCTTCTAGGTTTGCAAGTACTTGTGTGAACATTGCACGTGTCATGTTTAGCTGTGGGCTAAATACACCTGGTGCTGTACCTTGGAACAAGCCATTTCTCACAACAGTATTTATATAATTGTGATACCATGCTTCTGAGTTAACATCATTAAATGTTTGAGTTGGAGGGGTTGTAACTGGTGTAGGTTCTTGTTCACGAATTTGATCAAGTTCTGGAGTAGGGGGAGTATAATCTTCTTGCGGTTGTACTGGTCTACCAGGAGTCCAAATGCCATCAGTTTCTCTCGTTTCAGTATCGCTAGTAGTATCACCAACATTTGTTGCTCCATTTGTTATTTCGTCTGCTTCATCATCATCATCTTTATCATTATTTATAGGTGGTCTAGGACGTATTGGCGGTGCTGGATCTGGTTCTGGTGTTTCCTCTGGTCTTTCTGGGAGGCCTTCTCCGTCATATCCTTCGGATCTAAATACCGCTACAAGCTCTTGATTTCCACTAGATGCAAAGCTATAATTGGTCTCTGCACTAAACAAGTAACCATCTTCGTCAGCCCAGCCTATGAACTCATAACCTACCGCAGGAGTTGCATTTAGGAAAACTCTAGTACCATTAATTACTGTTAAATCATCTGGCATATTCATCATAAATACACTTTGACCTGCTTGGTTTGGTTGAGGGATAAATAGCTGCATATTAGCTGTACCACTTCCGTCTGTATCAATAGTTACAACGGAAGTAAAATCTTCTATACTGTCATAATTATCTCTTCTATAGCGTAATTGATCAGCGAGAGCATATCTTAAAGCTAATATTTCTCCAGGAAGACCCATTTCTTCCCAATGTTCCCACATGTCAGTATCCTCTGGAACTAAATTTACAGGCATAGTTAAACCGTTTGATAAGAGTACTCTTACTCCACGGCCAACTTCCTCCATGCCGAATTCTTCTGCTCTACTATTGCTAGGGAAAGGGAAATTAGAGCCTCCATTTATTATAAAGTTTCTTGCAGCTATTGTATAAATAACATTTTCGTCATCTCTTATTTGGGTTCCATCTTCTAAAAACCACTCCCAGCGATCTCTATAATGAGAACCTATTAATTGCTGAGCAATTTGCTCTCCTCTAAATGCACCATGCATAGAATTATTAGCTGTACTTATTCCACCATTCGGAAGACCTATGCCGCCTCCACCAACACCACTAGGCATACTTAGAAGAGTTATAAGATCACGACCGTTTATGTCCACCATACCTATAAAATCACTAAAAGGTGTAGTTACTATAAGGTCCCTCATTAAAAAGTGATCGTTAGGGGCAAAGCTCCACATTCCAGATGTATTACGCCATCCACCTTGGTTGGACATAAAAATACCTGACCACTCTCCAGCATATGTGTTGCTTATAGATTCTGAAGCAAGCCTTGTTATCCATGCATCTCTAATAGCACGACCCTGTGTATTATTTTGTCCTGTTCTCATACCGTGTGTTCCACGCGGCCCTAAAGGCTCATCTAAAAATTCAGAAGCATGGTAGTTAAATTCTTGCATTATACCGCTTGCATAATTATAAATATCCTCATAAGTGCCAAAATCAGGGTGATAAGTGTTCGCTGTGAAATTTGGATTATTTCTAAAATCTCTTACAGCATTCACTGGGCTTAAATGGTGATTCATATTTACTATATCGCCTGTATTAGCATCGAAATTAAATGTTATTCTTCCAACTGTGTTACCGTGGTGGCCAGGTTCCATTACTAAAGTATTAGTCTGATTGTTACGACTTGCGTGACGTACATGCAAATGCCCACCTATGATAGCATCGAATGTGCCTGCGTCGAAAGTATTTGCCAATATATGTGCTTGGTTATTAGTCATATGAGTTAAAAGAACAACAGCGTTAACATCGTAATAATTACGCAGACGGTCTACAATAGAATCAATGTATTCATACCATTCAGGCTGAGAGTTAGATAGTGTAGGTGTTCTAAGCTCATAGTTAGTAAGAAGTGCTGGATTTGTTGAAGTTGCCATTGAAGTTGTCATAAGGCCTATTATACCTATGCTAACAGCTTCATCATGAAAGTTAACTACTGTATAAGGCTCAACAAAATCTGGGTGCTGACCAGCTCGTGGCATGTGATCTGCATAAACTAAATCCGCAGCTAAAAATGTAGCGTTGCCAAAAGGGTGAGGTCTACCATCACTCGTCGGGTTAATTGCTCCAAATGAAAATTCATGATTACCTAAAGCTGAATAATTAATATCCATAAAATCATGAAGCCAAGCAGCAGGTGCTCCACCTAAATGAGTAGAGAGAGGATGCCCGTGAAAATTATCTCCAGCAGCTAACATCATGGTATTTCCTGGATTTATGTCATAATACATTCTCGCATAAGCAGCAAGGAGACCCGCACCTGGATGGTTATCATCCATTAGGTTGTCTACCATTCCATGGAAATCTGTTATAGCTAGAAGATCTACTCTAAGAGGAGCAAGGTTATCGTCTAATTCAAAATGAGCTTCTACAGTTTTATCTACTGTATCTTTTGTATGGAAGAATGAATATGTTTGGTCTGATGATATTAATGTATCATTTACATACCATCCAGTGAGTACATAGCCTTCTTCTGGAATTGCTGTCAATGTTACCCTTGTGTTTTCAAAAGTTACTAAGCTTCCTTCATGTGCCGAAAGAGGCATAGTCTCTATTCTACCATTTCCATTTGCTTCAAAATAAAAGCTTATATTGTCTGCATCTGTTTCATTTTCATATCGATATTGAACTTGTAAACCTGCTGCTTGTGGTAGAAAAACAGCGTTTGATGGATATGCAGGAATGTTATTTGTTATCGTTGGTGTGTAGTATCCGAGAGGTCTCGTTGTGCCGTCCCACCATAGCATTCTTCTACTTTCTACTGGAAACCAGCCAGTAACAATACCAAAGTTATTGCTTGCTACTGTATAAGTTCCATTTGTAGTTATTTGTATCCCATTATCAAAGTACCACGCTGTTCCTTCTCTATAAGCACCAGTTATACGTGCATGATTATTTCCAGATGAAGAGGATCCAACATTTAGCGCCTGTATTAGTTGGCTACCTGTTAATGTGTGCATAACGATAAAGTTACCACGTGCTGCTGGGGCAAAGTTTCCTACAATGTTGCTTCCTCCGCCAAGTCCATTAAGGTTATAAGTTAATGGTTCATTAGCATTCCAGCTCCATGGTCCAGCATTGGACATACCACCAGCATTGCTTATAAAAATACCATCAAAATCGCCTGTATAGTGTCTATCAATAAAATCTGCTACTAATCTACCTATCCATAAGTCTCTATTTATGCGACCTATATCTGTAGTGGCAGATGTGGTCCCTGTTCCGCCTATATTGCCAGTTCCACCATATATACCACGTATACCTATTGTTCCGTTAGGATGTGGTAAGCTTGTTGGTGCTTCGGTAGCTCTAAAATGTGCTTCTACAGTTTTGTCATTAGTATGATAAAAAGAAATTACGTTTTCCTCAGATATACGAGTAGTTCCTTCATACCAACCTACAAACTCATAGCCTGTCCCCCTATTTGCTGTTAAAATAACTCTTGTACCAGAGAGAGTTAAAAGTCTATCTTCGTGTGCAGAAAGAGGGAAAGTAGTTATCGTCCCTTCACCTTGTGTTACGGAAAAATGTACCGTTGGATTTGATACATCTGTGTTATTATCCGAAAGATATACAATTTGATGGGCTGCAGCAACTGGAAGTGTAACAGACTCATTTCCTACCAACAGTGGTCTTCTGTTTGCACTTGGGAATAATGTTTGATTAAAACTGTTAGTTGCTACGGTATAAAATTCGCTTGGCTCTATTTCTGTCCCGTCATTAAAGTTCCAAGCTCCATTATGGAAAAAAGCTCCATATGGGCGAGCGGCGTTATTATTTAGCGCTGTAATTAACTGGGTTCCAGTAACAGTATTTAATACAATAGTATTTGCTCTAGCTGCTGGAGTCCAGTTAGCTTCTACAGTGGCAAGCGTTAGTGTGTCATCTGCGTTCCAATTCCACGGTCCCATATTAGAGTTCGCACTTGTATTTGAGATAAATACGCCATCGAAATTGCCATCATAATTTCTTGTAATAAAATCTCTTATTAGCCTATTTACCCAGTTATCTCTATGTATCCAAGCATAGTGTGAGTTTGCTATTCCGCCACCACCAGTTGGATATGTTCCTGCTACACCGTATGTTCCTCTTGTGCCTAAAATTGCAGGAAGTTCAGGCAATGAAAAAGACACATTAAAAGGCTTAACGGAGTAGTAATACTCATTTTCGTCTCGGTTGTCGTATTCATATGTATCCGAGTCTTTTTCGTCTTTGTCTTTTTCATCTGTGTCTTTTTCGTCTGTTTCTTCATCTGATTCTTTGTTTGTTTCTTT
>Ga0131853_10015770_pt1 | contig 13812 bp, 10 predicted proteins | sample TergutLab28metaG_FD_92764 | JGI IMG/M metagenome (GOLD analysis project Ga0131853, IMG submission 92764) | Labiotermes labralis P1 segment gut microbial communities from Petit-Saut dam, French Guiana - Lab288 P1 (version 2) (version 2) | ecosystem: Host-associated > Arthropoda: Insects >... | reverse complement strand
TTGGAGGGAAGTAGCTGTACCAGTATGTGAGTACTTTATTAACTAACTCCATCCATTGCATCTTCCTATTATGCTTGTAACTATTCATATTTATTATCCAAAGAGTTTTTAACCTATAAACTTATACGATATTGTATACCCAGACTTTTGTAAATATGTTAATGTACCACCACCCATTACTATCTGCAGTTAACAAACCAACACACACTGTTAGTTCATTCCAGTTAATCCTTCTATTTTACAGTATGACCTGTAGCGGAGGTTGCGGTTACAGTTTTTAGTACTCCTGATGATGGGTGCTGTGACACCCGAAACATGTAGAGTGACTTTGCAGTGAATAAATATCTGCATACTGTTGCAACTGGTTGGATTTTTATTAACACTGAGGTGTACTAAACACTGCTAACAAATAAAATTATTGCCAATTAGATCTGCACCGATATTGAATTATGTGAGTATATTGTTCAGTTTGCAGTAAATGGAATAAGCCTGAATATGGAAAAGACAAATATAACCAATCTAATTTAAACCATCTCCAAGATGATTCCCTTCAATTTCTCTATCAAGACATTTTAAATAAGTGACAAATATAGACTTTCTTGGTTAAGGAACTCACAAACATATGGAATGGAACACTTAAACTGCAAGAATACCATAAATGAGCAGTTCCTGTTATGTAGTTACATTTATGTATCATTTTATGACTATAAGCACACTTAAATGATTTTGCTTATTTCAATTCAATAATGAAATATGGAATTATATTCTGGGGTAACTCTACAGATAGCACAGGAGTCTTTAGGCTGCAAAATAATACTGTGAGAATTGTGAATGGGACCAAATCCAGAATTCCACATAAACCTTCTTTCAAAGCATTGGAAATACTGACTCTAACTTTATAATATACATATATATATACCGTTTTTAATCATTTTTGGCACATAATTCAGAATATTTCACTTTTAACTTTTCAGTACACAGTATCAATACAAAAAAAAGTGCAACTACATAGATCAATTGAAAAGTTTCCATCACATCACAGGGGTGTGTGTTATGCAAGTGTAAAAACTTGTAATAAATTATGGGCATCCATTGCAAAATTAGAAAAATAACAAGCACTTTATATTGATTTTGAAAAGTTTTTGGTTGTTTAATCAGTTAATGAATATGTGAGTTATCAACACAAAATAAATATTGATGATTTGCTCTATACAAAACTACTTATAAATACTGTATTTTATTAGTTATACATTTTGAATATTTGTTTCTGATAAATTAGTGGCTTTTTATGTAACCATGTTTACATAGTACTGTGAATTGTTTCATATCCAAATGTCATCAGACAAACTGATGGATCAATGGAATGCATATGTGTGTGTATGTATTTAACCTTGCCAATACCTCAGATTATTAGTGTATGATGAATGAGTATATACAGAAGTACAAGGTGCAGCCAAAGCCAAATTTAAATGCCACATTGCATGGTGGGAGTGAAGAAAATCACAAAAAATCTTAATCTGCATGACATGTCTTGGGGAATTGTAATGCTAAACACATTACTGGGCAGCTTTGTATCCAAAAGGCTGCTAACTAGGTTCCAAATTCGGCCCAGAAAACAGTTACCATGAGATTGATCCTATGTGGTATTTGTTTCTGATTACGTTTATACAAATGTGTGTGGGATTAAGACTAACGTGTACTACTTTCAGGCTCAGATGGCTCAGTCAGTACAATGTGCATGCCAGAGGCTAGACAACTGGAGGATCACGGTTTGATTCGTGCCAGGCAGTGGCGTACCCCAAATTCTGAAGGCCCTTCAAAATCATGCCAAACTCAACCCATTTGTGAAAACTGTTAAAAATTGCTGAATTTAGGACGCCAACACCCCAAGATGTTCGAAAAAAAGGCAGTAAAATTCTAAAACTACTGCCAGTTCGCAACTGTTTTACATAAGCAATGACAAATAAATTGGTTGTCATCATAAATAGTCTTAAAATACCAAAAATTAAGAAAATTTTACTATATGAAATGAAATTTCTTGTACCAAATTACAGCTGCCTCCTGAAACCCAGATCCTTGTTCTCTGTCCTCTGTCCTCAACTGAATTTCTTGAACCCCCCCCCAACAAAATTCCTGAGTATGCCACTGCTGCCAGGGGCAGCTAGTTCTGTTTTCCTCAGAACATTGATTAGGTATGGGGCTCAGCCAGCCTCCTATTCTAAGTGTACTAGATCTCACTTCCCAGGGGTAAAGAAAGACGGCATGATCCTCACCATTCATATCAATATACTGCTCAGCTTATGAACGCACTGTTTGCACCTTCATGGAACTGCATAATCATGTGGCTATACTGAGAATTCATTACTGGCAGAAAAAACAAGACTGACAAGGAGTCTGGAGCTGCACATCATGATATATTATTATAAAAGCCAACGAGATGCACTATTTCTCTAATTTATTTTGATGAAGTACTCTACATGTTTCAGGCCATCAACAGGAGTCTCAGCACTGTATACACAGCAATAGGTATGTCATGCTAGTTCCGTTGACTGTTGACCTCGCTAGCAGACAGTCAACATAACTAACATGACAAATACCTATTGCTGTGTATACAGTGTTGAGACACCTGATGATGGACAGTAGATCTGTCTGAAACACATAGAGTACTTTATCAAAATATATTTGAGAAATAGTGCACCTCATTGGGTTTTATTATAAGAATTAAATGGCTAGGAATGGTACAGATCACCATGGTGACATATGGCACACAACTTGAGAGTGGTAATTCCTTGTCAATGTTTGGAACGTCAGTAAGGAATTACCACTACTCACTGCATAATAGCCCTGAAGAGCACAGTTGAGTCACATACTTTCTAAATTCTACACAACACCATAAAGACTGCACATCTGCTCTAAACTTACACTACCACACATCCCACTTCTCTTGCTTCCTCACTGGTAGGTTCACATACAAACACAACACTTGTCTCTTGCCATACAGATTCATTTTGAAGGGCTTACATACGATTTTTGTGAGCCATTATACTATGGTTTAAAAGAGCTGGTGTTTCTCCTGGCCTGTAATAAATGCCATGGTACATAGTGCACTGTGATTTGTTCACACATAGAAGAACTTCCACGTAACCGATCTTTTAACATGTGACGTGTCTGCCTACAAGTAATAACAACTTCCGCCTACTTTAAAGTTGATATGCCTACTCTGTCCTCTTCTGCCTTTCCTACTCTGACACACAAAGCAACCAAATGGCGACAGAATTCCATGTTTCTGTCTGGACCATAAAACTGACTGGTCCATACTGTATTACATGCCAGACAAGTTGAATCTTCAGCACCACTGTCAGAACAGCAAATCTTGCATTTAAAGTCACCTATGTGGCCAGCATAAAAATGTTCATTGTTATAGGTCATCTTTTTCCTTGTTTCTTTATTCGTGTCTTATAATTTTTTATTCCAATACAAAACCTCCAGCTGCTAAGATGATTGGTAGGTGATAGATATACAAGTAAGATGCATTTGTGGAATGACGATTTAGAAAACTAGGGTCCTCAAAAATTTGTTCCAACACTACTATTTCCACCAAAAATCCCAAAAAGAAAGGCCTGGAACTGAACCCAGACCTCTGAATTTTTTATCCCATTAGTCATTTCAAAATATCTTTAAAACCATCTTCAACAAACAGTAGTCACATTTGCTCTGTGACGTAAGTCGTTATCACACAGTCATAATCTTCGATGAATAACATCACATACTGATTATGCAAAGAAGCCACGGCACCTGCAACACTACTGTTCTTTTGATTCTTGACTTAGGTACAGTAAACATGTGAAACAATGAACTGTTGTCATCCGTGCATCAATTGTTTTTAAACCGTAGTATCACACTGTTACACCAAGAATTACAATGTTGGTGACTGCTTGTAATTATGTATTTGATGTACATTCCAATATTACAGCAACTGTATCAACATTTTTACAATTTTCATGAATTTCTGTATTCTGTGATTTGGTTTTTAAAATTAATACTGTATCTCATGAGAATATTTTTTTTTTAATAATGTACATTACCTGATCATGTACAGCACCTCAGAGAATGAAACTGTCTTTATCATTGGGTTAGAAAAAGCAATTACTCTTACAGTGTCAAATACAGTTAGTCCTATCACAAACTAAAGATGTGATTATGTGTATTCCAAACAAAACACTACAGGGAGATTAGATAAGACAGAGCAAAGATATGCTGCTGTATGACATAAAAACACAAAGGGGAATGCAAGTATAGCTCTGACCATTCTTACCCTTGGTACTAGACAGAGACTAGCAGTTAGCTTCACACCATGGCTGAGTTACCCCTGGGGAAAGATCATACAGTATCCTTTGAATAAGAGGCTCCAAATCTGGTCTGGACATTCTGGAGAAAAAGTGATCTTTTGCTCCCTCCCAGGAATCAAATCCTACCAAGATTCCTTGAACATTCAGCCCAAAACCAAGTTACTGCATCTACGTAGGCTATATCAACCATCAACCAATACTTACTCCAAGGGGCAGAGTCCTTCTTGAGAAGCTAACTGGTTTTCAGCTAGTCAAGAAATTCCCTGCATTTTATGGAAACCGAAGGTTCATTACTGCAGTCACAAGTGCCCGCCACCTGTCCCCATCCTGAGCCAGCTTGATCCAGTCCATACCTCCACATCACACTTCCTGAAGATCCATCTTAATATTATCCTCCCATCTATGCCTGGGTCTCCCAAGTGGTCTCTTTCCTTCAGGTTTCACCACCAAAGCCCTGTATACGCCTCTCCTCTCCCCCATACGTGCTATATGCCCTGCCCATCTCATTCTTCTCGATTTTATCACACGAACAATATTGGGTGAGTACAGATCACTAAGCTCCTCATTATGTAGTTTTCTCCACTCCCCGGTTACCTCATCCCTCTTAGGCCCAAATATTCTCCTCAACACCCTATTCTCAAACACCCTCAGCCTACGTTCCTCCCTCAATCTATATCATCTTATAGCGGAGATGATCAGTAATTAACTAACACTTGAACACTGGTCTCTGTGACTCATATGATTCCTAATTTTTCACATGTCACTGACCTCCGTGCACTCCACAATGCAAGTGCATTTTAGGGTAAAATTTAGATTTAAACTACTCTGTTATGTGCAGTATTTGGAATTTAAACCCCCAAGTGTCACTGGAAAGTTAATCACACAGGCAACCAGAAACTGGTTCCACACATTCATTTGTATGTCTTTCTTTTTTTAAGCACTATCAGACGTTCTTTTGGTGGAGGGAGAGGCAACTTCAGGACCACAGTTGAGGAAGCCCTGGAACTGGAAACAGCTCCAACCTGGCTGCTTAACTGTTGCAACCTACAAAAATTTAAAACAAAATCATGAGACACAGACACATCACATAGCTCATACCCATATGGGACAGAACGGGGGGAACAAAATGGGAATAAAATGTGCAAGCTGGAAATCTACGAGACAGCATAGACTGCGATACCCTTGAATTACAAAAACAAAGTAAAAACGAAGAATCCCAGTTCTATGGCCTGTGACATTGTCAATGGTTGTTATACAAGTATCTATTGGCTTCATCTTCAAAGGTTCAAGGTTCATGACGAGAAAGGCAACGCATTCCTTCAAAACAATGGGAACCACTTAACCAGCAACGCAGTATTACATCCATGAAGACCCGAATCCTTAATTATACCAATGTGAAAACTTCCAAACACACAAAGAAGAAATAAACTTAAAAAATTCAGGGATGATGAATTCAGTCATGAGACATTTAATGATGCCATTTCAGTTGCAGAGGTTATGAATTACCATATAGGATTTCAAAGAAAAACCAACAAATAACAAGTTTCAGATAAGGCGGCCACAGCCTGTTTGAATGTACTATTCTAAAATCTGCTTCAACAGAGTGGAGAAAAGTATGAAGATTCTCAGATCGTGACAGTTAGCAATCCAGCCAAATTTCAAACTGAGCAGCACCAAAATATAAGTCCAAAATATTACTACTACATCAACCTGCATCAAATTCAGACATTAACACTTCCAGTCTTGTTACACGGCAGTGAAACTTGGACTATTAAGGCAAGTGACACCAGAAGAATAACAGCAGCAGAGATAAAATACATGAGAAGAACAGCAGGATACACTTGGACAGATTACAAAACAAATGCACAAATTGTGAAGGAGTTAAAAATAACACCAATTTTGGACAAATTAATGGAATACAAGAGAAACTGGATACAACATGTATATAGAATGTCTCGAAATAGATTACCCAGGGTAATGAAACACTACTCCCCAACTGGCAGAAGGAATCATGGTAGACCTTTGAGGAGACTTCTGGATACTTGAGACCGGAACGGGTCAACAAGTGGCTCAACTCCATGACAGATATATGATGATGATGATGATAATACTTTTAATTAAAAAATGTCCAGAATTAACATTTTCCAGTTATTATATTCACTCTCAGTACTTTGTGTCAGAACCATTATACATGCACCATAATTGATAACAATAACTGTAGGATATTTTTGAAGGAAGTTTGTAATAATCACCTCCAGATAAGAGCTTACAATTCAACAAGCTAGAGAGAAAAGAAGCAGGTGTACCACACAAATTAGTTTCTGCTACTATCAGTGGTACGATTAAGGTAAATATTCTGTCAACCAGCAGTGTGCTGCAATTTTGCAACAGTATATGCACAGTTCCATATTGCAAAGTTTTAATCCTAAAAATATCCCACTTCGTTTTTGCAGTTAGGGAACAAGAACTGTTCAAACAACTGTGATGTGCTGGACACAATGACATGAGTCCAATTTGTAGCATGACCAAACTATCAAGGTACAAAACTCCGTTGTTTCCTTGTATTTGTTCAGCCTTTGTAAGTTTCTAAACTAAATTCTTAATAGATTTAATGACACTTCATTATAACAAGGCTTTCTTTTACAAAATAAAAGGCAACATTTGTCGTAATGTAATATCACACTTCCGCCACACTTTCAGGGTGCTTTCTGTTGCACTTTGAGGTATAATGACTACTCCATGCATCCAAAAACACTCACCTCTTTAAAGATGATCCAAGAGCCTTTGAAAGTGGTTCAAGGTCTAGCTTGAACTGTGTAAGAAGCAGCCCCAGTACAATCAAGTAGCACACTGCTTTGTCCTTCAGCGAATTTGGCCGCAACCTGCATAAAGAATTTATTTCTTACCAGTACTGTACTTGGATTGTGGAATGTTATTATTTATTCATACAAATACATGTATGTATATGTGGGCCGGGTAGCTCAGTCGGTATAGTGACTGACTACAGGCTGGACGGTCCGGGATCGAATCCCGGTGGGGACAAGATTTTCCGCCCGTCCAGACCAGCCCTGGGGCCCACCCAGCCTCCTGTAAAATGGGTACCAAGTCTTTCCCTGGGGTAAAGTGCAGCCAGGGCATGCTGCTGACCACTCACCCCCTTCTAGTGCCGCAGTCATGGAAGAGTAGAGCTATACTACCTCTACCCACCCTCGGGGCCACACCAGGCATGTAACGGGATCACTCTACCTTTTTTTTACATGTATGTATATGGTGACCAAATGGTTAATATGTCTTCTGTGCCATATAATCTCTACCACATCCCAATTACCACAAACGTGAAGAACAAAAAGTACGTACCTGCCGGTTGGAGAATGTAGTGTAAATGTATTCATGATTTTGGTGTTGATTTCCTCTGAGAATGGACAAATAGGAAACTTTTGTCTATGTAATTTTTTTATGGGTACATTTAGAAACTTAATGATCAGCTCAGCATACAACAGGCCACACACACCTTCCACCACTTGCTGATTGTCACCAAGTTCCAACATATTTGGCAAAGTTTTCCAAAAAAATTCGCTGTACCTGAGACAAAAAAAGCAACAATGTTACAATACAATTATGCCACTAATGTATTCCTGCTGGACATATTAGGTCAGTAATTTACTATGCTCATTCGCAAAATTGCGGAAAGTGACGCTTAGCTTCATCGTGCCTGTCCGTCCGTCCGCATGGAACAACCCAGCTCCCACTGGGCAGATATCCATGAAATTTGATATACGAGTATTCTTTTCAAAAATCTGTCCAGAAAATTCAATTCTCATTAAATTTGATAAGAATGACAGCTACTTTGCATGAAGACGAATATACATTTCGGATCATATCCCGCTCAGTTGTTTTTTAGAATGAGAAATGTTTCAGACAAAAGGTGTAGAGAAAATAAAAACACAATTTTATTTTCTAACACCCCTTTTTGAAAATCATGCTGTTCATGAGATAATGTGCAAAAATACTGTAGAGCCGGGCAAGCCACAGATGACAATATGGTGCAAGCGCACTGCAGGCTGGATACCTAAGGCTACAAGCACACACTCAGGACATGTAATACTTATTGCTTTTCCACAGCAACAATGGTTGCACGAATGTGCCTCAATGTTACGTTTATATGTACATTACCATGAGAGGTTACTTCATCATGCTGCATGCAAGCAGGATCAGGACGTTCCATCCTGATCCTGCTTGCAAGCTGTCAGCAAACATGTATGACATATACCATTGCTGTGTGTACAGTGAAGAACTCCTGATGATGGAGAGAGGAACTGACCGAAACATGTAGAGTTTTGTTTAAAAAATAAATTTGAGAAATTAGTGCATCTAGTTGGGTTTATTATAAGAATAAGAGATCATTCAACCTTATCCCTAGGGCTAAGAAATATCTGAATTCATAATTCCTGGCCTTCTGAAAGCTAAAAATATAAAGCACACAAAATAATCTAGTGGCACCTAAGACAATGCAGTGAATAGAAATAAATGCCTCATCAGAACCTGCCCCACCAGCTCAATGTTAAGATGAATGATGTAAAACTGCCATTACTCACATTTTCTCTTGCGGTTCATTCAAGATCTTAATTGCTTCATTTTTCAGGGATGCCAGCTCCACAGCAGATACAATGGCATGCAAGTTGTACACATCGTCAACTGTAGTTGCAGCTCGGTTTATGGGAGGCAAGTATCCTTCGTCTGAAGTGGTAACAACTGGCTGTAGATGGTCTTCAACAGACATACTGTCAATCACACCTTTGAGCTTGTCCTTCAGAGCATCTGTATCTGCATGCATACGCTTGTAGTTTTCTAACGATCGTTGCTGTCTCTTTGAGCCAAACTTCATGCGCAGTCGATCTTTATCTTCTTGTGTTACCACAGACACAGAACTATTCTTCTCCACACGGGAAATAGGTGACAACATGACGTTTGTTGTTGGAACAAGTCGTACCTGTCACAAGTGTACCCAGTGTTCATAGACAAACTCATTTCCTTACTTGTTGCAGAACCCAAAATTATGCAAAAAAACCCAGGAAAATAATGTGAGCTAAAGTAAGGTCCAGGAAGGAATGAACACAGATTATCTCCACCCATCTGCCTAGCAGCTTTCATCTCAATTCATAACTTCCTTCACTACCATCAATTACCTCTTGTATTCTGGTCTTGTGTATTCTGAACTTCCACCCACAAATCAAGTCATTTCAATTCATTACAGTGAACTAACTGTTAATTCCCACCTCCTAGCTTCATTCTTTCCTTGCCCCAAGCCCAAGTTTAGAGTTAATAATAATAACTTCTATTATCAACCAAACAACTGCACTTACATAACTTTCACATAAAACACTTTAAAAACACTTATAATCACTCCGACATGTTTCGATCTTGTCAGATCATCATCGAAACATGTCGGAGTGATTTTAAGTGTTTTTAAAGTGTTTAATGTGAAAGTTATGTAAGTGCAGTTGTTGGTTGATAATAGAAGCGATTCTACAAAAATGCACGATGCAACAATGAAATTTATAGTTAATAATAGTAAGTTTTCTTACACTTTAGCCTTTTCAGGCAAATCTACAACATCACAGAGCACCTGTTCTCTACCCACCAGCTACATCCATACTGCAAAATGTTATGGTTCTTCAGCCTTTCCAATTTTAGTTAAATAAGAAACATAACAGATACATGTGACGATCTATATGCATTTCTACATGCATCTTGAGCACAAATAGGCCTACCCATCATCCCATACAAAAAAAAGTCCTTGTTGCACGTAGACAATACCAAAAAGAGATTTTGGTTTTTATCCTTTTAATGTAGTGCTCTTTTAAAATACAACTTCAAAAGCTTCATCCTTTACTACTATAACACACACTGCAAATTTTTATTTATTCTATAAACATCAGTACGACTAAACACGAATAATGCCATTATACAAGCAGTGGTGTGGACAACTGGTCAGGCCCCACACCAAAATTATCAGCAAAGTGATTCCCAGACCATGTAAGAAAGATCCAGAAAAGTACCTTCTGTCTGAAGAACAGAATACAGCCTGAAATAATCCCATAAATCTTAGCGTTCTGTATGTTTGGAGTTCCCACTGACCTATGGAGCAAGCCAAACCACAGGGTCCACAGAAGACTTACCTGCACTACAATAACACCTGTGAGTGTGCTGTGTAAAAAGTAGGTATTAAAATTTCATTTATCAATGTTTTGCTTCAAATCATTAAAAGGCAGCATTCACAAAATGAAACTGTGGATGCCATTCCAGCATGAACACACAACAACAGTTACACCATGTACACATTTTCCACCCTATTTATAAATACTGATTACAATGAAAAATGTTTGGCATAGTACGAGTGTCTGACATGGCATGTCTGGCATGGCATGAGTGTCTGGCATGGTGTGAGTGACATGGCATGAGTGTCTGGCATGGTGTCAGTGACATGGTGTGTCTGGCATGGCATGAGTGTCTATAGCATAGTATGAGTGTCTAGCATAGTATGAGTTCAATAACAAAACCCACAATTCAACTGTAAACATGATCTGTACCAAGTGTGTGCCAAAATAAGGCAGATTAGAGTCTTCTGGGATATCATGTGTTACATGGTAATTTGCTGAGGACTTTGTCACCTCCATCTTCAGGATAGTTAAAGAAGAATAACCTTCTAGGAAAATGGGCCAAGAGGAAAACAGACCTTAGTAGCAGTCCTGCCCTATGTCCACACTGTCTTCAACCACATCAGCAGAATCATGGCCTGACACAGCACACAACGTCAGCTCCAACCTAGGAACATCTCTTGCTTTCTCTACCATGTGAAGGACTACCTGGGACCCAAGGCTCAATGTATGTACAGCACTCCCTATGAGTGTAGCGGGCTTTATATTGGACAGCCAGAGAAATCAGTAATGGAATGGCACAGCTTCAATATGGAACACCATATCCAGCACCAAGACACTACAATCTCCTCTACATGAACTGGATCACCACAGAAGCAATCAATATTCAGCATTATTCTAAAAACACCATTTCCTTTTCCACAGAAAAAATTATAATCCCCTGCTCTTACCGTGCCCCCTTTGTCCCACCTAACTTCCCGAACACCTTACTAAATCTAATTTATATGTTGCTAATTCCCTGGCTGCTGCTGTAACTGAACCTGCCCTACACAGGCTCATAACTTTCCAAGTACCAAATCTCATGACCCTTTTTCATTGCTTAGGTTGTACCAAAGGATCAGTCCAGGCCCGAGGCAAGTGTTCATGTCACGTAACAAAGCCAGTTTTTATGGTGAGGAGTTGCCAACACCTCACCCAACCCCCAAGCCGGAGGACCACCCCATATCAGCTGTGCATGACTGCTTATTCAATATATTTGCAGCTACCCTCCATATTGGAGGCCGTCCCTCCAACCGCAACCTAAGCACATGCCATGCCGCAGTGACAATGATTCTGCCCTCACTAAAGCACCTCCCCTCCTATTAGCTTGCTATGTCAATCATCTAACTACTCTTTCCCTATAAAATTACCGGTTCTGCCACAATATTATTGTTCTTTCACTATCCTGACAATAGAGGCAGTAATTTCTTCTGAAACATCAGTGACAAGTTACACATCAAACACAATGTCATTTCCCAGAACACTGTAGCTTCAACAACAACACTGTGAAAATATCAACACATGATGTGGCATACTGTTTGAATGGATAATATCTTACCTTATTAGTTTTTTTATTCCTTATGGCTATCAGGTTACATGATAACTGGCTGCCAGCTGCTGGCACAGAGCCACCAAACACAGTGTGGCCATCTGCAGCCACCATCACTACATGTTCTCCAGTCTTTTTGTTTGAATATAGTTCACATTTCAATTCATGAGCTTTCTCTGGGATCAACTCACCATGCTGAAATGAAACTGTTGATACATACATTAAACTTTTAGTTATCTCAAAACACAGCACATGCAAAACATTTCAGAAACCTGCTAATTGCCTTACATTCTTATGATAAAACCAACAAGATGCACTAATTTCTTATATTTATTTCAGGAATAGAACTCTACATGTTTCAGACAGTTTCTCTGTCCATCATCAGGAGTCAAGTACTGTACACACAGCAATAGGTGTATGTCATACAAGTTATGCTGACTGCTTGCTAGCGGGAACAGCCTGGAGTTCCACCCTGACCCCGCAAGCAGTCAGCATAACCTGTATAACATAAACCTATTGCTGTGTGTACAGTACTAGACTCCTGATGATGGACAGAGAAACTGTCTGAAACATGTAGAGTTCTATTCCTAAAATAAATTTGAGAAATTAGTGCATCTTGTTGGTTTTATTATAAGAATACATCACGATGCACGGTCACTTGAGTGTCAAACTGCTGTCATCCAACTTCAGTGACGAAAATCTGTCTACAAATGTGCAGGTGACAGGTTTGAAAAGGTTTCCCACAGAACGTAACAAAAAGAGGGAAAACTGTTTTCATTAAGATGGGCCCTGCAGTGACTGACTGATATCACTCAGAAGAATAGGACCATCCCTCCTGAGCTGAACTTTCTCTAACTGTTTTGGTTCAAATGGTGTCTGCTACCATCTTTTGTATTCAAGTTACTACCTAAAAGCATAAAAATGGATATATATACAGCACTCTAATTCAGCCTGTTTTTCACATGGGTGTGAAACTCGGTCTCTCACAATAAGGGAAGAACACAGGCTGAGGATGTTAAATTTAGGGTACTGGGAGATATTTGGGCCGAAGAGGGAGATGTAATAGGAGGTTTGAGAAAACTGCACAGTGGGGAGCTTCATGGTTGGTACACCTCACTAAATATTATTCAAGTGTTCAAATAAGGATGAGGCGGACAAGGCATGTTGCATGTACAGGAAGATGAGAAATACATACAGGAATTTGGTATCAAAACCTGTAGGAAAAAGACCACTTGGAAGACCTAGGCATAGATGGGATATTAAAATTTATATTTGAAAGATGGATAGGAGAGCATGGACTGGATTAATCTGGTAAATGACACAGACAGGTGAAGGGCTCTTGCGAATGTAGTAAAAAGCCCTCACATTCATCAAATGCAGGGAATTTGACTACCAGAGGAATTCAAAGCTTTTCAAAAATACTCTGCTCCATGTACGTATTTATAATGGTTTGAATCCTGGCATAATAATTCGGTATGAGTAGACCCAGTCGGTAGCGCAGTTCACTGCAATGCAGTGGTTTAAATACAGCTGCAAGCTGTATGGCATCAGGCAAACAGGCACTACTTGAGTGTTTTTACCTTCTGTACATGTTTATTCTAATTTGTCTCGCATGTATTGTTGCTAGTTTTAAGTTGTCTTGTGTGTAATTGTTGTTGGTTGGCCGTGTGTATTGTTGTAGTTGTCTTGTGTGTATTGTTGTCATCTTATGTGTATT
>Ga0131853_10015769_pt1 | contig 13812 bp, 12 predicted proteins | sample TergutLab28metaG_FD_92764 | JGI IMG/M metagenome (GOLD analysis project Ga0131853, IMG submission 92764) | Labiotermes labralis P1 segment gut microbial communities from Petit-Saut dam, French Guiana - Lab288 P1 (version 2) (version 2) | ecosystem: Host-associated > Arthropoda: Insects >... | reverse complement strand
TTCGGGCAGCTGATCAGAAATACCTGGAAAGTTTTGAAACGTGGTGCTGGAGAAGGATGGAAAAGATCAGTTGGACAGATCATGTGAGAAATGAAGATGTGTTACTTAGAGTCAATGAGCAGATGAATATCCTACATGAAATACGAAAATGGAAGGCTAATTGGATTGATCACATCTTACATAGAAACTGCCTTCTAAAACAGGTTATCAAAGGAAAGATAAAGGGAGAGATGGAAGTGACAAGAAGACAAGGAAGAAGACGTAAGAAACTACTGGATGACAGTAAGGACAGGAGAGGATATTCTCATTTGAAGGAGGAAGCTCTAGATCGCACTATGTGGAGGAATCGTTTTAGAGGAGGCTTTGGACCTGTCGTCAGACAGAATACTGAATGAATGATGATATATATATATATATATTCTTTATGTTATGAAACCAAAATGCTGTTGCATTATGACAACAAGGTCTTCCAAAGTTTAGTGGATTTCTGAAGCACATGCATCCAAACTCACAATGTTTGTAGCAATTTTGAATACAAAATGTCATTACACATTACATGAAATGGGTTTGCATTTTACTGTTTTGCTAAAAATTCGGTTAAAGGGTGTTATCAATACTGTCGACATGGACATGCAGGCTTCTGATACAAGCATTTTAATCCTCATGTACTGTGTCAAAAATCAAGAAAATCTGCTGCAAAATTTATGTTCTGACAGCTGCCTTAATATAAAATTTGTAATCAGTCACCCAAATGCAATGTGTACTATTTATCGAGATTAATTTCTCCACAAACATGACAAATTACAAAATAGAGGTGCTGCATAAAAGTTGTGATATGCTTTAATCTGTTTTCTGTAAATGTCTCATAAAACATAAGACAGGAACACTGGGTTGGGCAATAAGCATGTTTCATTTTTATGTGACTTGCCATTTCCAACATTTGACACATCGCCCAGTGATGGGCCAGTAGCACTCAAGATGTGTGCAAAACAGAACAGTGCGGTTGTACGAAGTATGTCACATAACCTAATTTAAACCAAACTGGAATTAAACAAATTTTAGTAATGCTGGATACCAAACTTACAAAAGTGAAAGAGCAATTCTTGGGTTATTACACATGGACAGACATGTGCAGCTAAGAGACACAGTCTTACAACTTTCTGTTGTGAACATGCAAAAAAACAGTAACACATGAGACCACCACCTTATACTTCTTCTTAAGGCGTATGATATCTGGCAAATGCACTATGGAGCCCTCCATGCTGAACACGCCCTCCACTACAATGAGAATCTTCTTCCATGGCCTGCGAGTGCGTGGCTGTCCATACACCACAGCCTCTCGAAGCAGCTTCTCCAGACTCTTAACATCTGAAGTACACATTCACTATACAGAATCGGGATACATGACATAAATTGATGTTTATATGTTACCAAAAGAATCCCTTGTAGTGAAACACACCACATAAGCGTGACATTTCATGGCTGAGAATGACATGTATTTGATTTACATATAAACTGCTGAATGCTGCTTGGTGATTAAACTATACATACGAGTAGTAAGTCATATTCAATGACTGAGGAATCAGAAGCTTCATACATTGTGAAATAGCAACAAATATAAGCAGAAACAGTGTGCAAGGAAAATATTTAAAATTTGGAAAGCTAATTAATTCTTTTTCAGTTTTAAGTTCAACCCATATTTGACCTTTTGCCTATTAATATATACATACTGTTGTGCCTGAAAACTTTTATAGTGGCTCCAGAAAGTCGCAGTCCAAGTATAAGTGATGCGTGGTTCTTCTCGTCACTTAACACAAGGCAGCCTGGAGAGACTATACTAGGTAGGTTCAGTGCATTTGTAGCAAACCCCATGCCAAATACAATGGCATCCTCAGTTCCAACAAATCGTGCAGTCGTTCTTTCAAGCTCTAACACCAATGGATGTGTTCCTGAAGTAGAACATATTCTGAGATCAGAATATAAAGAAAAGAGTGCTGAGTGGAAAGGATTATCATCTGTTGAATTCTTAATCAGCTACCATCTAGTGCACCTAAGGTTTACTGTTGGCTTACTACATTTTAATAGCATTTGGTTCAGGCTTAGTGTAATTAGTGAGAAATATAATTTGAAATTACATTTACCCCTTGTCAGGGGGGGAATGCGGTGGCACAGTGGTTAAGGTGCTGTACTACAAATTGGAGGTCGCTAGTTCGATCCCAGCTGGTGTCAGTGGATTTTTCATTGACATAACATCCTTTCTATTGCACTATGGCCCTGGGGTCGACTCAGCCTCTAACAAAAATGAGTACCAGGAGTATTTCCTGGGGGTACAGGCGGCCGGTGCGTAAGGCTGAAAATCTACCACCATCCTGTGCTGTTGTTACGAAATCTGGGAACCTTAACTTCCTGGAACCCTCTGGGCCCCTCCGGGCCTGTAACGGGACTGCTTTACCTTTACTTTGTCAGGGAGGATTTACAGCTGTCATTTCCAGATGCTAACAGTTGTGGGTTAAGCGCATGGAAAAAAAAAATCAGAGCATAAATTACTAATAAAAAAGCTACTCTGCTGATGACTCACCAAGCTCCTGAATGGGACTGCACATGGCACAGCCATACATGTTTATTGCTGCAACGGATGTATCTGCGCAGGGACCTGATGCTTCAGCAAAACCCAGGTAATTGTACGAACCAAGATTCAGACATTTCGTATAAGTTCCTGTGTACCTGCAGGACAGCCACACAAACAAAGCATTTTATTGCAGAGCACGCAGATCCAGATGCCACCAATCCTTACACTTCACAGCTGACCTCCCTCAGAGGAAATTGTGGTCAAATACCTTAACTTTTCTTATACACATGTGTATGTAGCCAATGTTTTATGTGTAACTTTGGCTTCTGGAGGGTTTAACCATGTCATGCTGAAGTTGGTCCTATGTTCACACATATGCTGCAGGCACCTCCTTTACGACAAATGTGACATGGGTCAAAAGCAAAGACAGATTATCAAACAATTACAAAACAAACACCAAATGCCTACATATTGTCTTTTCTGAACTGTCCTTACAGTCATATTGTAACAAAAATCAGGTGTTATTAATTTCTTGAACAGACCCCTTCAAAAATTGTGGGTGTTCCAAGAACCAGTATTTGTTATTTACAAACATGTTACTTAACATAACACATCAAAGTAGCATTTTGACGTGAAATGCAGATACTGCTCTTGTCTGTGAGTTCCACTGCTGAAACCATCAATGGAGGCAGCAAGTTTCTCTGAAACCTTACACATCTCTCAGACTACACACTGTCACACATCCCGGAAGACAGCAATCTTCAGTCACCGAGTAACCCAAACGTTACACAAAAATCTTTGTACTTACATACATAAATATGCTCAGACTCAAGTACTGCTACAATCAGAACAAGGCCTATCAGATATTTTCCATAAAATTAACAACTAATATATTCACAACTGTCAGTTTCAACTGCAGTTCTACAAGACCCATCCTTCTAAAAGCAATACATTTCCATGCCAAAAAGCACGTAGTATATGAAGAAAGATACAAGTAGTATTGCTGCTTTAGTGCCATGTGTTCTGGAAGATGTACTTTTGCCAGTGGTCTGTGATCACTCCACCACCCCACTCAACACAAAATGCCCATGACAAGAACATACCACAGAGTGGGCTCGACTTTCCTTGTCACTGCTGTTGCAAGCGAGAATTCTACAGAAGTTCCATGCCTAAAAAAATACATCCAGCAAAAGAATATAATGGAATTTTATGTGAGGAACTAATGGCCCAAGAGCAAGACTTAATGAGTCATCTTAAGTAACAAACATAAAATGGAAATGTAAATACATGAAGTCCAAGAAAGTTGTGGCACCACTCAGTTCACAAATGTCCATCCTCCTGTCACAACATAAATCAAAAGATAAACTCAGTAACTAACATTACAGTCTTTCTGGACACCTGTTACGTTAACACTGACCACCATGAAGACCTCCACTCTCAAACAAATGCCTCTTCACTCCAGTAAGACAACCCAAAGGCTCAACATTAATACCTGCAATACCAAATGATGTTCCATCTGTAACCTATGCCCATAATTTATTTCCTCACAATCATCGGAATGTTATTCTCTCATGTGAATCTCAGTCCCTTTGTTGCTGCTTTAAAAGATGTTTCCCTCTTAAAATTTGGTACTTCTGGGGTAAATGTCTTGAATATGTTGAAAATAATTTTACCTGAGCAGGGACATCACATAGGTATGTAGGGCATCATTCAGGAGATTAAATTAAGAAGGATGATAGGGGTATACATGCGAAAAAAATGGGAAATTAACACACAATTTTAGTCAGGAAACCTGTCTTATTTGTTAAATTACTTTGGAGACTTAGGCAGACATGGAAACATGATATTTAACTAGGTTATAGACGAGATCCAGTGATAAACTGCCATGAGCATTTTGAATTCTGTACAAAATAGTACTTTCTTGGCCGGTACGATGACGGTCAACTGCAGACAGAAGACCTTCCACCGTGAAGTTACTTATACCAGAATTACATCCACACAGTCCCTGTCATTTTGCATGACAACCTGTAGCATAAGTCTCACAAACTGCATGGCCCTCCTACCTGTCACATGGTTGCAACTGCTACATAAGCAAACATTGGCAATTCCACTGCTCTGATTGCAGAAACACACTGATCTACAAACACACAACTTTGCGCACTCCCCCAGTTTGACATCAGCCCAGGCTCAATAACATTACCTGTTCCTGAAGCTAGAGACTTTGTGGAATTACTCTTGCAATACATATAACTGCACAGTATCATACCAGCAACAAACCCATACATTACACTGTTCTGCCCCCAAATTTTAAGAAGCATACCTTCCACAGACACATGGATCTAAGGAATTGGAAAAAGAGTGACAATGGATAGATAGGTGTGGAGAGGCTATATACAGGAGGCCAGGCCTAATATTTGGCTGTTATGTCACAGAAGAAGAAGACCGTCCACAGAGTATCAGCATTTAAGAGTATGTATGAAAAGGGATGTAGGGAGTAATGATTCAAGGAGATAAAATCAACATCAAAACTAATGCGTAGCTTCTTTTAGTCAGTCAATGAACAATGTCTGAAAAAAATACTTTCATTACAGTACTAAACCAATATGACACATAAACTAAATGAAAAAGCTCACTGTGAGAGTCACATGTTGATTCTGGCTTCCATATTGTACTTACTCAAAAGTCCATCCATAATCCTTTGTAATCCTGTCTTTAAGAATAACTTCAGCACCTGGTACACTGCATATTGGCTGGTTCCAACAGTCTCTAACCCGTCTGTACACATACCGCAAGTAGAAACTCTCAAACCTGTTGAACAGTGGCACATAGCCCTGAAACAGAGGAGAACACACAGTCCCTTTACATGCCACAGGAGTGTACTGCAAGCTAACCCCAAGTTTCAGTTGCTAATTCGCATACAAAAAGCAGACGTAACTTTATGAGTGGTAGATATGGGTGGAGGTGAAAGCACAGCACTGAATCTTATGATCACTGATGAAGGACTAATTGGAAAGTATTCGGAAGGAAGTAGTGAAGGCCTAATCGAGGTACTATCCTTACACTTTTCTGCAGGGACCAGAGTCTGAACATGACACACCTCAGTCAGGACAGCTAGTGTCCTGATCAAGACTCCCAACTTCCCTGGTTATTATCACAGTTCTCCAAGCAACAGGTTGTCTTGCTGCTTCAGAAATGGCTTTGTTAAATCTTCTGCCATTGAGATTTTTTTGGGGACCAGACAATTTTTGTTGGACTCTACACCAGCACTTGCTGTAATAAATGGTTTGTGTCTTTGGTAATGTTTGACTTGTTGGTTATTTTGGTTTTGGTGTGTATTTTTCTAGGCCAGTGTTTTTTTCTGATCAGTTTAACTTTGTTCATCCATACCCTTATGCTACCATGCAGCCCCAACTGTGTGTTCAAAATAGGGAGCGTTACAGACGACCATTATTCCCCCAGTTATTGCTTTGTGTTGCAGCAACCACCTCTCACCTTCGAACATGCAGCCAATGGCTTTATTTGTGGCTTCTTATTACCTTACAGTATTAGATTAATTTTGGTGACATTATTGTACTGGTTTAACCTTTATTTGTCCTTATATTCTGGGTATCCTACATCTGATTGTGTCCTCTCTATTAGCATGTTTTGATCCATCAACTACGTCCTTGCTGCATTGTTGATGACTTGAAGGTGGGTGTGAGGGACAGAATCATTAAATAATCTAAAATTTAATATGTCAGTTAAACTGATGGGTTTCAGTTACTGAAACATCATTTCAAGCTTCATGTCTGTAATATTTTCGCTGAAAGACAAATGTAAATTATTTCCCCCAAATTCATATCATGAGCTATTTTAAAGAGCTACTGCAGTGTCTTTCAGCACACAGAGCAAGGTGTTGACAGAAGGTTCAAATCCTCTGGGAGATTACAATGTCACAATCCTTGGGACTTCAGGAACAGTTTACCAAGTGACGTAGCATAACACTGCAGCGAGAACCTCAAATCTCACAGGGTGTTTAGATTTTACATTCTGATTAACGAGATTGCAACACTGCATAGTGTGGTACACTGTTATCACCTACCAGACTGTGTGGTGTCATCCCAAAGAACCATAATCTACATCTTCACTGTTACAAAAAATGTTTGTTCACATTTAGCTGCCATAATGGGAGTTTCTGACAGATATACACAGATCAGCTGCAATTAATTGGAATATTTCATGCTGCTGTGGAAATTTAGGTTGCAGTCTGGACAGACAGAGTAAAGCTGCAACTGAATGTGGAATTAGCTACAAGAACATTTAAACAAGCCCTCAGAGGAAACCGGTAAAAGAACAAATATCTCGGTACTAAGGAGTTGCTGTGGGCCAGGATAGCTAGTCGGTATAGCAACTTGCTATAGGCTCAACAGCCTGGGGATTAAAGCCCAGAGGTGGTGATGGGGCCCACCCAACCTCTTACATATGCATACTGGGTCATGCCTGGGGGTAAAGCCACTGGGGCTTGGCATTAACCACCCACCCCCATTTAGTGCCAAGGTTAAAGAAAAAGTATAACTATATCTCCACTTCTCCTCTGTGCCTTCATGGCAGGTTGTAGGGTGAACGCTACATTCTCTAAGGATTTGCTCCTGTCCTGCACATTGCATTTGTTCTTATTTCCACACACAACCAAGGCTTCATCACCCTTTATCACTCATGGATCACACATAATCTCTCTAGATAAGGCCACAGATGATGACATACCAGCAGCAATAATTCTTGCTTAGTAAGTTTACATAACAATTCCTATGATCATACCAGAATTTTATATGTCAGACATCATCCATGTAGGTTTACACACTCATCTTAACGGAATGGGGCACTTCACAATTTTAATGCATCATATATTGCTACTTAAATGGGCTACTGTGCAGTGCACCCAACTTATCTAAAATGAAGGAAAATATATGAACTACAACTGAAAGTCCACTTTTACCCCTACTCTCAGAAACAATCTTTTCCCCTTCTACTGTCACATTCCCCTTTCCCTTCTAATGAAAACCTTGCACATTACATTGTTGTTGCTGAAAGACAAAGTGGAGTAATTGTACATTCTGGAGTAAAACCACACAATGTGGCAACTCTGCTTACCCTAGCAATAATGAAGAAGGATGGATGACAGATCTCCAGGCTGTGAAGACAAAAACAGTGCTCCAACCCCGTCTGTGACTTTCAAATCTGTTAGGCCTAATCGATCTGCATTTCTTTACAGTGTGATTCACAAGACTAACCAGCTGACAGCTATCAATACTCACATCTCTGTTTCTTTCCATTGCAACTTTTGGGGTGAAGAAAAACTGATTTATATAGCCTAGGAACATCAAGAGGTAAAATCCAAGATATGTCATCACTGCAGTATAAAGAGGAACCTCTTCAAAGCTTTCATTCGATCTTTCAGGTTTCTTCTTTTGTGATTTTGTTTCCTGTAAAAACAGTTACAAAACTTTAGGCACTGCAGCTTGGTACAAAATTCCAGAGGTCCATACCCACAAAACACAGTCCTCAAATAACAGTATAGTTAAATGTAGACTTACTATGTGCAGTTTGCTTTTATATATTCAAATCTTTCATGAACCAGGATAGTACAGTCTGTATACTGACTACTCTATGGTTTGGAAGAGCCAGGGATTGGATCCCGCAAGGGAAAAGAGATTTTTCTTTTCTCCAAAGCACCCAGATTAGCTCTGGAACCCACCAAGGCTCCTTTTAAATGTGTATCTGGGTTATTTCCTGGTGGTAAACTGGCTGGGGCATAATGTTGACCACTCACCTCCTCACCTCTTGCTCCAAAAACATTTTGACAAATTAAGAAGACACACTTCACCAATGATACATACATGAAACAGCAGTCTGATGGTTGGCACTTCCATCTCCTAATGGCATTCAATCAACTCTTCCTGCCTAAAGCAAAGTAAAGGCACGACCCTGTGTTCTTGGTACTGTCTTTATGCAATGCCATAAAATTAAACCCCTAACATAATTCATGGCTGTAGGGGCCCTTCTTTAGCTTCCAGATATTCTACTCACTCCACTGTTTTCACAACTCCCAAATTCAGCACTAGTAACTACTTATGTATGTTAAATATGCACTTACTTACTTACTTCATGGTGCAGAGTCCTTCTTGAGAAGCTAACTGGTTTGCAGCTAGTCAAGAAATTTCCCGCATTTCACGGAACCCGAAGGTTCATTACCGCACTGACAAGCATCTGCCACCTGTCCCTTACCTGGGTCAGCCCAATCCAGTTCATATACCCACATCCCACCTCCTGAAGATCCATCCTAATATTATCCACCCATCTACATCTAGGTCTCCCCAGTGGTCTCTTTCCCTCCGGTTTCCCCACCAAGACCCTATACACCCCCCTCTCTTCACCCATACATGCATCTCATTCTTCTCGATTTTATCACCCGCACAATATTGGGTGAGGAGTACAGATCATTTAGCTCCTAGTTATGCAATCTCCTCCATTCCCCCACACTACTATATCCAAATATAGACTAAATACCAACAACAAATCAAGTGATCACTTCTGAGTCATATTCAGCTGATTTGACTATTCAGAACTGTCAATTCCCCTACCTCACACCTGTACATTCCTTTTATTGCTGTATATTTTCTTTTCAATTAATTATCCAGAGTCACAAGCAGGGTACTAATAGAGGGCAAAAGGTTTTCCACAATGCATGCGTGAGGAACTTGCAGCCTCTGAGTGCATATTCTTCAGGCAGTGGATATTTCTTCAAAATTTTGCATAGATTATGATTTATAACAAAATCTGAAAGTCAACCCATGCAACACAGTACATTTCTATGCTCTTTCTGCAATGCTTAGTGCATGTTCTATTCTAGGATGCCCGCTGATATTATCTTTTAAGGGTGGTTATGTCATATGTCATGCAAAGGTTGTGTAATGAGTTATATAAGCAGCAGGAAGAGTCTACAGTGTTTTTGCACAAAACCAATGCCAGTACTTAACATGCATATGATTACATAAGTCATAATACATGCTAGTCCAAGAAATATTTTACCTGTCCTTACAGAAGGTCAAGAAATTTCAAACTGAGGTTAAATTTGTTAATACAGTAGAAATAAGATTAGTACCATTTTAATGCAAGCTGGATTACTTGATCACTCAATTCTTTATCATAGCTGGAAGAGTAATGTATTAATTTGACACAGGTACAGTATACATCTTTTTTATATTCAGTGAGGTTATATTTTGCCACATGAAGATTATATGTACACTTGAATTTCTAAGAAATGTTTCCAAGTTTACCACAATAAATGACAGTAACCAGACTAAAGATTAAATTACAAGTCGATGTATATTAAACTACATACATAATTTTCTACAAGAGACCCCATTTTTAATACCTGCCATTATTCTTATGATTTCATTTCATGTGTTAAGCCATGTAATACTATCCACTGAATTCAGATTAACTGTACAAATAATTTTCTAAAAGATACCCCATTTTTAATTCCTGCCATTATTCATAAGATTTCCTCTCAGGTGTTAAACCTGTATTACTATCTGCTGAATTTCCCCATAACATTAGCCCATACAAAACTGTGGATTGGAAATACTTTAAGCTACCACTTTTCATTAGTGCTCCAAATGTCATCATGAGAAAACATGCAGAGCTTTGTTTGGAGATAGTATAATCATTGGGTTTAACACAGGCATAACTTGGAGAGGGGCAATGCCCCTCCAATATTTTTTATACCTACAGAGTCAGCCAATAATATGTGCACTGGGTTGAGATTGAGAGAAAGGAGTGCATGTACATCAAGGAGTGGTTCAATCGAATCTTTCCCACCATTCTAACTTGACTCCTTTGTAAATTGAAGTTCCTAATACCAATTATTATTTTGCCCCTCCCCCCATTGTTGCAGCCAAGTTTCGCCTATGATGTTTAATGACGACTTTTCAAATGTTTATTGGATAGTAACAATTATACAAGGTATGGATCAATGTATTTCATTTCTTCATTAAGAATGCTTTTGCATCAAATGATCATAATTAAGGCATATTACAGAAAATATGAATTTAATTAAGGTATGCCACACGTGTATTTATAACAGTACAATATAATACAATACTTAGGTATCCAGTTTCCTTAGAACTAGCCTACCACACCCTCTGAGCATAGGAACTTACATTAGGTCAATACAAACACTTCAGACACATTCCGTTAAGCATATTGTGTGACGAATGACCAGTACATACGAATTCATAATGCAGATGACAGGCATTAGGTTGGCCATTACTTCCAGCGGTGAACGTAATTTATGTGATAAGAGCCACTGACGATGCGGTTAACTAGCCTAACAGAAGAGACACATTTGTTACCATGTGTTTTTCTGCTACATTCTTATAACGTAATACGTACCAACAACTGTGCACTTTTTATGTGTTCTGAAATTCCGTACTGTTTCCCATTAGCTTCCTTAAGGACATGTTTGCCATTCTGTACCTTCGTCTTCGAAGACCACACTACACCATTTACTGCCATGTTGGACGCAAATGTGGAACGCGAGCGCCGCATTCGGACATTGGTGGTCGTTATCTCTCAGCGACGACCACGGATAAGATATGGGCGCAAGCGCAAATGTCAGGTTGGATACTGCAGACAAAAATATATATAAGTATATTCAGGTATAAATGGTTATTTTATTTACAAATAGAAATAGGTGGATATGGTGCACAATGAGCTCATCACAATAATCAGATAATATATGTGTTGGTAGTCGTTGTTTTGACATTGCTTCGTGCCCCTCCTTGTGCATGTGTTGTGAATCATCTTGCTCAGAGGGAGTGCGTGGTTTTGCCGGCCTGCGTTAGTGGCATTTGACAGCTGCGGCGCTCGAGGTACTTGCTCTTTAATTTTGGTGCATACGACATACGAGTGTGAACTGTGCTTTATTGAATTACGTTGCGTTAAACAGGTACGAGTCGTGCACTGTATATTCCATCATGGAACCAACGAAAGTGCAAAGCGAAGATTTTAAAGAGCAAGTTAGCAGTATTAGTTCCTCCCATCCACCCGTTGGCATAGGAATGCATAGGGATAGCGAGTCGATTGACGATTTTGAGCATTTAGACCCGGAATTGTCTCTCGTGAAAGAAGTTCAGGTGCAAGGGTCTCAGAACAAGATCGACGAACTTTTGAGCCAGGAACCCATTACTGATGTCGGTCACGTTGCCTCTGCGGTAAGTCAAATCACGTCAGAGTTTTCGGACCCACCATTTACCAAGCTTCATTCAACCATGGATGCTAAAGATATTCCGCAGTTAGGAGGTGGACCGTCTAACTCGTCATCCGACACCGTAATTGATTCTGCATCTGCAATGTTGGGAGGCGATGATCTTTTTAAAACCACCATACTTCCCGAAAACAAGGTGTTTTCTCAAGAGCCTCAAGATCTGTTAGGATTTTCAGCAGAAGCTCTTGTTAAACCAGATACTGAGTTACTGATTTCAACACATGAAAAACTTGCCCCAAAGTTTGAATCAGAATTTGATGTTGGTAAGTTAAGCAATCAAAAAGCTCTTTCCCAAGCTTTTATGGATACCGAACGAGAAAATATCATAACAGAAGGACCTAGCAGCCATAAAGATATTCCTAGCAGGTTGACTGCAGATGTGGATTTCCAAAAATCTGAAAGCGAACCAACAGATGATCCTGTATTGGATCTTGACAACCTCTCATCCGAGAATTATCATTTTGATGACCCCTCTTCCACTTTATCTTATGACTTTAAGAAGCATAATGACGACATTAAAGATATTTTTGATGCAGAACTGAACCCACCAAAGTCCAATATTGAAACTGAAATTGGTACTTCAGAGTCTTCTGTCAGTGCCAAAGATGAAGATGATCTTCCTTCACAAGAAGAAGCAAAACCAGAAGTGGAACCCACACCTGTAGTTGCTGAGCCCCCTCATAAACCGCTACCAAGTGTTCCTGAACTCATCAAGCCAGCTGCCATTGTTCCAGAGCCCAGTGTGAAACCAGAGACAGTTGCTGTGGAACCTAACATTAATGTATTGCCTGATAACCCAAGCATCAAATCTGCATCTCCAGTGTGTCCTGTGAAGACTAAACCAGAAGTGGATGATAGTGACTTGGAGGAAATAAAACCAATACAGCTGTTCCACTACATGGGATTTGGTAAGTATATAATGGATTTATTTCAGAACTGATATTATTGTTTGGTGAGTTGCTTCTGAGTCTCTTCATTAGTGCAGGATTGGATCTTGAGCTACTGTGCATGCATTAGAAAACTATTGTTTAATTGGCTACAGGCATGAGGTAGAATGGATCACAACTCATAATTGTTGAGGCATAGGGCAGGTCATAACTGACTAAATTTACATGACTGGCATAGGCTGCAAATTGCCAGTGAAGAATCCATCTTCCAAAAAGGAAGAACTGATTAAAAGATTGCTTGTGAGCCTTAAATTGTATGAAAGTGCAGAATTGTTTTGTGGGAGGTACCTGAGTGTAATGTGACATCCTTTGAACCCTTTGGAATTGACAGATAATGTTTTCACTTTTGCTTTTTTGCAATAAGGATACAAATAACTTTAAACGTTTTAAAAATATAATTTCGCCATCAGAGTGAGAAAAATGATAGATTGTTGAGTTATAATGAGTTCACAAATTTATTTACCAGCACATAACCTTGTAGGCATTATATTTGGATTTTCAGTACTGTTCTGGTTGTAATTTCATATACTGTTGGTTTATTTTCTTGTGAAAGGTACTGAACTCTGAAATTTCAGGTTGTGTTGTTCTAAGTTATGACACTATGTTGTCTCCATTCTTAACCATGTATATGGAGGAAATATGTTCGGGTTCCTCTGAAATGTTGATAACCACCAGTAAGAGTACAGTTGTCACAACTCAGAAGGCCAAAATACAAATTCTCACAACCGCTTTTAAAGTTTAAAACTATTGTCATCTCATCTCCTTTTCAAAATACTGATCATATGTAGAAATTTATTTTTTTCAGATGTTTTAAAGTGTTATGAAAGGTGTGACCAAAGAAATAATACTTTTTTTACCCAGACCTAGGTCTTTTTCTTTTTCTCTACCCCCCCCCCCCCCCCCCACATTCTTTTATCAAAAAAAAAGAAATCAGTATTTTTTTAATATACAAAGCCTTCAATATTCTAACATACAAAAAAGCCCCGCCG
>Ga0131853_10015768_pt1 | contig 13812 bp, 9 predicted proteins | sample TergutLab28metaG_FD_92764 | JGI IMG/M metagenome (GOLD analysis project Ga0131853, IMG submission 92764) | Labiotermes labralis P1 segment gut microbial communities from Petit-Saut dam, French Guiana - Lab288 P1 (version 2) (version 2) | ecosystem: Host-associated > Arthropoda: Insects >... | reverse complement strand
TTGGAACATCACACATAATACGGAAAGTACTGCAATGTGGAGCTTGAAGCCTGAGCGGTGGGGATCACCGCTGGTTCAAGAGAAGTACCAGGAAGAAATGCCTGTGACAGGAGACATACATATCGTATAATAATAATTCAATTCGTTATCATTAATGTGCTGACACAACAGCCATATATCCAGTTACAGGGATAAAGAGGGACATACGAGAAAATACATGAAATAACTAACCACAAAGATAAGCTTACGTATAATAATAATAATAATAATAATAATAATAATGCAAAGATAGGAAACGTAAAACGAGACAGCAAACAAACCAACCGCCAAAAGAATAAAGAGCAAAACCGAAGTAAAATGCAAAGCACTGCACTTAAATCTAATTTTAAATAAAATTAGAAGAAAAGCACGAAAATGAAATATACACAATTACACGAAAATTATAAAACACCAAGAGACAGATGTTTTGATGATAATTCAACACAGTAAAATTAAATTAAATTACAAGCAAACTGTGAGCTACGAAATGAGCACAAAGGCACAAAAAGTTGCGTAGCGTACGTGCAATACAAATCATACATATAAAAAGTATTTATTATTATTATTATTATTACTGTAATTGGCCACTGTGATCTTAAGTCAGCAGTAAATAAAACAAAGATGAATATTTGAAATGGGTTATTTTAAGTTTAGTGCAGCGAAAAATATATTCTACTGAATGTGACAAGCACGTTTTAATAATGTGTTATACGTTATGTTACATTACCTCATCATTTCAATATTTTAGATTACCCACAATCTGTAGATAGTGGTGAGATTAGGTAGAAAACTGCCGTATTCAATATCAGGATATGTTTCGGAAATTTGACTGAGTTATGAACCAACTTATTTGGAAAATAAAAGAAAGAAATGTTTCTGATTTATTCTGTAGCGCTCTTTATGAAATGAAGAAGAACAGTAATAATAACTTAACACAGGCTCCAGACTTATATACGAGGCTAAGGAACATACAGAATTTGTAGCTTTTAGCAGGCTAAAGCAAAAGATCAGAGGGCACAGTCTGATAAATTCTATGACGGAAGTCAGAAAGGAAAAACTAGCTTGCTTTAAATTATAACCTCTCTCAAAACAAGGCCAAAAAAGTTTTAAAAGATTAGACTGTAATTTACAGTTTCAGGCTTATGTTCTTAGGATAGTAACAGAATAAACACTGCACATAAGATAATTTTTGGCACATGGAGATGAAAGGAAAATCTATCCATAAACATGTCAATATGGAGTAAATCCTTGCAGTCTGGTGGCCAGACAATGGCAAGGGAGTCTCAGAAGATGTTCTGAATGACAAGGCGTATGTAAAAGGACATAAGATGGAGAATATTACATCTCCTTACAAGCAGTGAGATATTGTATAACTCGTGTGATCATCAGACGAGCTATCGTTGTTACCCGCGCCTGGCACCGGAGTCAGTTACTGCTGTAATAAGTAGCGCACACTGCTGCGAAACACTGTATTGTCAGGCCGCTTCTATTGAAATGACGGAAATATCTTCCACATGAACATGAACTCTATCATAAGAATTCCTTTCTGCTGATACACTGTCAGAAGGCGGTACCTTGCTATAGCGAAGCAATAATAATATTATGGCATAGAAAAATTAAGACTTCCGGTTGAGATAAAAATATTCTTCACCCGGATCAAAATAATATAGGCCTTTCATACAATAGCCTGCACTGTCTGAGTTACATTACAGGAGACTGAATAAGACTAAGTGTGTATGTTAAGCATTCACAGAGGATAAACTGACTTTGTGCCTGCGAGTTATGTTAGTAATCCGAGGCATGTACACGCAGGATTCACCAATGACAAATAAATAAGATAAAGGACGATAAGCAGTAACGGAAGTTTACACAACACCCCAGTCTTTTGGGTTATAGTTTCCGTAAAGAATGGAATGAAGGGAACAGCGTTTTGAAACAACGTGCCATGTCCCTATTCATGTTGCAGTACAGTACACAGTATCGTATCGGAACATCATCAGCACCCTGTGATAATGTCAAATATTACCAAGATTTTAGGCCTACATTCGTATCTTCAACGGCTCATGTCCATCATTAAGTTACCATTTTGAAATTAAAATCTTGTACCCATTCTAGTTTCGAGTGAGTAAATAGTAATGGCCGATCCCAGTGGTCGCGCGGTCTGAGGCGCGAGTCTGAGGCCATTCTCTTGCTGGGATCGCGGGTTCGAATCCCGCCGGGGCATGGATGTGTATCCTGTGAGTTGTGTGTTGGCAGGTAGATGTCTCTGCGACGGGCCGATCGCCTGTTCAGAGGAGTCCTACCGAGTGTGATGTGTCTGAGTGATCTCGAAACGTCAACCGTGAGGAGGCCTAATGAATTGATTGGGATTTACGTTAAGGAAAAAATTTAAAATATTTTAAGATATGTTCGACTGCGATGAATTTAATTAACATTTTACTATTTTCATTGCCAAAAAAAAAGGATATATAAAACGCACTTTGATACGGTTATGTTGTAGTACCTAGACTATGCGTTCCTCCAAGTTCTTGAGGAAATTCTACGAGATTACACAGCGTCACATTCGACAAAATATTATTCTTCAAACTAAGGGCAAATTAAATTACAAAAATGTTTGCTACTTGCTACTGTTCAGATTAGAAAATTTTGTCTTTCTTCCACCAAAATAAATAGGCCTTATTTAAAAATTACAGTACATGGAAGTACAATGTTCTCTTCCCCTGATACTATATCGGTTGAAAATTTTCGTTTCTCTTCCCAGAGTAGGAATATATAGTGAGGGTTTAGAGAAGAGCCCAATGTGGAGATCAATAATACATAAAATGTGTGTAAATTATCAAGAGGCAGATGCGAGTTCCTTGTACCGTACATAAATAAGTAAGAAGAACTTTTTAATACGTCTTGGGTATTTACAACGGGCTCCCTTCTTCGCTGCAGTCCCAAACTTGAAGTATTTGATAAAATGGGCCTACTGATGTCTCCCTTCACCTGTATTTGGCTGATCACTATCCAAGATCCATCAACTAGCCTCGTAGTAAAGAAACCGGCTATAGAACTAACGACAACGAGGACTGAGATGTACAAATTCCGAAATTAAGCTGCTCAAATCATTTTGATTTCCAATATACCAATGGATTATCCACGTTCGTAAATAAGAAAGTAAAATTCCACTTTGATACACAGTTAACATTACGCATGAAACATTAATTATTAATTATATTCCTCTTCAAATATGCCTGATGGTATGAATTGACATTTAAGACGGTGAAGGGTACTTAAGAATAGCTGCGCTACACTGAACAAGACTGCTCGCAGTTCGCCTTTGATCTCAAGAAAGTGCTGTGGGACCACGTAGTTGTAGTGGGTACTTCGAAGTAAGGGGGTCAGTTACATGACAATGTCCGTCACGCAGAGACGAAAAGACTTCGTCTTGACATGAAGCACCAGCCGTGTTGTTACATTTCCTTACAGTCATGCTCTCTTCTAGTTCTGCACCAAATTCGCTGTACTGTCCGTGTAAGGAGTTTCGTTTAGAGAAGTGTGAAACAGCGGGTAGATTCGGAAGTCATATTACTATGGACGATTTTTTTCTTTTCAAAATTTTCTAGCACAATATTTTTAGTGTTAGAACTAGGTTAGCTACAGGTAACAGCACCAATCATGAAAGGCTAATACTGTCTTGGCTAGCCCAAATATTCCTCGTCTTTTCTTGAGCATAAAGTTTCACTTTATCGTTTACCACTGTCGGCTCCTCTACTTGACTGAGCCCAGAAAATCATTACGCTCCCTCGCCCCGCTGTCCTAATTTAGTTTCTAAGAGGTTTTGCTGTTATATATTCAAATAAGGCAATTTTGAATACAAAAGTCAGATACGTCCCAAAATTAATTACATGTATTTACTTAAATAATGAAGGCATTTGCTAAAATGAAAACTTCAGGGAAAAATAAATCTCCGCCTAACCTAATACAATAAGAGGCAATTTCGAACACTTCCGTCGGTAGCCGTCTATAAATTGACTTGTTTCTACAGAGGGTTTCTAGCGAACGCGTTTCCTGAAGTTGCGATAACATGGGTAACCATGTTTGTCGTCAAAGGCGATCTTTTTATAAGTAAAGGCTTCACTTTTATCTCACTTTAAAGTCAGAAATCATGTGGTACTAAAATGTGGTAAAAGTGCAACCCAGTTCGAACATCCATTCCCCAATCTCGTACTTACCCAAAAATGTTTTTTCCAAGTAGGTGACATGTGGGAGAGAAGGCCAGAAGGAAGAACTGTTTAGAAAGGGTTTAAGAATATTCCAGAAATAAAAAGGCACTTTAGAAAACCAAGAGAAAGATTCCCTTAGACGATGGCAAAAATCATCTGAAGAAAATGAGTGCAAGAGGCTGAAGAAAAATAGCTACCGATACATGCATGAAAATTTACCCTGAAGGAGGTCAGATTCCTGAATGGACCGTACAGCTTGTGGAATTTAAGTACGGAATATATATTGGTGGTTGGTACATCACAGAATATGATAATCAAAGGCGAAAATGGATAATTTGTCAGCAGGCTTGGATCTTTCAGAAGACATCTAATGGTATACACTCTAATTACCAACCCATAAAAAAATCTTAGGCCATAGGTATGATGTTTCTAAAGTGATATCAGAAAGGTGGAGTGGCATAGACCCTTACTCGGGAACGATGGAGGCGGAACGATACATCCGAGTACACACGACGAATCATAATATACGTTTTCACCGTGTAGTAAAATATTATTAAACAATACAATCAACAAGACACAGAAACTCGTGGATCACAAATACATTTCTTATCAAACTTCTACATGTTTCGACCCTCTCGGCTCCCTATAGGGATACAATTCTAACACTTAAAAAATTGTTTTGCTGACCGTGCATCCTGGTACAACTCTGGGTAAATAACCAGCCTGATGCACAATAACGTTATATAAAACGTTTATTATTATAATCCTCTACATGTTTCAAGCAACGCTGTGCTCATCATCAGGAGGTCGAATTGTATTAATACAGCAACCTACACACCGAAAGGTCACTTACAGACAGTACTATACCAGATGTAGTGTCGTCTCCTGCCATCTGGTCGCGTTCTGTGGAACTCCACATTCAGCATAGTGACGTCACCTGCCATCTGAAGGCGGTCCGTGGAACTCCAAGAGAGGAAAGTGTGACAGGCCTGACATTCCTAAAGTATTTGAAGATAATGTGCAGCTTTCTGTGCCTTACTGGCTGCTGTTTGATAAGAGAGAAAGGAGGTTAAGCAACTCGGGCACCTCTGCGTCGTAGGGTCCACGAGACTGTCGAGTTCAGGCAGGCAGGCAGGCAGGCAGGCTGAGAACTAAGTACGTAATACTCTTCATTAATTGCGAACTTTTAATTCAGTTTGTTTAAACCGATAAATCCGACAGAATCCAGCGTGACCAGAGTACGCCCTGGTCTTAAGGAGTTTCCGTCAGACAGATCAGTTACGCGAAGGACGAAACACAGTAAAACAAATATCAAGAAACTCCGTCGTTTGTGAATAGAACTACAATGGCATAACTAATATTCAAGTTTAGAAAAAAAAGGTAATAAGAAGGGAAATCAGTAAATTCAAGATAATTGTGGCAATGGACGATATAACCTTTTAAAGCGAAGTGATTGGTAATCTACCACTTCCTTCAACAGTAGAAACCTATGCGTTTTGCCGGCAAAGTAGGCCTATATATATACATATAGGCTTCGTACATTTGTCACAATAAAAAGTGTTCATTTACCAAAACACAATTAACCATGTCTGTTAATGGAGACGGAGTAAGTTTACTGAATGTAGGAAAATTAATTTTTAAATGTTATTTGTATGGATTTGTGGATTAACACGTAAATACAATGCCTGGATATTGCAAGCATGATGGCCTACGTTACCAATTTAGACTCGTTCTCTTTCTGGATTTCACGCTGGCTATTATAACAAATTTAATGCATTTTCCCTTGTAGCATGTCTGTCAGCTGAGTGGAGGTTAGACGAGATTGTGTGTTGTTATTGATGATGCTGAACGAAAGATTGATTGACGGACTGTCTGCTGACTTTGCAGTATGTACGAAGGTCCCCGATTGGCGATAATTGTTTCAATTGATTATAACTGTGGTTAGTAATAAAATGATTTAGAGAAAAACAGGAAGAAATTCTGGTACAGACTTTGTGTAGCTGAGGTCAGTCATGAAGTGACCTAGAACCGTATCTGTGTTAGTGGGGACGTGTTCTGTCCGAAACTAAGGCGATATCAAAGGTGCAGGAGAAGTGGTCAGAGTTGCATAAATAAAGGCCAACTTCCTTGAGGTATTATGTCTCAACATAACTACAAAAAATAACAGAACTATGGTTTTGAACATTTTACAGCGAATAAATGCAATAAAATGCTCTCGAGCGACCCAAGTTTTCAAAGTTGATTTGAAAGCCAGTGTTTCACACACTTGCTTTCTCACCAGTAGGGTCTATGTAGGGAGTGACCACAAGTACTTTATACATGCATCATCATCATATAGAACAGATCAGTACTTCAGCACTATGATCCGTCCTAAACGGAGAAAAGGGTGACATGTGGGCGAAGCAGCAGCGAGTCGTCAACATTTCAACGCCTATTTCCTTGTTGTTTGACCTGAGGAACTGTCTATTAAGGTGAACGAAGAATGCCTCCGAAACTTCCGTTTTAATCCAAATTCGTCGCGACTAACCTTCGGAGATTTTAATAGTTTTTAATAACACAGGAAGATGTTATACTTTTAAAGATATTATCGCTTGTCTCACCTGTGGGGCAACGTGATAAAATTCAATACGTTAATAACTTCAGTGGTAGCGAAGAACTTGAATTTGGGAACTGTCTTGCCCCGGGTTGTTTGACCACTGGTTCAGACCAAGCAGGCGTACGCGGTGTAGCTTCTGACACGTAGATATGAACAGTTCCTTTCGATTCTTAGCCAGAAGATCGATTATGCTATGCTTATCTCGATTTTACTCGGCTTCTACCATTGATGCTATTACACTTCAAAATGTGGCCGTTCCTTATATTTTACAGCTTTATTACAAAAGTTAAGAAAGACAGTTTAAACAGACAGGTTCCCTATAAGCCTAAACCTATATAATACACGTAAGTAATTTCTTTATGTAATCCAGCTTAGCAGCGTAAGTCTCTTTCTACTAGACAGTCATTACATCGAACCGAACGTGTCACAATAATAATATGTACAAAAATAAAATATTATTTATCATGATAGCTAGACTACAAAATCCATCTTCAATGTTTGTTACAGGCTCACATAGGTCCTAAAATGTATGTGCGTCTTACACCCTATATATATATATACACACACACACACATAGAAACACATTGAGGTAACTTGCACACTATGCCCAGTCTCGAGCCAGCGAAAAAAGTAAACCTTCCGGCCGCACTATGGACTTGGGGTCGACTCAGCCTCTAACAGAAATGAGTACCAGGAATATTTACTGGTGGGTAAAGGCGGCCGGTGCGTAGGGCTTACAACCTTGCCACCTGGGGATCTCAACCTACTGGAACCCTCGGAGCCTGTCTAGGTTTGTATAGGTATTGCTGTACCTTCACACATCATTAGATTTCTCACCGTGCGATACTTGTAACGGAGCAGTACTTAATTGATTGCACGTGGGGTTCCCGTCAAGGAGCTACGCTTAACTGGTTCTAGTTTTCCTTCCTGATAATCAATCTACTTTCCTTCCTCTAGGAGCGAAGAGGCTTATGAGATTAACACGCTGTTGGGTTTGTAGGGCCGATGGGTTTGTAATCTCTTCCAACTTTTAAAACATTCGACCTATTTTCACGATAGATGGTATAAACGTTACGCCACTATAGAACACCCCAAACTATATTTTTTATTTTGCAAAACTGGTAATAAGAATACGAAGGAGAACGCATTTGTAAGGCGAGAGCGAGATTTTTCAAAACTTAATCCGCTGTTGAGAAACTTTTGCGACACTTGTAACGGTAACATTTTCTGAAAACGTAAAACAACAAAATGTTGCATGTACAAAGTATAGGCAATAATTTCCTTACATCTGAGCATGTACTGAGTCATTTAAACTAAGCATGGCAGATTTAGAATGAAGGTACGCGGACCAACGTATATATTTTTTTAAATATTGTTTCTAATGAGTACACAGTTACGGAAATGGCGCCGTGTTTATTAACAAAAATTAATATATAAAACAATACACTATCCTGTATGGAGATATATTTTCATTCGTAAAATACACCTAACTCGACGAGAATTCACTTATATGACCACATGTGCAGATGTCACAAAGTTACTTTATGCGTCAGTAGCTTAATTATTGATGGCTTACCCGTTGACAGTGCCTAAAGGTGACAGCGACAGCAACCGAGCAAGCGTCAGAATTGAGGTTATGTAAGAGACGTTCCTAAAGATTCAAGTCTAATATTAGCCCTGTTGACTGGTACACACTTACTGAAGTTTCGAAAATTCGTAACGAACTGAATATAACTCGAAGTAATGTGCTTAAATAAGTACCGTTTATACAGAAAATTCAAGTGTCAGGTCGCCTTACAGATTAAATTTTATGGCAGCTGTGAGCTCTCTGAAAATAGGTACAGCATTTTAAACTGTCAAATATCTCACTCTTTTGAAGAACTTTTAAAGAGCACTCCGCTATAAACTATATAAGTATAAGCACAATTCATACAACAACTTTAGCCATTAAAACACGAAGACTAAACAGAATTTTAGTTAAAGATTCAGTTCGTACGGCGCCAAGTGCTTGTTTGCTGCTTTTCAGCATCCAGAGCTCAAACACTGAAATATCAGCGATTTTAATTATGTTTATAATCTTCGTACAAAACAGTGCTTTCTTAAATAAGGCACGACTTGCAGAATAGTGGATATTTTCCAGTGTAAATCTTCATGGATGTAGAATAATTTCTATAAAGTGCTTCAGCATAGAAGATGGCGTTCATCTTTTGTCACTGCCTTCAAATAGAGCGTAATTACGAAACCTTGCACCAGGGGCTATGTCGCGCAGTGAGGGAGGGACTATTCCCCTCGGTTAGAAATGCACCTTTTAGTTATGGCACTGATAACCTTGTTCCACGTAATGTAACTTGATTTTGTTGCCGCATTCTAGATGGAACGGAGGCACAAAAGGAAACGTACGTGTAGGAATGCGCAGAAGAAGACATGGACCGAGCAGTCTGAAGCGTCAAGAGAAGAGAAGTGGGGCTGAAGGGTGCAGCAGGTCTTTTCCAAAATCCATTCTACAAGAAAAGACCAAGTGAATATCACTAAAACACTGAATGTGTTAAGAAACAAAACGAGACTAAATCTGCTGGTCATCCTACAGTTTTTAGCTTGTGGGAAGAACAAGATTTGGCTGCCATGTTGAAGGATTTAACAGGAAGAGGCTTCGGATGTACTCCTGAGCAGATCCGTACAGCCGCAGTTTGTTTCCTAGAATGAAAGCTATAAATCATCTTTGGGTTAACGGCGAAATTTGAGCAGGCAAGGATTGGTTTTCAGATATGCTGAAAAGAAATGGAGACATTGCTCTGAAAAAGCCAGAGAGTTTATCAAGAGCAAGAGCACAGGGACTGAATAATAAGGAAGTTGATGTTTTTTTTTTATTTATACAGAAATCTGCATACGGAAATCTACGTCCGTGACAAACCACATCTCATTTTCAGTATGGATGCGACCGGGTTTCCTTGCAATAATAATGTTTCTCCGAAAATTGTCAACATAAAGGGAGTTAGAGAATGTGACTGTTGTTGCATGCTGCGGTGTATCTGATTAATTTATTCCCCCTTTCACTATTTTAAAGGGGGTTCGTTGCAGGGAAATATACAAGCAGGAATTATAGTACGAGTTAGGTATGTTAACACTTACAGTCGAACACAACTATAGCTGTGTTCGGCTGTAAGTATTAACATACCTAACTCCTACTATTGTACAAAACACAACGGGGATGACGCACATTAGAAGCAGGAATTACCGCAGGATCTGCAATCGCAATGACCGATACGGGTTTTATTAATAACGGAATTTTTCTCCAATGACTTCATTTTCAGAAGCAGTTCTCTCAAGGAAAGTGTGTGCTGATCTTGGCTGGTAATTCTTTATATTCCTCGTATATGTGCAGAAAGATTGACTTGGAAATGTTCTTCCTGCCTCCTCACAGGACACACGTCCTACAACATTTCGACAGAACTGTGTTCAAGCCCATCAATACATACTATCATCAAGATACAATAAAACTCATATACAACAATTCTAATGCTGCAATCACAAAATTTAGTTTCGGAAAACTTTCCTCCATAACTCGGAAAAAGCACATCATTTGGAAACGTTGCCAAAGGTTTTGAGTGTACAGTCGCATATTCTTTTAAATCTTCCGTTTTCCCTTAAGACAAAATTCTGTCCTTTACATACTTTCTACCAGATAAACTTATTACTTATCAGCAGGTACTGATACGATTCTATTCGAAAGGTATAAACCTTCAGGACTACCAGTTCTCCAATCGACTTCAGATTTAAACACAGCAGGACCACGCACTAACACCAAAGCAAAAGCTAAATTGGTGAAAACCAATGTTTTAAGTAGTGTAATTCCAACACCGGAGAAGAAAATGTCTCCAAGAAATGCCGAAAGAATCAAGACACAAGACATGCTATTTCGAATTCATATTTTAAAAGAATAATGGCCATAAGAAAACTCAGGATGGGGAAGGAAGGTAAAGCGAAATCCATGCGTAAAAAGAAACATCGTCGAGCTCTTAATGTTTGAGCTCCTAATATTTGACCTCACGAAGACAGTAATGAACACACGCCATGTGATTTCTGTGGCTTGAAGAACAGTTCAGTTAACTCTGTGCAGAAGGATGACTGCATCTCGTGGCAGAAATGTGATACATGGTGTCACGAGTTCTGTGTTGGGACCGCAGATAGAAGGCAGTTCGTATGTAGAAAATTCTTGTGATTCTGCTTCTTAAATTTAAATGAACACAACAGCCACACAGCTGAGTGGAATAGCCCCACTATTTGTGATATTTACACAGCGTTATTCGAAATGATTGTCGGATGATGATCAGATGCTACTCGCCTGGCCACCTCGTTCTCCAGATGCAACTCCATGTGATTTCTTTCTATGGGGTTACGTCAAGGACCAGGTTTATGTTCCTCCTCTTCCCGCAAGTATGCCGGAACTAAAGGTACGAATCAGAACCGCCACTGAAACCATCACCGCTGATAAGCTACAAACAGTTTGGAACGAACTCGATTATCGTGTTGATGTTTGTAGAATCACAAAGGGTGCAAATATAGAGCACCTGTAAGGTATGTGATAAAAACTTGAAGTGTTGTTCTATTAAATAAAAAATACATATACTCCTATCGCAAGTGTATGGTGTATGACAAGTTGTTAGAACCCCAACAACCATTTCGAATAACCGTGTATTCATTGCAACACTTGGTCTGACATTTAATTGCTACTGTACCTAAAAATTTATCATTTTTTGTCAACTGGGTAGAAACAGCAATTAATTACCAACATTTCGCACAAGGTGTAATTTTTTTTTTAGAACATGTTCTAGGCGGTCTTTTCTTGCGTCAGTTTTGAAATGAGTGGAGTAGCCCCGCCCTACTGTAACTTAATGCTGAATAGGTGAAAAACTTGAGTCACAGAATATGGAATTCTTTTAACGTTAAACCTAGTGGTACTTAGGAAGTGACACTGATCTTTAAGTGGTTAATTCAGATTACACTCTAAGAAAGATCCCTTAAAAAGAGGCCTACTATTAACAAAACGTTTTACATTGTTAGTGTTCCTCTCATAGTTCGTTGAACGAAGTATTATTAACTGCACACAATATCAACTTAAATATCGGAATAAAACTTGTATTTCAGTCCACACAATATCTTCCCTTCTGTTAGATGTCTCCGCCATATACAAGGTACCGAAATTACATGAAACCCGTCATTGAGTTAAATATGTGAATATCCAGCTACTAATAACTTCTTGTCTTAAGTCGACAATTCGTACAAAGAGCGTAAATATTGATTCACGAAATATGTTTAAATGAAAAAACTCTAATATATGTTTATGAAATCCGGGAAAATATAATTTCACTTTAAAAATGACATGGGCAGAACACTCAATTTTAAAAGTTCTTATAGTCTTCTATCAAACTTTTGAATATAGACTATGAAGAATTCGACGATGTCATATCTTGGTAACGTTCTTTTCGTTCTTTACGTACGTAGACCAAATATACATTAAGTTAAAAGCATGCAATGGAAAAGAATGTATTATGGAATCATAACATCTTACACAAATAAGACGGGAGGTTGTAGACTGGACACATTTGGATCAGAAGAATGATCAGGGTCGAGCTTTTCATAAAAATGCGGGGAATACCAACCAAGCAACTGATAGATTTTGAGTAAAACTTCTCCTCCGTGTAGTCAGTGATTACAGTAAATTTTCGTGTTATAGTTTTTTCTTACTCTATAAACGGGACAGATAGTCATCTGACGAAACATTGGTCTATTTCAAAGTTACAAACTGGAAATTTGTTTCGACGAAAGTGTAGATATGGCCGAATCTGTAACTGAAGTTTGTAATCTACAGACCAGTGTAGTAGTCCAAGCGGAGCTCGTTTTATCGAGTCCTGTATTGTGACGTGGTTCAAAAGATTGCGTCCAGAACGGAACGAATAGATGGAACGTGTCTCAACCACCAGTTCGATTCAATTGGATGGCGGTGACTAGGGCAGTGCTGCATCAGATCGAGGGTAAAGGGTCGGGGAAGTAGGGCGATGTCGTTATCAATCAATGCGTTATATAAACTTTACTTCCCTCTAAGCCAACAATAAATTGAAATAAAACGCCAAGCCAGTAAAAATTCCAGAAACGCTTCTACCGACTTCTAAGTACGCCCTAGAAACATTTTCAAGAATCCGCATTGCACAAAAAGCGATATATTGGAAGCCAGAAGCAATATTGCTTTTTTAACGGAACAGCGTTTGTGAACTACGCACTGGGGTACAGAAGATCTTCGAAATAACCGCAGCGTTTACTTCATTCCAGTGCCAGTGGGAGAGAAAATTTGTTTTACATGATAAATACAGCTGTCTGCGGCCTAACTTTTCTCCCAAGAGCACTGTTATGCGTCTTCCACTTAGAATACTGAGTTGGGTGTTACATCCCAAAATACAGATTGTTTGTAGTGGGATTAGTTATTAAATTTACACTTTCACTAGCGAGTTTCCCGTTGAAAAGTCAGAGTTTTTTTTATTACAATAGTCACATGTAGCTAAGGTACGTGCAGACTTCCCACTGACCCACTGTTCTGCATTCCAGATTTGACGGGACACTTTGATGTCATTCTTTCATTAAATATGCGTGACGTGAAGTCGAAAAATTTTGTAAAGGCAGCTGCACATTATCAGCGGAGTTGCTACAGACAGACTCAAGCATTGGTATTGTGTCATTTAATTATGCCATCTTCTGGTTCTATCTGTAACTACATGCTCCCCTGCAAAACAATGACAAACCGACAAAAAATAACCTGCTTAGATTTATAATAAGATAACTGAAGAATAAAATCCAACTAGATGCCACATATTATTTTATTGTACTTCTTATAGGCTCAACATGTTTCGGGCACTACTATGCCCATCATCAGGAGCTCGCGACTATAATGTTGATTACCACATTGGTCGTTTCGTT
>Ga0131853_10015767_pt1 | contig 13814 bp, 7 predicted proteins | sample TergutLab28metaG_FD_92764 | JGI IMG/M metagenome (GOLD analysis project Ga0131853, IMG submission 92764) | Labiotermes labralis P1 segment gut microbial communities from Petit-Saut dam, French Guiana - Lab288 P1 (version 2) (version 2) | ecosystem: Host-associated > Arthropoda: Insects >... | reverse complement strand
CTACTTGAATGAAAAAAGTAGCGGCTCCAGGTCTAGAAAACAGAGATTAACGGCTGTGGGGACCCGTTGCGCTGACCACGTGACACCCCTCTATCCGCAAAAGTTGGCACTAACTTGGCCGACTGGCGGCGGCCGCTCTGTCGGTATAGTTCGCGTGCGGACTAAGGCCACGGAGTTTAGTTTAGTTTTACAATACTCAGGGTAGGGACCGACGGCGGGCACTTTTAAATGCGGTAATGAGCCTTCGGCTTCTCAAGAAGGACTCTCTTCCACGAAGTGGGTGAGTGAGTGAACGAGTGAGTGAGTAAGTAAGCAAGTAAGTATTATTTTCCATATGAAGATATTTCTTACACCATAAGGAAAGATTATATACAAATAATTTTCTTAGAAGGTGCTGACAATATGTGTACGAAGGAGGAAAAAAGAAGTGGGAAATGGAAGAAATTTTATGATGAGATTTTCGATCTTTTTTTTACAGCAGATATGAAAATAAGGAAGTAAACGAAAGCATGAAGTTCAGGACACGTAGCACGCAAGGGATACGTAAATATTCATTCAGAATTGTAGAGACAAGGAATAAAGGAAAAAGAGCGCATGGGAAATCTAAGCATAGGTTGGAGGTCAATCTGGTAGCAGACATGGTTCACTAGGTGGATCACTGGAGTACAGTAATATCTCTCCGGGGCACTTTGAAAGTTTGAGCACATATCGTGTTATGAAGAGTGACTTTTTTCCGTGGAATTATTTCAATATATGCATTATAGTACATCTTCTCTTGATTATTCCTATCATAAATATGTTTCCATGAGAATTAATACATATAGAGCTCAAGGAAGAATGAGTAATAGCACGTAATGTTATTCGCAAGACACTTCTCTCCACAACTGCGTGCTTTTGCCAATGTCATTATTATGCCCTTACAAGTTTCTGATTGCACCATTTGAAACGTGCAACTTCGAATCATGTTCTTAAGTTGAGGCATCCCCGTTTTGTATGTAACAATGAAGTAAGAATAATATATGTCAAACACAACTAGTTTATCTCAGTATTCAACCAACTTGATGCACAAAATTTGTTTCACAATAAGTTTTATTTCATGCCTCTATATGTTTCGAGCACATGTGTTCATCATCGGGAGGTCAAAATTACACCACACAGCCTCTGGTATCATCACACCTATTGGTGTGATAATACCAGTGATGTGCTGGAATCCCCCGCCTTATCTGCTTAGACAACTCCAGTCACCACATTTCAACAGCCTCCTACACGCAGTCCTTTCTCACATATGCTTTGTAAAGCATGATGACGAGATCTCAACTTCCGCCACTCGCATTATTATTAGTCTTTTAGAGCCAACATTGCAAACCTGATGACGACCTCCGAGTAGGTCGAAACATGTTGTTTCATTAACACACTGCTAATAAACTAGTTATGTTTGACCTATATTATCCTTACTTCATTTGAATTCTGGTGTTTGTCTGTTGGCTACGGAAGTTATTTGTTTGAGGCTACCCGACTTTATGAATTTCTTCCCACTTTCATGTTTCTTCCTTCCGAGCTTTCGCTACAGAAACAAATCGCCCAATGCAGATCCGAGTCCAGAAAACCTAGCGCAGTCACCAAGCATGAAGTTCCATTGTAATTTAATTTTATTGTGTGTTTCTTGAAGTTCCAAATCATGTCAAAAGCTAATAAAACCCCATCCAGTCAAAACAGTCTGTTATTGAGCGGCATGTGTTTTGTATTAAGCAGAGACTGTAAATTCCAGGCGGACCTGTTTCTTTTCCTCAAAACAGTTTAGAATCTTGCCCTGCCATCTACAGCACGATTCGGCCAGTTGAATGTCACTCAAGAGGTTTCCTAATATTGCTCTATCTTTACTACCAAGAAAACAATTTTTTTGTAGTAAATATATATGAAAAATGTATAGTTTACTATATATTATTTGTAGATAAAGAGAGTTTAGATTTCACCACGAGTTGTTTCGAAGGGGTTCTCAGGTTGAGATTATTTTTGTTATTTGGATCGCAAATTTTGGGAGAATTTGTAATGGGTCCACGCTACCACAAAGTTTGAGGAACACTGATCTACAGAGTGTATCTTCAGATCCGATTACTGCAAGGTAGTGGCTATGTAATGGTGCATTGCTATCAGTGCGAGTGTGATAATGTAGGCAATCTTAATTTTACTCAAAATATTGCAATCTAGACTTCCGACGCAAATTAAGACATTTGAACATCCAAAAAATCCGACTTTGGGCGATATAGGTTTGTTAAGTATTAAGTTGAATGATATTAATATACACTGTCAACGACAACTTAGTGGGCTCTTCCTACAAGTTTTCGGAGCATATTAGCTGTAATGTCCATCTGTCAGTCTGACCATGACCATTCCTCATTCAATTAACGCTTTATTTTAAATTCAGTTGTAAGCAAAACATCCATAAAATACATGGTTATTATACTGGATTCTGAAAAAGAACATGAAATGGTAATTGATATGAATGTTAAAGAAACTCTTGAAAATGTTGTTTTATGTAATAATGAATAGAGTTTCTTAATACGGTTGTATTAAAATATATTTATTCTTGCTTCACACAAAGCGTTCCACATAACATAATACAATTTAAAGTCCCCCCCCTCCCAAAGCTTTTGTTTAGCACCCTGCGCAGTCTGTCGCCCTTCCAGGCCCAATATACCTACGAGCAGGAATACCATATGCTACATCTTTAACGAATCACATTTTGTCAACCAACAGTCTCTGTAGGTGTTCCCCAAGATTCTCACAACAAACACCATAGTGTATGTGTTACTAAACATTGACAGATTTTACTTTACAATGGACGTGGAATCCTTTCTTTCTCTCAGATAGGAGTGGGTTTTTGTGTAGAGTAATTTTGTTTAGATAAGCAACAGTTTACAAATAAACTTCTTTTTACTTGCCCGCAAATTGTTACCTGTGCAACTCTTTCTGCATTCTACAAACCTTTAAAAGTATTCTGCATATTACTTAGTACTTTCTTTTTACTAAGTGCGTAAATTAAGAGCTTAATATTTGAAAGATATCTTTGTGTTCTAATGCTTTATCTGCGAAAAGACTCGAAGAATTTTTTTACTTTGGGTAATATTTTTCTTCTTGGCAATAACAAATTCTTTTACGTCGGTCTAATAAGACCCCGTTATTTCTTAAGTTAAAGTAGATGTTTAAATGTTGTCAAATAAAAAGAAAGTTACTCAGTGATAAACATAGATAATGTTAAAATCCACAAATCATAATTGAAATATTTTTTGATAATTTCGACAAATTAAATTAGGTGCAAATTGAGTGCAGCCTAATCAGCTTTACAAGAAGTTGTGTTTGCAGTAACTGATTGATGTATTTGTCTAACACACCAAGATCCTGCTGTTTCCATCTTCTGGATATAGGCCCTAGACAACAGGTGTCTCCGAAACATTGTTTCGTTTCTGCCAGACTACATGGCTTCATGTCCCATAATACGGTAATTTTTGTAGTTACTGCCATGAGAAATAAACATCTCGCTAAGTACGTAGCTTGTCTCTAAACTTGCATAATAGTGGCTTCAGAATTTCAGCGATTTTTATCGAAAGGATGACAGGCTAAGAAGAGGTCGTCACGTTTGAAGGCGTAGTTGATCTGGGGGGACTGAAGGAAGTCCGTACAGCTTTGTGCTTTGTTGAGGTTTGAACCAACAAACTCCCGATTACAAGGCAGTACTAATCCATAAAAATAGACGTTAGGTACAATGTGTATGTGGATTTGAGCACACTCATAGCCTGAAACGTGGGTTATTTGTATCCAGTTTTTAACTATTAACTTGAAGTGTAAGGACTTCAGAAGCCGCAAGTTCTGAGAGTACAAATAGTTCCACTAAGGTACTTGTATCATAAAAATTCCATTTCCAAGAATCGTTTTACCCCTCATCCCCCCCCCCCAACTCTCTTGTGCTAATTTCGTTCCAAAATGCATGCTCGAGGATAGGAAATTTAATTAACAAAAGGATACAAGGGAATGTAAGGAGAATATGGAGAGGTGGTGGATGTAGTTGGTTTTCATGTTCCCCTTCCTTGATACTGCCCTTTATTCTTGCTCATACTGTTCTTTTTAGGTTATTCATAACAGTTATAATGTTAATTTAACTAATTTCTTTCGCATTATACTCGTCTATCTTGTTTATGAAATGTGGAATATTCCGAAACCGTTAATATTAAGACGAGAGAGCTCCCAACCTTTCTGAAATACATTATAAAGTGTTTTGCAAGTGGTGTGTAAGTTACGGTTAGAATTACTTGGTTTCAGCGCTTCTCAGTCGTTTCATATTCTAAAAAGGACACAGAATTTCTGTAACTTCTTTCCGTTTTAAAATGAAAGTTTATGGAGCCATTTACTCAGTTTGGTTGGATAAGCGATCAGACACATTATGTTTGTTAGCTACTGCTGCATATGAACTTCGAGAATAATTTTGCAAAAGGAAGGTAATAGAAATTTGCAATTAAAAGCGCTAAATGTGAAAATATTTATCAGACGTTATGAAAAAGTCAAGATAGTAATATTTTCAACTCCCTTTTTAGGTTTAGATTCTAGTCTCCTTGGATAGACCAAAAGAATTTCTTACGAGTTTTGTATTGCTTGCCATTGTAAATGATCTACAGAGGCAGTGAACATCATGCTTTCATTAAGCCCTAAACCTTTCGTCCCTGTTGTCTACATTTTAAGTTACAGTTGGATAAAACAGCTGTCTACAAGAACTGGTTAAGTGACTGTGAAAGTTATGAATATCGAGATAGTGAAAGCCGTACGTTACTCTGAAGAACCAACAATTTTCTATTTGCAGGTTTCATATCTTTTCCCTGGTACAGGTGCAAACTATTTTAAGATGTATGAAAATAATATGTAAGCATTTATTGGTCTTGTGAAAATCGGTGTAATGAAGGTCGTTGTTCTTTTATAAGCTTAAAAAATTTCATTTAATGCTTGTACCGTGAAGCCGTATATTTGCATGTAAGGAGCGCATTGGTAAATTCTGTGTACTGAGTTCTGGAGCACATCACGTGCATTCTTTTTTATTCTTGCCTCTAAATGGAGTAAGAACCTTACATCCAAACTGTGGCCTGTATTGTCCAATTGTCTGTGCCTCGGATGATGGGTGAATACTAGGATGCACTGGTGGAGTGACAGTGACAAGGGAAAATAAGAATGCTAGAAGAAGGGCCTCTTCTAGTGCTACTTTTTCTATAAAAATTCCGCTTGGGTTTTTATAGGTTTGAAGCAGTAACTTGGTTCTGAGAAGGCGGCCAGTGCCTACCTACATGGCATACAAACATACTTCTAATCTTCATTCAATGTCTGTACAGCTCGAAGTAATATTTTTTTTATAATAGCAATTGCTACGAATCGATTCCGCTACTTTTAATATAATGTATATATGACGTTTCCTCTGTCGTGTTACCATAGCAATGGGTAACGTCATTGCTCGTAAAATGCATAGAGAATTACAAATGCAGGTGTCTTCCGTTCTTGACAAATGTTCCTACCGTGGAATGAACTGGAGAAGTATTCATGTAGTTAAATTGATGATATTTTGTGGGTTTACGTACTCTTATTTAAGCATTCCGCTGGAAATTATGTTTAATAGACCACAAGACCAGCGTTTGCAGTTTCTAGTAAGACCCTCGGAGTTCTATCGTTCGTATTCATGATATTTTAATCATCTTCTTTGGACGGATGATTAATTGAGGAAACCCGCACTCCATTTCGTACTCTGAACAGTCAAGTTCGACAACTAATGGGACCAGCTATCTTGTTTCTTGGTTTTTACGTACTCCTTTATCCCGCGGGAAGGAAAGTGTGATAGTAGCTTATAAATTATAATTATAATTTCGTGGTTTCTTGTCAGAACGGAGGACTGAAATTAATAAGCATAACTAATACATCCCACGACATTGCAACGTCGAAATATCGGAAAGTAAAAAATAAAATGAACAAGGGAGCATGTTACATATAAGGCAACATTGTGGCATGTTCGCTTAATCCTTGTTGCGGTGTAGAAGCCACAAAGTGTTCTGTGTCTATTTTTGAAATACGTGTTACTGTGAGCAATATAAAAGTATTGAGTGTTACAGAAACAGAGGTTTTGTTAAATTCAAGTCGTTGGCAAGGTACTTAGGTTTCAATGTAAATTGACTGGCATCTTTGTTCGGTTTTAACCAAACCTGGGGTAATTCGACAGGTTTTAATGGAAGACCCAGTTACAAATTTCACCAAAATACCTCCATCGGAAACGTCACTGATAAATATGGACAGACGGAGGTAGAGAAGGAAAATGGCAAGGCTTATAGGGGCTTTTGTTGATAAGGCGAAGGCGCCTAAAAATTAATTTCACGAAAAAATTAAAAGGTCAGATTATAACCCGATAATGCTCCCTACTGTTCTTTTCAGAGGCTGTTGTATCTCACTCATCTTGTATCCAAATAAACGAAGACAAAAATTTACAAATATTAAATCAGTTGTTCAGGCTGTTTTGTGTGAAAGTTAGCATGTGCCTCTTATATTAAGGGAAGAACATATTTGAAGGGGGTTTCAGAATAAACTGCCACAGAAAATATTTTGAAACCTGACGGAATTTACAATGGGAAGGCGGAGAAATTTACGTAAAGAAGAACTTCGTACTTGTAAATTTTAACAAATAATATTAGGACGGTAAATTTAAGGATAATTTGTTGAGTGCGATAAATTACGAGCATTGGACAGAAGAAAAATGAGTATAAAATATTTGTCGGGAAATCTGAAAGGAAGAGGGAATTTTAGACCTAGATATGATGAGGGTTTCTGTAAAAATTAATTGTAAAGAAATGAAGTACTGGTTTTCTGGCGTGTTTGTAAAACTGCAAAAAGCTACTATTAACTTCGTCATGTCCGTCTGTCCGTCTACATGGAAAGACTCGACTCTCACGGGACAGATTTAATGAAATTTGATCTTTGAGTATTTTTGGAAAATCTGTCGTGAAAATTCAAGTTTCGTTAAACTCTGAGAAGAAAAACGGTTACTTTACAGGAGGACCAATATATATTTTTCATCATATCTCACTCAGTTCTTCTTAGAATGAGACATTTTTCAGATAAATGTAGTAGAGAAAAGCAAAACACACAATATTTGCTCAATAACTTTTTTTTTCTTCTAAAAACGTGCCGTTTATGAGAGAATGTGAAAAATATAGTAAAGCCGGTCAGGCACAGACGACAATACGGCTCAGGCATATTTCATGCTGGGTACCTAAGTCCACACACACACACACACACACACACACACACACACACACAAAATATATAATACTTATTGATTTTACAAAACAAAAATGCTTTTACTAAAGCGCCTTGACGTTAAGTCACAAGTAAATTGTCTGTATTGTTATACTTATCATATCATGTTAAGTGGCTTTAAAATGAAATTATTTTTTATGGATGCCAAGTTTAAATCTTGCATCCATGTTATGGAAAACCTTGTTAAAGGCGTGTCACATCGCACCTTCCATGTAGCTCGTTTATCATTTCAGTACAGTTTACTTCAGAACATGGTCAGAGTATGTTTACATGATAAAATTTGGAAGTGATTCACTATTGTATAGCATGTACATGTAACTGATTCAAAAATACCTCTACACTGACCTCATATAATGTCGAAAAAACATTTGATATCGGTATAAATACGTAAGATCAGTAACTAAATTGGTGAATTCACGCATTCAGCGCAGACGCTGCTAGGCCATAGTCTGAGAGCCACAGCCTTCGATTTACACACCAAATTATTCTCATACCAAGCGAACAGTCCCCTTTGAATTCACAAGAAGTGTACAGGTGTACGTTTTCTATATGGTCCATAGGAAAGATCACATCAGCAGTAGCAGCAGCACAGCAGCATCATTTGCGCATGCGTAGTGGTCAACTATCGACCCTGCTGCTTTGAAGTCGAACGCAGCAAGTAGCGCCAGCCGGGACCATGGGAGATCGTGCGCGTGTGTTCCTTTCAGAGAGAGAGAGAGAGAGAGAAAGAGAGAGAGATGGTACATGTTGGAGAGTAGGGCGTTGAAAATGATGGTGAATGCAACTTCGTAAAGTCAAAGTGATACAAAGGTTGCTTGTCGGAATAACCTACATAAAGTCACAGGTTTTATTTCAGCCATGGCTTTTGAATGTTGCCTGTAAAGTAAGGATATTGTAGCCTATAATCATTTCTGACATTTTGACAGCATCGAAATTCTAACGTATGTAATGTAATATTAGATTCATCGGTAGACTGCAGGTTGCAATGATAAATATTCTAACAATTCATACTGAGAGTCAATCTTTTTCGGCTAACGCCCATCAACAAAAGAATACGTGTTAGTGGCTACAAATTTTATACAATTAGAATCAGATTTGCCTGTTCGGCACAGTCACTAGGCCACGGGCTGAAGGCAGAGACGTTGGGGTTTGATTTTTGGTAAGTGCGTGGACCCCGCTAGCTTACTGTGCAATTCGTACGAGGGGTGCTTCGTGCAAGAGTATGAAGAGCAAGAATCTGACCACTAACCTCTATATAGTTCAAAAGTTCAGAACGAGTGGAGGTGACTTCAACTCGAATAATAGGTATTTGTCTTTATGGTGTGCTTAGGGACAAATTTATATTTTAGGAACAGCATGTATATAAGCTATGCACAAAAATGGGTGACATTAGCACGACAAAGAATTGAAGTACTCTAGGCCGAACAAAACTCTACTTAAAAGATGTTATTACTACACCCAATTTTATGTTTTGTTTTTAAGCTGAAGAAGTAAATTTATGTATCCATTACTTTGATACATGTTTCTATATTCACGTATACCATTTTAACATTTAAAACTTCTATTTTAACCTCTCTCCCTCCTACTCTGTCATCTTCCTTCTCTCTTTTATGCTCACTCACACTGGTACAGAATATTGGAGAGCGGAGATAGAAGGAGACAGAATTACCCTTTCTCTTTCTCATTTTCCCTGTATCTCCCTGCCTACGGCACATATAAGGGGGTCATGTGACGTCATAATAATCCTTTACTTGTGCTGTCTCTGTAAGGCATGTATATAACACATCTTCATCTCTTCTTCACGTCTGGTGATTAGATACTATCAGAGATATATTCCACCATGTTAGTTATGTTTTCAGTGAGTCATTATTTAGCTACAGGGAATAATGTTTTCGATCAGGTGGTGATTTAGAATGTATGGCCGTTTTCCAACCCTACTTCTCAGAAAGGGAATGAATATTTACACGACTCTCTTACTAAGGGAGAAATAATTTGACGCCATTAAATTTTATGGCATAAAAACTTCTATTAAATTCTATAAAGTGGTGTCGTAGGCGTGTCTGAATTTCTGACAGCACTTAGAGACGTGAAGCACCAGTGTAAAAATCAACCGCGACGCTGAAATTTACGGTAATAAAAATATCCAAAATAGGTTCGCTATCATTACGCTATGGTAAGATAAGAACAACACATTCATATAAATGCAACAGACGTTCGCATTCTGTGATGGCAGGAGTAGAAATTGTGACACTGCTAACAATTCAATCCAATATGCTCAAATCACTAACCATCATAATAATTTAATATTTTTGCATCTCGTACTTGGCTGACGTACTTGGTATTTGCCAAATCCAAAGTTGTGGTCCTGCACCTTTTATGTGGTAAAATATACAATTTCCATTCTATCACTTGACTCCATTAGGCAGACTGAATTTTATAGCTAGGATTTCTAACTTGTGCTTTCTAATTGAATGAAAGACACTCAGACACGTGTTCATACAAACTCCATTCAATTTTTTAGATTGGGGTAATCTAGGAGTTGAATGATATATAAAAATAAATTTCCCGAACCAGTATTACCAAATCCAAAGCATAAATCTCATCCATTTGTACACTATTCAACAAGATCATATGTATTGCAAAAAAAAAAACCACATGTGCTTGAAACAAATCTTAACATCTATATTATTTTGGGGAAGAACTAGTGTAGGCTGTTGTCGGCTGTATTTGAAAAGTAATTTACCTACCATAACTGAGGAAAATGTGTTTGACTGGGTCTGCAATGGCCCAAGTAAAGCGGATTTCTGTTCATCCAATTTGCGTGCTGTTTGCATTTTAGTGCAATTTTAACCACACCCTTGGGTAGGCCGGAAATTGTGTTTTTGCATTTCGTTGCCTTGACAAAGCTCGTCTGATGGGAATGACCGACTTGGTTTTTCGGGCCGTCATCTTGGTTGTTTGACTCAATTAAACGAAGTTTGATCGGGTTGCTGAATCGGTTGGTTGATTGTATTGGTTGAGTTGTTTGATCGAGTGGTAAACATGGTTGATTGAGCTGTTGACGTGGAAGGTCGACTTGAGTATACAACAAAAGTTGAGCGGATGGGGATTCAGTCTGCTTAGTTGATGGAATGGTTACCTCGCTTTTGGTTTGGTTCTTCGAGCGGTTGCCTCTCTTGGTTTTTCAGCCATTCGATCAACCATTTAGATCAATCAGATATCTGACTGAACTTGTTGACTTGATTGTACGGTTGGTTGGTCCAACCGATTAACCAACCAGTGTTTTTAGGGTGAGTGAATCGGCGTTTCACTTAGTTGCCTCGCGTGGTGACTTCGTCGGTTGATCTGGTTTGTTGACAATTTCTGGGAACAAATTCAACCAACCTTTTCGATAACCTCGACGAAACAAGGCAAACACCCGAGCAACAGAGGCAACAAACCGACTGACAGACCGAACGACAACCGACAGAGGGAAATAAACAGCAGATTTAAATTACCACATCAGCCAACCAACCACACTTACACATCTAGCCCATTCATATGCGGAGGCCTAGGGTCAAATGCAGAACACATAATAGGAGGTTTAAGTTAGGCCAAACGGCACTACCAACTGCACCCTTATCACCAGGGACATGCTCGAAACGCGAGGACCAGACCTATCAATACCAATTAATTGTAGTACTGATTAACACAAGAGATCTAATATATTCTGAACGAAACATTTCTAGCATTTTTGCATAAACATTTTTCTATGCAAATGCAATGAGTTCTGTTTGTATTGTTGAGCTACTGCATCTCTGTCAGCAATAACAAATATGTAGAGCCTTTTCATGGGAAGGCAACAGTGAGTTTCATTTTGCGCTCTTGACGAGCTACATATGTCTTATCCGACAATGTAAAAGGTATTTAGGTCTTCATGTAACGTGACATACATTTTATACAATTTGAACCAAATTTGTTTATTCTCGACAGATTTCAGTTAACATCTGCGATAGTAAAATTTACAAAAACGCGAGCAATGGGAGTCCAGGTGTTGTACATTTATGCCGACGGACGGAGAGACGGATAGGCTGGCAGAAGGTAATACACGCTTTCTGCGACTGTGTGAACGCGCCCAGCAACACATGTAAGCGTTTGCAGTTGGACACATTTCACGTATTTTTAAGCTGCTACACTGGCGAATCTGCTACAAGCACCAAGTCACTGGAATGTAAAATGTGCTTGCGTCATAAGGCTTTAAGTCCTTCCTCTTTAGATATAAGCAATCAAAAGAATGAAGGTACAGTCATTTCTTCGTAGAACCTTATGTTTTGCCACACTTTCCCGTCGACATGACCCGTGTTTACGGTAGCTGTGTGCAAGGTTAATAATAACTGACTGCATTCTGAAAATCTCGTCCTTAACCTGCGTGACATAAAATTAAAGTATATTTATTTATTTTGTATTATATTTATTTTACGTGTTCATAGTTCTTTGCTGCTGTAAAGCGGCTGTTTGATAACTTAGCTTCACGTCTCTCCACAGAATTTCGTGCCAGGTTCGATTTTTATGACTTGCAGCTGTGTTTGTTTGTGTCAGACAACTGCTTATATAACCTTGATTGTTAGTTCTTGTGTCATTTAATTGATGTGTGTATTTATGATTTGATTTAAAGGAGCTGAGAAGAACTCGGGATATGTAGAGAATAGTAGGATTATTATTGAATTTTAACCAGAAGGGCCGTGGAATGAAGTGGTCGCGACAAAATTCGAGGTAATACCTCGTTCTGTTTTTGAGAGAAACCACTGTGAACTTTGGCCAGGTTTTTCGGTCTCCGGTTTGGGCCTTGAAATCGAGACCAAAAGAACACAAAAAGGATTTGATCCTACTAACAGAGACGTTTCATAGTCTCTGTATGGACTATAGTTTTTCGTTATTGTTATGAGGATATTTTAAAGGGTGGAGTAGTGTTCTTTTCTTGTTTGATGAGGTGGTCTTGGAATTATGCATGGTGAATTGAAGAATAAAAAAATTTAAAGGTGGATTGCGCTTCAGGTCGAGATGTGAACCAGGTACTTTGTAAATGCATTGCCAGTTGAGATATTGTGCTCACAGAAGTGGATTTTAGATGGTAGTCTTCTATTTGATTACGGGAATCATAAGTTATTACTTCTTGAACTTTTGAAAAATGTCCCAAGTTTTTTACTAAATTCTACATGTAGGTTGGCAGTTTGGATCTGACGGTCCCGCACATATATCGGATTCGGTGTCCTTGCAGCAAAGCATATGTGGGACAGAGCGGAAGGACTATTGAATATAGGTGCACGGAACGCAAGAGATACTTAAGTCAGTATCAGCCTGAGAAGTCGGTAGTGGGAGAACACAGCAACAAGACAGCACATCGCATCGATTCACTGGCTCCTCATTCTTATACAGAATATCAGGATACGTGGACCGCCTTGTAGACGAAGCACTTGTGATAAGATTGAACAAGAGCAGGTTTGACGGGCAGTGGCTTTGTATTAAACCGGGCCTGGTGTCATGTATCCAACGTGTTAATAAATCGCGAAACACGGCCAAGCAGAGCCAGTACTTGACTCCGCCGACAAACACTCATTGTCTCGGGACAAACTGTATACTGCCTACGACGCGGTTTGATATCCAAGCTATTCAGTTCTCTGATGACGGGAACGAAAATGGTTCTGCGATCATCGGTTTACCCGCCTTCAAACACCTGACGCGGCTGCTAGCACGATAAAGTTTTGTAGAATTCGGAAGTAGTAGGGTTAAAGTTGTCCATGCTCACGCGATAGAAATATGTAGGGCGGAGTTGCCGAACTTTTGGCAAGCGTGCCCGAAATGGCACGCGGCGTTCACTGCTGCTCCAATTTTTTTATTTTTTTTCCCCGGCCAGTATCTCTGTATTGTAAAGAATATGTCTATGATATATATATATATATATATGCGTATCTGAATGCATAGGGACTGTGTATGAATTACCTTTGCTACCATGTAACACTGCGAGAGAAATATTTTTACACACATCGGGAGCGGTGCGAAGTGTTGACTAGATATTTATCATTGGGGCGCGAACCAGGCGGTGACTGGACGAATACGTGATATTGAACAGAACGTTTTACAGTCCTTTTTGCAAAGAATGAGTAGTAATACCCCCATTTACTTCCACATTTTCTTCCTTATCGCTTTTCTCGAGGATACCTTCATTGGAAATATAATACACTATGCATTAATTATATAAGTAAAATATGTATTAGTGATAATAATGCAGTAACCAATAATAATTATAGGAGAATCCAAGACCTTATTTTGCTTTTCTAAATTTATATGGGCACGCGAAAATATTTCTTCGAAATATATAGACATTTTGGTCACGCGTCCTCAAAAGACTGACGTAGCGGCTGCAGACTTCGGTTTGCAGTTCCACTCATTCTTAACCTCGGCACAAGACACAGGAAAGTGGTCAACTTTATACCTAT
>Ga0131853_10015766_pt1 | contig 13814 bp, 9 predicted proteins | sample TergutLab28metaG_FD_92764 | JGI IMG/M metagenome (GOLD analysis project Ga0131853, IMG submission 92764) | Labiotermes labralis P1 segment gut microbial communities from Petit-Saut dam, French Guiana - Lab288 P1 (version 2) (version 2) | ecosystem: Host-associated > Arthropoda: Insects >... | reverse complement strand
GGCCATTATCTCCGTAACCGTTCAACTTTGGATATAGGTGTTTTGGGTTATATCGGTATACTTTAACATAAGGAACACCCTCCCGAAGTCTGGCACATTCCTCCTGGGACACCCTGTATATCGCTACAGTTTGGAGTAATAAGGAGCTGTTACTTAAATAATAACGAGCTAATATTTCAACAGGTGTTTGCTTTGTTGGTAAATACTGATCCAGTTGTTTGTAGTTATTTGGTGTGGCTGAGAAAGAACGAACCGTGGTTTCTTACAAGCTGCTATCGACGTATGTCTGAAATTAACGCACTAAACCATACTTCAAGTTTAGTAGTCGATATTTTAAATGAGGACCTTTGATATACTTGGGGACATTCTTTGATGTGACAGTCGAAACTAGTCACTTCTGAAACTAGTCACTTCCGAAACTAGTCACTTCCTTTCCGTTCGCCGAAAATATAAAACTACAACCAGCAATCAACATGTTGGTTAGATAAGACACGTCTCGGCGGGCCAGAAGAAAATAATTGCAACCATTTGTTTTAGATGTGGTAAGTAAAATCCTAACAATAAAAGCAGAGACGCAATGCTCTGATCTATAACGTGCGATTCCTGACTCACAGCAGATTGGAGTAGCGGCGATCGTTGCGCTAACTTCCGTTACGCGGAACGTTTCGAATCAAGAGGGATAAGACGCCCCCCCCCCCACCTTGTTATCGGGATCGTAACGAAAGGTTCACTCCTTTAAGCCGCTGATAGTACGGGATAATTAAAACGCAAATAACTTCATCAGCATCTGTCACCGATGTTAAACGCTGAACACACTCCCTCACTTCGCACAGACTGCGACTCCCAGCACAAAAGACATTTCAAACGGTCTCCAGAACTCGTTACTCGCAGCTTGTTTAAAACACCCGGAAAATGTTAATCGTGTAAAGCAGGCTTACCTGAGAATTTCAAAGATGTCAACACCTCGAGGTAGCTGCGTGTGTAATTTACTACAGCCAAGTGTGCAGACAATTGCTCTTCGATTTACCTCCAGCAAATAATGCAACTCAGCCCCCAAAACATGATTGTGAGTTTTAAATTTTGGATGAACATAATGAACAACGTGGGTCGGGATAGCGCAGTGGATATAACGACTTGTTACGGGCTGGACGGTCCGAGGATTGAATCCCGGAAGGGGCGAGATTTTCTGCACCTCCAGACCGGCCCTGGGGCCCACCCACTCTCCTGTACCATGGGTACCGGGTCATTCCTTGGAGTAAAGAGGCCGGGGCATGGCGTTGACCACCTAACCCATCTAACGCCGAGGCCAAGGGAAGAGTACAACCATATTTCTACTCCCTTACTTGTCCTTCATGGCTTGTTCTGGGGTAAAATTTGCCCTTACCTTTTATGTTGAACCATACTGCAGAAGATAACGTATTCTTGTCCAAATATTTTTCAAAGGCCAAGAAACATTTCATGTTTATAGAAAGGTCAACCAACACGTATAAGATCGGTGTATTGGGAAGAGATAAAAAAAAAAGATTGTGTTTGAGCACGCGGTGGACGGCCTAACTGTGATAAAGTGTACAAATCTTTCTCTTTCGGGAACAGTCTATAGGTTTATCTGCAGTGACAGAACGTAAAAACCCACAACCAACCACAAAGAGATGACAACATTCTTAATTAGGTATCTGCGTGACCGACATATCGGCCGAGGCGGGAAAATCTACCTTTCCTGCCCAATCTCCAGATCTGACGTCCCCCAAATCTTTCCTGCACGACTTTGTGAAAGGTGAGGCTTAGCTTCCGCCAATGTTTATAAACCCAAACAACTTGAAGGCTCGAATACAAAGACCGACTAAAATTCTAAACAGCATTCACTGGCAAATATTTAGCACCTAGTCGAGTAGTGTGCAGGACAACATATGGAGCAGATAATGAACTTACGCGGAGCATGAAACCAACTTTTTAAAATGTTCTGTGAATTTCGTTCTTTGGCTGTTGCTGACTTAGCAATAAATTTATGAAATCGCTGACAACATTTCTAAAGACAATGTATGTGGTAAAGGTAAAGTGATACCGTTGCAGGCCCGGTTTGGTCCAGAGGGTGGGTAGAGGTATAGCTCTACTCTTCCATGACCGCGGCACCAGAAGTTGGTGAGTGGTCAGCAGTACGTCCCGGCCGCACTTTATCCCCGGGAAAGACCCGGTACCCATTTTACAGGAGGCTGGGTGGGCCCCAGGGCCGGCCTGGACGGACGGAAAATCTCGTCCCCACCGGGATTCGATCCCGGACCGTCCAGCCCGTAGTCAGTCGTTATACCGACTGAGCTACCCGGCCCACAAGGGCAATGTATAGGAATGAATCTAATCAGCGTCTTCGTCCCTACAAAAAATAAAGAAGTGTATCACACCTTAGCTTAAGTACGACGCTCCCCTTAATTGCTTCTACATTCGAGATTTGAGGTCCTCACAGAGGTGACTATGGAAAAATGTCTTCTGCGAATGCGCCATTCTCCACATTTTTTCACATTTATCTCCACGTGTGCGTTTTATTAGCCGATTCCGGCAGCTGCGCGGTCTGAGGTGTGGGTCTGCGGCCGCTCTCTTTTTGGCACTGCCGGTTCAAATCCCGCTGGAGGCATGGATATCTGTCTCACGTAAGTGTTGTGCGTTATCAGGTAGAAGTCTCCGTGACGGGCTGCTCACTCGTCCAGAGAAGTCCAACCGAGTGTGGCGTGTCCAAACGTGTGATCGTGAAGCCTCGACAATGACGTGGTCCTGGCCCACTAGGGACTGTTGTCCCATGGAAACAAATGCATCTTATTTTCAGACAAGATTCTCGTAGAAATTTTCACCCGCTGGATGAGATCGTCGAGTTGTTCTAGACGTCCCTGATATGACGTAAAATCTTTATTATCAATTATTTAATGTGCCTTAAAATTTATGTTCTTAGTGCGCAAAATTCGAAACAAAGCTTTCAATAATTGGACAAACCCAGATCTGAAAACCATATACAAGATGGGGCAAAATAACCTCCATAAATTTTAAGGTGAATAACAAAAAACTTATTCGAGATACAAACATTCTTTTTTTGGATTCTGAAACTACAACATGGGAAGTTTTAAATCACATAGTCTTAAAAGAATATCTCGCAAGTGGTGGCCGTTGTTTGCGTGGTGTTTGTGTGCAGAGCGCCTGGGAGACTGCAAAACGGACCGTCTGACTGCCTCGATGTTCTCTGGTGTCCTCATCATTTTTCAGACACACTTCCCGTTTCCCTGAAGTTCTCAACCCACAACAGAATGGATTTTCGGTCCGGTACTCGGTCCCGAGGGGGGATTTGGTAGCGAGTATGGAACGCACGCTTCATAGCTACGATAGAGTGACTTTGCGAAAAGTAGGTTTCGACGGCAAATGCGCGCTGCTCGTTGGGCCACACCATCTTTACGATTGCGGAGTTTTGTAACGGGAACCTTTCAACTACCTGCACCTTTCGAGCCCAACCCCAACCTTCTACGGCTTCCCCGTCCTTCACAATGCCCTACTGAAATTGTGGAGGGTATTTTGCCCCATCCTGTACTTTGAAGGTATACGTAAACTTTGCAATAACAGTCCACTCTCTATAAGTCAGAAATTAAAAATAGCCAAAATGTGAAAAGATACTTCATTTGTCTGAAAACTGAACGTGGAAGACAATATTGGGCTCCAAAGAGAAGTAATAAGACGTGGCTTACCAAATTTTACTCCTCATTAGATGCTACTAGGGCAATTAAATTAGAAAGATTAAATGGGCTGGACGTGTAACACGCATCTAAGTTAGAAATGTAAACGAATATTTAATTGTAAATTATAAAACTTGGGAGATCTAAGCATAGATGGAAGGATAATGCTGAAGTATGTCTAACAAACAAAGACTGGAGGGGTGAACTAAATTCAGCTGATTCAGAATGGGGTTAGGTTGTTTAGTCTTATGACCAAAATAACGAAACTTCGGGTTTCTTATGAGGTGGCTAATTTCTTGACCAGTTTAGCAAATATGGACTTTTCAAATCGCCATCGAAAGGGCCTAATTAGTTAATATGGGTAAACCTGAAATGTCTAAAACTCAAAGCCGTTTATTGTAACTTGAACGTTTTAAAACTTCGAAAATTGCTTGTAAATATAAAATTCTTATAAATATCTCCAACAAAATTGCAAAAATATTCTAACAGAATATTCAGGTACGTGGTCTTACTTTAAAATGTTGCTCTACATGATGATGCCTTAAAAGTACAAATTAGATCAGTAAGTTGCTTAATTTTTTTCTGAATTATTAATTTAAACCCATCATAGGCAAAACTAAAGATTTTAGACCAAAAATTATTTGCATTCGAGGGTTTTGTATATCTGGAAAAAGAAAGTGTTTCTACTCATAACGTAGCAGCACAGTAGAAGCACTGGCCTAAGTCAAGAGTTGTTCAAGGGATTTAAAATAGTGAGGCACATGATAAGAAAAGTAATATCGCTCATTTGCGACAACACTGTCACAACAACACTGTCACAACAACAGTGTCACAATAACACTGTCACAACAACACTGTCACAACTCAAAATTTGTGATTTTTCAGGAGAAATGTTTAAAGATTTTGAAGTGCTATTAAGTGCTATGAGTGCAACGACGACACAACTGCTTTCCAGCGGCGAGTTTTGCAAACTGCGTTATGACACTATACCTGTTAAAAGTACATCTGCAAACGATTCTTTCTACATCTATAACACAAAAATGCCAAAATTTTGAGTTGCGACACTCTTATCGCAAGTGAGCGATATGTGTACAGGCCTCACGATGTTTTTACTGAGAACGGTGATCAAGCGTAATTTATCGGCTCCTTAAAAACGTGGATATCTTTGCAACATTGCAAAATCGCAAGGGAAGGTGGGTAGAGTCTACTGCCCTACTGAAATGATGGAAATTATTTTTGTAAAATTCGTTTAGTGTGCAAGGCGCGCATTTAAAGCCCACGGTTTAACAGATACGAGGTGTACTGCCTGAACACGTCTACACATTTACACTAAAAGGTGTTTATGATTTTATCAAGAAATACAAGAACATATAAAGTGATAATATATCTGCCCCTGTACAGAAAAACTCATACTACGCTTAAAGCCTGCCTCATAACGAATGGGTAGCCGCGTTTTGCGAGAATTTCTGAATTAACGGCTTGTAGTTCCGCAACGTGGGTGATATCGAAAACTTTGCAAATATTTTAGGTATGCTCTGGTTGATGGTTACAGCAAGGCATTCAGTATAGCGATTTGCGAATATTAGAATATCAGGAATTGCGTATTCTGGAGGAAACAGTCAAGAGCAGTGACATGCAAAAGCGATAAGAGAAGAGGAAATATATTCAGTAGTGGAATGGTGACAAAAGCGTACTAGTACAGTCTGGAAGCTCAAAATGCCTAATGTTGTCACAGTATGCAGTATGTACAGACTACAGAACACGATATGATTCCAGCACGAGAAGGGTGTGTCCGGCTCTGTGCATGCGAATGCATGCTATAGGAGGGAGAACTGCAATACTACTTGCAGGAGCGACAGACTGTTCTACTATTGCACACAGACTGAAAACATCAAGCATTTCGAATAGCGTGTATTGAGTGAATTGAATGTTTTAAGGATGTTAGTAGCATCCCGTCTTTAAACATGAAATCTTGCGCACGCGCGTCTATCGCATTCCTATCAGGGATCATCTCCTGGTCTGTGGACAGAATACAAGGTCCCAAATTATGGCCCTGGAAAGCAAGCCGGGCAAGATTAATTCGACGTGAACATTTAAGTTACCCTTCCAATGAATCACACCCAATAAATCACAAATCATATCAATTTTTTTTTTGCCGTGGGCTGACGTTGAGAATAATGTATGCATTTCGAAACAGCTTGCGTTCTTAAGCGAGCCGTGCACTAGAAATTCGCCCTGTATTATTTTCATTGCAAAATTCCTGAGAGTAATTAGTAAAAGTATTTCGTTATGTGGTATCAGTGTTGAACATACAGAACGTAAGGGACGGGTGCATTGGCATTATAAAGATACGGAAAGAAGATGCTCATACCAACAATTCTCACATGGCACCCACTCCCATATCCAGTGGATTTCAGAGGGTTTTTACGGGGGTAAAACTGCCGGAGGATAAATGGATAAATTTACACTCAGTTATATCTAGCGCCAATTCTAAGCGTGCGTGGAGTTATACTCCACTTCACATACGATTGAATAGTGCAGTGCTTAGTGAAGAACAACGAAAACTTTACAGGCCTCTTTTATGCTCATCTGTCAGCACGTAAACACGTGTTTCAACATACAAAACAACGGGAAAAACAAACGTTCCGTTTTCATCTCAGTGAGGCTCATTAGGTGGTTAGTGTTTTTATAACAGCCGACTTGAACAATAAACATTTCCTGAATATAATAAAACCTCTCATTCCTAATGTGAGCCTCTCCTACTGGTACAATTTGTATTGCTTTACAGAAATATTAAGATCTTATATTTTATTTATTACTTTTATAAAATGATTTTCAATCACATTCTTGCTTCTGCAAGGTTTATATACTGTATATATATATTTTTTCTTTTTAGGTAAATTCTGTACTATAGAATGAAGTTGAAACTCTGTTTTTTCACGATAACGCTCAACAAATAAAATCCAGAATTACAAATAGTATCACATTATATTCATTTTGGGTAACAAACTGCCCTTTTTATCTTTCACATCTGAAAACTGTGTTACGTAACCATATTGTCCAAAATGGCCGGCTGTACTGATGACGCTGTTCCGAAATCTAACCTGAGAAGATAACTGAAACAAAAAAGTTCCTCTTCTAAAGCACTAATCAATCGACTTGTATAAAGTGCGGGTTTCTCCTTAATTCGCGGAAGGACAATGTTCTTTTCAGTCAGCCCTTCACCTAGCAACAAGACACTGTTCTCTCTTCCAAACACGATTTGCACGTGAACTGTGACGCCACTCTAAAGGAAAAATACCCAGAAACACACAACCCTTACAAATAGTTATCTCTGTCCGCATTCGTGACCTTCAGCTGTCTCCTTCTTGCAGACGATAAGCCGTGCTTCCAACAGACTACCATCTCTCGGACTGCACGTCAGGCAAGCCAAGGCCTGCCCCTAATACGGCAGGATGCACCACGTGCTAATTACTCGCAAGTCTCGTGTTCTGGTTGTTACAACTATGCATCTACCGCCTTACATTTTCTGTTATTTTTCCTTCGTATTGCCTTAGCAAGGTTTTTGTCATTTTCCTTCGTCATTATTCTCAATTTCGCCGTTTTCTCTTCTCCAGTCTCCATTCACTCACCCTTTCCCTTTCTCAGAAAACACGTCTTACTTTCTTTCCTCCTTTTCTTCTCTACTTTTAATTTTTCTCTTCCTTTCCTCTCTATTTCTGCTGAAGTTTATTTTTTCTAGTTCATATTTATTTGACCGTTCAAAAGAAACACGAGATAAAGGGAAATCCACCTTTTGCCTATGACAATACCAGGAAGGAAACAAGCTCGGAAGCATGTCAGGGACGCGCGCGATTTCAACAACATCGAGACGCGAGCTGTCATCAATATTTTTTTTTTCCTGCAAGGCAAGGCGCCGAAGGAAATTCACGCCATTCTGAGAGAAACATTAGCTTGTTTCCTTCCTGGTCGGGCTAAGGACTTAACAGCATCCCTGTTTTATATGGTAATGGTGGGCATGAATCTTGACCACGAGCTTCTCAGACACAAATACCTGGCAAACACAAAGGGTTTTTAAAACCCAATATTAATATATTAATTGTATTAACACAGGTCTAATGTATTCTTGTAAGCTCCACTGCCCACTTCGGAAAGGATCGGGAGCCACGGGATGCGCAACCCTCGTACGTAACGGGTTAATGGAGGTATTAATCCATTCATTATTAACCTCGATACTGTAAGGAACTGAGTTGTAAGCTTCTAGATTTGGAAGATTTACTCCCAGATTATAAATGTTATACGAAAACCAATTTAAAACAGATGCGTTACCAACACAAGTAGCATCTCTTGTCGATGTTGATGGAAGCTCTTTTCAAGTTGATCTACAAGCTTTGCTTTGCACAGCCAACAGCCGTTTGTAAACTACGGTGCATCACTTCATAGTTCCTCATCTGTTTAGTCATTTCATCCGTTACAGATTTTCATCTAGCTGTCACGTCAAATACAGAAAGAAGTACAGTATTTAAATCAAACTGTTGACGTAATGTAGGTTGCGAGGTTCCAAGCTACCGACAGGGACCGGGTGGGGCCGTCGCTCTTCTGGGACATTACGCATGGTATATCGGCAGTTGTTTACCGCCGTTTTAGAACAGCCTTTTAGTTCCATTGTCAATGGTCAAGCAGTCAGTCTTGGACGGCTTGACCTTTGCAGAAGGCAGCGACTGGCTCTCCCAATACGTCGATTACCACAACAACGTACGCTGCTTAATATCCCAGGGGGTTGGAGGCCTTAACTTAGTTGGCTGGAATAATAAGCTGCAATGTTCAAATCATGTCAAGCTGGACTTCCTTGAAAATATCGAAGTGCAAGCTCACGACAAACATAACTCTTTTCAGGCGCTCTCACGAAATTGCGGAAAGCGGCTATTGTCTTCGCCTTGTCTATCCGACTGTCCACCTGTCTGCCCACCTGTCGTCCGCATAGAACAACTCGGCTACCACTGGGCGGATTTTCATTAAATTCAATATTTGGGTATTTTCAAAGATATGTCGAGAAAATTCAAGTTAATTTAAAATATGACAAAAATAACGGATACTTTACAAGAAGGCATATTTACATCTACGACAATATCTTGCTCAATTATCTTTAGACTGAGAAACATTTCAGACTAAATTTGTAGAGTGAATCAAAAGAGGTTTTATGTTCAGTAACTCTTTTCGGAAAATCGTACCGTTTATTAGATAATGTGAAAGAATATGGTTGAGCCGTACAGGCCATGTATGACGCAATAATACGGTGGATGAGCTTTGAATGTTCGATAACTAAGGCTACAGACACAAAATTAGAATGTGTAATAATTATTGCCTTTCCACGGCAACAATGGTTTCGTAACAGCGCCTCAAACATACGTTTATACGTGCATTGCCTGCCATATTAACCCTTTAAAGACGAAGCGCAGACCGCTTTATTTAAAGACCAAGTTCGCACCGCGCAGTAAACACTTTTCATCTCGGTTATAAAAACCAAGTTATGATGTAAATGGCACAAGTCGCTGTTTGTCCCGAGATAAATACAAAACATATAAATACACTGTGGACAGAATGTACAGTTCTTGAAAGTTAAACTTGTTGGTGCATCACGTAACCAGTAGACTTTAAGAGGTTAATTGTTTTCTTTATTTGTAGGAAAGGTAAATAGCTTTTCCCTTGTATTATTGAAAGTGAGTCATACGAATATTTATGAAAATTTGATCAAACTTCAATAACTTCACCCTCACAGACAGATGGACGGACTGCGCGTTTTGCACTGTCCTTTGTTAAAAATCCTTAAATATTGAAAATTTGATAATATGCAAAGTAATTACTAGCTGCAAAGAATAAATAACTGTTGCAGCAGTGACAAAATACGATTAACTTTAGTGTCACCAATCTGCAAACACACTAACAATGCTTACTCCCTCTTCTCCCGTACTCACTTAACTAGCGCCTGCCCTTTCAGCCATTTGACTCCCACTGTCTATTTCTCTGTACTCGTATCGTCATCCGTGAAATGGCGATCAACTTTTAATGTAAATATTGCTCTTCTTTAACTTTGTGCCCTTTTGCCGAGAGGCAAATTCAGAAAATGGAGGCAGACTACGAAACGCAACAAGTCCCATATTGTCCTAGTGGAATGAACAAGTTCAGAAACACGAGACCTTAACCTTTTGGCGCCGGAATTATTTTTTTTAAATTTTAGCACACCCTGTATATAAAATGTGAATAATACATGAACCAAATATGTTAGAATTATGGAATAAACTGCATTTTGAAGAGAAAGAAACGGAGAGTATATACCACGTTTAAAATATTCAATACCTATATTTGTTGAATAAATATATAAAATGCAACTTTAGAGGTCAGCGGTGCGGTACGACCACTATAATTGACATTAGGCGTCAAAAGTTTAATATTGTTCTTTTACAACTTCCAAGATAGGCTTACATTTTCATTACTGCCCGATTTCGTGAATTTATTGTGATACATAACGAGCAGACGGGAATGTCATTTTCACAGTTTTTATCCTCTTGTTTGATATGTAGGATTACGATGCATGGGGCTTCATTTTTGAAGATTAATTAGAATGATTTATAGCTTCACGAAATGTAGGTAAAATTTATAAACGTTTTTACCAGTCGGTCTATTGTATCTTAAACCTTCTGTATACGACATGTAGGATATATGTCCACATTGCTCTGTTTTCTTTTGTAATTACAGTACTTGTGTCCGCTATTATTCCATTATTTTATAAAAAATAATGGAATTATTTAGAACGTTGAATAAGCTTCTGTAAGTTGAAGTTGACGTCCACGGTGTAAAGTATCAGTAACCTTTTAATCTCAACATATAAGAGGATTCCAAATAGTTTTCATAATTTATTGTATAAATACGTGTAGAGTAGAAGACATCTAACATCCGTATTCAAAAGTTGCTGTAAGATGGATCTTGAAAAGATTACCCACGTTGTCAGGTGGATGTAAAAAGCTCAAAACATATACTCGTATACTGGTGGATTTAGATACTGACTCTTTTGAATCTGTGCGTTCTGATATTTACTACAAAGCTATGCGAACTATTAAACACACAATTTTAATGTGAAATTTTATATAAGTGCATTTGTTTGTTAATAATTAAAGTAATTAACACACAATTTTTTAAAACGAAATAAACTTAGAGACTTGCTCCGTACCCATTTCATAGTATTTATTCTAAGGATTAACCTCGCAGAATCTTTTACATTTTCCAGGGATGTACCTGCTATGTTTGTCTTGGCAACGGCTTAGTAGTCATGCGTTAAATCGAAAAGTGTGTAGTTCGCGCTGTCGCCATATTGCTAGCTATATGATGTTTCTTTCATGTTTGACCGATAAGCGGCGGATCGACGACCTAGTGAAATTTTATTACACTTTCTGAAGTTTAGTATCACTAAGATCATTTGTCTACCTCCTGTCATCGACCCGTTAAACTCCCCGACACACGGAATATGTAAAAACTCTGGCAGAGTCAGGCGGGGCTTTGGGCTGGCGCTTATCGGTCATGTCGGAAAAAAACAACACCCTGTACCTACCTGTTCGAAAGAAAATAACCTACGAAAGGTTCACAGTTCGTAAGGTCTTTATCATAGCTTCCATTAGCTTCATATTGTGTTATCCAATTGTCGTTACACGTAAATACATCAATCAGTGCAACTATCATGCAGATATAAATTCATACTACAAATTCGCTATACGTTTCGGCACAAGACGCCAACTTTTCGTGAATATATTATTACACAGTATTATTTATAATGAATATGAATAATAAAAATAATACAAAATAAATCTATAAACAAAGATGACGTTTGGATTCATTCGTTTTCTTATGTTTCATTTACACAAAACGTTGTCAACATGGAGCTAACTTTTCTTGCAGTAGATTCTACACTACTAAAAACACATTCGAACGTTGTTTACATTCATATATTTATACATATATGTACTTGAACGGACGTACACATTTTTATTATCTATTATATACCTAATCTTCTTATCAGGAATCAGGCTTCAGTACTCTTTGATCAAAACTTTTAGTTTGATTTCAGTATAACTGCTGGGATTGCGGGTTCGGATCCCGCTGGAGAGATAGATGTCTGTTTCGTGTGAGTGTTGTGTTCTTCTGTGATATCAGGAAGAATTTCCTGCTTCGGGCTAATCACTCGTCCAAAGGAGTACTACAGATTGTGGTGAGTCTAACTGTCGTGTTATCGTGAAAGCTCGATGATGATGTGGCCTTGGCCTAAAATGTTTTTGCGCTATAAAAGTATAGTGAAACTTATGACGTAACCACATGAAGATAGTGTATCCTATTTCTGTTACAGTGTAACGTGTGGCGTTACAAAATTAAACAGTCTAATAATCGTACTTGGCAATCAAGTGGTAATACAGAATTAATGAGACTCTAATAAGAATTCAATGCAATTTTCGGATTTTTTGACAAGAAAATTTCAAGCTAGTTCCAAAACTAAAACTCTAAACTCCGTGGCCTTATTCCGCACGCGAACTCCAAAGAATACATAATTGTATGTCCCCTCCGCCGGCCGAAGATTATTTCCATACACGCATTTTCATTCCTCGGAAATAAAAAATCCATACTCTGGGCTTATTTACTTCACATGTAACTTTCCATGGCTGTTTATAGTCTGAATACTGAGACAGCAAATTACTTTACTTGGGGGGGGGGGGGGGGACGCCCCCCAGGAGGCCGGGGCTTCCCCCTTTGCGGGGTTTTTGGTCTAAAAACGGAAACAAAAAATTTTTTTTGTGGGGGGGGGGGGGGGTGACAGCCCCCAGTAGGCCAGGGCTTCCTCATTTGCGAGGTTTCTAGATCAGACACACCACGCACCACAGTCGGTAGGACTCCTCTGGACGAGTGATCAGCTCGGCGCAGAGGCATCTACCTGACAAAACACAACACTCACAAAATACAAACATCCGTGCCCACGGTGGGATTCGAACCCACAATCCCAGCAGGCGAGCGGTCGCAGACCTGCGCCTTAGACCGCGCGGCCACTGGGACCGGCAAATAACTTTTACCGTATGCAAATGATTACTCATTAACGCAGCGGTTTACTCAAGAATACTTGAATCTTCGTCATCACCACTGATATAAATTCAAATCTAGCAAGTATAACAAGTTTATATTTGTAGTTACATAACACACGATCAGGTTTTTTCACTTAAATTACGCAGAATCATCATCTAATCGAAGAGGCGTCAACCAGCAATTCAATGGGTAATGTAATTATATCTTGTTGCGTTCCGTACGATTCCTTTAGGAAATGCAAGCTGTGAGAAAACAGGTTCATTCCATTTTATCTTAATATGAGGGCCGATGGCAACCAAACACAATTTATAATGCTACGCGCAAGAAATTTCACTGCAGGCACCGTACCTCTTAGAAGATGGGACTACAAACTTTTCTAGGCAAAGATCTACGCCTGTTATTCTGGGCTGGTAACCACCTAAATTATTGGGTGTTTTTTTTTGCAGTATATGCACAAATTGTGGGCCGGGTAGCTCAGTCGGTATAGTGACTCACTACGGGCTGGACAGTCCGGGATCAAATCCCGGTAGGGACGAGATTTTCCGCCCGTCCAGACCGGCCCTGGGGCCCACCCAGTCTCCTGTATAATAGGTACCGGATCTTTATGTTTGTACCGTGCATCAGTGTCGATTAAAACACTTAATTATCCAACAGTTGCACAAATATATAATTCGTAGATAAAATTAGAATTATTATAAAATATTTAAAATTGCTCCAACATGTTTCGTATCACAAGGGATCCATCATCAGGGAGCTCTATACAGTACTTGGTTAAAATTACAGTAATGGTTCTATCTTGTCCGTTGATATGGACGTAGTCGGTGTTATGGCAGCATATTTGCCCGTAGTGCGTGTGTGTACTGCACAGTCTAGAGAGGCACTGTGTGTGTATTGCACAGTGTAGAGAGGCACTGTGTGTGTACTGCACAGTCTAGAGAGGCACTGTGTGTGTACTGCACAGTCTAGAGAGGCACTGTGTGTGTACTG
>Ga0131853_10015765_pt1 | contig 13815 bp, 15 predicted proteins | sample TergutLab28metaG_FD_92764 | JGI IMG/M metagenome (GOLD analysis project Ga0131853, IMG submission 92764) | Labiotermes labralis P1 segment gut microbial communities from Petit-Saut dam, French Guiana - Lab288 P1 (version 2) (version 2) | ecosystem: Host-associated > Arthropoda: Insects >... | reverse complement strand
ATCCCTGCGACAACAACAGCTATTGGTAGTAGAGCGTTTGCTGGTGCAACAAATTTAACTACGGTAACATTTGAGGAAGGTAGTCAGTTAGAAAGTATTAGTTATTTAATGTTTTTGAATGCCATAAATTTAACTAATATAGTCATTCCTGTCTCTGTTACAAATATTGATGTAGGTGCCTTTAGAGGGGTAGTAAGTTTAACAAGTATAACTATTCCTGCTTCAGTAATAAGCATTGGGCGACAGGCATTTGGAGGGACAACAGGTCTGACTGATGTAGTATTTGAAGCAAACAGTCAGTTGACAAGTATTGGTGAACTTGCGTTTCTTGATGCAACAAATTTGAGGAACATGAGTATTCCTTCTTCATTAGAAAGTATTGGAAACAATGCGTTTAGTGGTACAGTAGGTTTAACTAGTATAACTATTCCATATTCTGTCACACGCATTGGGATTGGTGCATTTAGAAATTGGACAGATAGACAAACGATTTATGTTGAAGGTCGCACTGCTCGCTTGGTTGACCCTGATGATGTGCGATTTGGGGCATGGCATTTTCAATGGCTAAGTGGTTCAAATGCAAATGTTGTTTGGCTTGGATGAAACTATAAATTATTACCATACATTATCAATGAGATTCCTCGCTTCGCTCGGAATGACGGATGGGGGATACTACACAAAACAAGGAGAAAAAACATATGAATATCCAATTTGAAGGATACAATAAACGAAAAAATAAGATTGATGCTTTTTTGGCTAAAGAGGGTCTAAAGGACTTGAGCGAGGCAAAGGATTATTGCTTAAAAAAAGGCATTGATGTTGAAAAGATTGTTAAAGGAACGCAGGCGATTGCATTCGATAATGCGGTGTGGGCATACACTTTGGGATGTTATTTGGCACTTAAAAAGGGAGCGAAAAAGGCGGCGGAGGCGGCTAGGATTATCGGCGAGGGGATACAGATATTTTGTGTTCCTGGGTCGGTGGCAGAGCAGCGAGAGGTTGGCTTAGGGCATGGAAACTTGGCGGCAATGCTGTTAGAGGAAAAGACTAAGTGCTTTTGTTTTTTGGCGGGGCATGAGAGTTTTGCGGCGGCGGAGGGGGCGATAAGTATAGCTAAGACTGCTAATAAGGTAAGGAAAGAGCCGCTCAAAGTTATTCTAAATGGATTGGGAAAGGATGCGGCAATGATTATTTGCAGGATAAACGGTTTTAGTTATGTTGAAACTAAGTATGACTACGCAAAGGGTAAGTTGAAAGTTGTTGGGACAAAGGCTTATTCTGATGGTGAGAGGAGCAAGGTATTGTGTTATGGGGCTGATGAGGTAAGGGAAGGCGTGGCGATTATGCAGCATGAAAAGGTGGATGTGTCTATCACTGGCAATTCTACTAATCCGACTAGATTTCAGCATCCGGTAGCGGGTATTTATAAGAAACTGTGCAATGAAAGCGGCAAAGAATATTTTTCAGTAGCGAGTGGTGGGGGTACGGGAAGGACGCTGCATCCTGATAATATGGCAGCAGGTCCTGCTTCATACGGAATGACTGATACAATGGGTAGGATGCATTGTGATGCCCAGTTTGCGGGCAGTTCGTCAGTGCCTGCCCATGTAGAGATGATGGGTTTAATAGGTATGGGCAACAACCCGATGGTGGGGGCGACTGTGGCGGTGGCTGTTGCGATTGAACAAGCAAAATAAAACAATATATAGTGGCTAAAGGCTTGTTTCAACACTATATGTTGTATTTTTGCAAGATTTGGTTTGTTTCATAATTTATCTAAAAAAGGCACAAAAAGTGCCTTTTTTGGTATCTTGTCCTCTTTTTTTAATAGGATTTAAGTCGAATATGTGATTATTTTGGTAGGGTTTGAGAAGATTTTAAGCATTAGTTTATAAAGATAAATTTTATCTCAACGCATCAAAATATTTGTTAATTCAACATTTCTACAAAAATTTTTCTATGAACTGTCCATAGGCTTCTCCCATAGGCAGTTCGTAGTCAACGAAAAGATCTCGTCGTTTTGCCACCGCATCTTCACCTGTTTTGAGATTTTTAGCATGCTTTAATATTTCTTTCCAATAAACGCCAATGCCGCGTTTTTGCCAAGACGGTAAATCGTTAAAATTAATACCGTTTTGAAATAATAATTCATTTTTTTCGGCAACCGATTTAAATAAAAGAAAATCCGTTGCATTGCCGGCATTTTCGCCTTTTTTTCTCAACATCCAATAGCAATGTGCATTTAAAGCATTGCGGAAAGAATCCTCATTTCGCCATCGGAAATAATCCACCACCAACGATTTTGACGGCAATTCAGAAAGGCGACAGTCAAATACCCCGATAGTTCCAAGTTTCATCGAGAATACAGCACTTGCTTCGCCTGCCAATATAGATTGTATTTTACGGGTTTTCCGCTTAAATGATTCTTCCTGACTATGGAAAAGCAATGAAATTTCATCGCTTTCGGTATAACCATATAAAATCTCAAATCCGCATTGCATTAAATGTTTGACAGTTGCAACCATTATATCCCGAAATCTAAGATCAAATGGGGCTTCAAATTGAATCTTTTCTTTTGTTAATTTTGTAAAACTGCGTCCGTCAAGCCTTGCGACAATATAAATTTCAGGTGGCACACAATAGTCACGGGAAGTTTCATAAATACGCATTTTTAAATCTAAATCATTAAACTTCATTTTTATATACCTCCGTAATAAATTCCCCCTTTTCATTATGGCGAACATAATACAACTCATCATATCCTTCTTGTAATTTTGGCAGTTCAAGTTTTCTATGTCCCGATAATATTGCAACATCCGGCACTTTGTTTTCTCTCTTTGCATTAAACTCTAACGCAACTTTTACAGATGATTGAAAATAGTATCCAATAATTTTAAAGCCAAACTCTTTCACTGTATCAATATAGGGTTTTCTTAATTCTGTCGTCAAATTAGTGTTATCTATTACAAACTGTTGCTTTGATTCTAAGCATGCCCTGCTTAACACTTTTTCCCGATGGCGGGTTTTTAGCATATCAAGATTAATTCTTATGTGAGAATCATAAAAATTTTTTTTATAGTAACTGCTTTTTCCAGTAGCAGGTATTCCAATAAAAATTATCATTTCCATATTCTATTTATATATTTTAACACATAGAAAGTCAACTGTTTTTTATATCGAAATTGGCACTATTAGTTTTTTATTGTTTTTTTAGTGAGCATTAATTTCAAAGCCAAAGATATTCACATCCATGACTTTTTTTACAGCTTTACCAGAAGAATTTGCGACGGTTAAGGTTCTCTTGGAAGATAGTTGTCTTTTCCCGCAAAATAGTACGAAAGATAGTACGAAAGCAGGTGAGCGGTATTATACTGGTTGCATAAAGTCAAATGATGGGGGTTGGAGCGCATAGAGTAGTGTTATGTGTTTTGCCACAAATGGGAAATAATTCTGCTGCAACCATAGTAACTAAAATACAATTACTCATCCCGTCTATAATTAGAGGCTGTAGCTCATTTTCAGGCAAAAATATTAATAGATGGTGACACATATAGTAAGGAAATAGAATTAATAAATAGAAAAACAAAGGTTGATTTTTCACGACCAGTTGTTTCGTTTGAGTTTCCGTATCTTCTTACAAAGGGTGAATATAAAAAAAACAAGACGCAAAGTTTCAAAGGAAACTAAAGTTTACTATGACAAAATAGCGTCGGGTAATGCTGTTCAAAAAGATGCGAAAAAAAGAGATGCATTGCTTAAGCAACATAGTGTTATAGCAGTTGAAATGGAAAGTGCAGGGGTGAATACAGCCACAAAGTTTAATGATAACGGATATCTTGCTATTAGATGTATTTGTGATTACTGTGACGAATCGAAAAATGACGATTGGCATAATTATGCTGCAGCCACTGCGGCAGTCTATACAGTTGTACTGCTCAAATCGATTCCTGTGAATAAAAATTAATCGCTAAACAACTATTTTGTATATAGCCTAATTTTTGATGTGATTTGAATAAAATTAGCAGCTTATTGCTGTGTAGCAGCATAAAATCATACTAAAAAATAGCTCAAATCTTATTGAAAATTGTCATTAAAATATTGAAAAAACAGTTGCAAAGTTTTAAAATATATGTTAAAATGAATAATAGTTGGTGAAATTTATTCGAGTATATTAAATATAAATAAAGGAGTGGCTGAAAATATGAATGAAAATTTATACGCAAAAGTTATTCAGTTAGATTTTACTTTTTTCGCTATGCTCTTTATTTGTGGTTATGCTTTAAATTGAGAATAATTTAAAAGGTCTTTGTTTTTTGATGCGGATTTTATCTGTGTCCGTTTTTATCATTTAGTAAAATGCTCTGTCTTGAAATAATATAAAAATTTCATGCAAGGTAGAGTTTTTATCAAATTCATCATAGAGTATATAGTGAATAAAAATAGTCTGCGCTTTGGAGTCCTTGTAATCGTGCGCTTTCACAGAGCTGATTTTAGAGTTTAATATCATGAAATAGAAAAAATTAAACCGGAGGTGTATAATGAAGAAATTTAGAATTGTAAAAGCACTAGCTGTTGCTATCATATTAGCATTCGGAGCTATTGGACTGGTTGGCTGTGGGAAATTGCCCATTTCTTTTAGCACATATTGGTCTGATGGTAGCCATATTCCATTGCAGCTTGTTATGAATGCAGGTGAAACATTGACTATCAACGAAACTCACCTTGAAGGCATTACCATATGACTTTGAGGATTTTGAATTGGAGATAATTCACCAAACGCATGAGGGTGTTCTTGCTGTACAAGGTCACACAATTACCGCGGGTAACAGCGGTTATGCGACAGTTAGGGCTAGGCTTAATCAAGGAGAGGTTACTATAAACGGAGAAAGGCACAGGCGAGTGCAAGGGGTGTATGTGGCTAGTATTCATGTAATAAACGAAGCAACTATGACGCACATAACCACGGCACAGGAGTTGGCGGATATAAGTAAAAACTTAAGTGGACATTTTATTTTGATGAATGATATTGATTTGTATGGTATTGATTGGCAGCCTATAGGAAGTACAGAGAGGGAATATATTGGAGGTGGGATAACTAGAGGTGTTGCTTTTTCAGGAATGTTTGTAAATCCTCGAGAATTTATTGTTGATAATTTGACAATTAACTCATCCGAAAATTTACTTATGACTGGCATTGGTGGGCTTTTTAGTAGAATAACTCAAGCTTTTATTTATGGTATCATTTTAGAAAATGTTTTTATAGATGTATCTGATGCTAGTGGATATATTTCTTGGGCGGGAGGAATTGCAGGATGGGCAACATCTTCTATTATTATTAATTGTAGAGTAGAGGGTTATATTTTCGCACAAATATATGCAGGTGGTATAGTTGGAGCGGACGATTGGGGAATTTATATAAATTGTGAATTTAGTGGTATTGTCAAGGCGAATCAAATAAGCAATCATGCACTTCGCTCTAGAAATAGTGCTGCAGGAGGTATAGTGGGATATCTTGGGATTTGGTCAAGGCTGGATAGAAATTTAGGAATTTTTGATAGCAGGGTTAATGCTACTATAATAGCTACTAATTTTGCAGGCGGTATAGCAGGGTTTGTTTTAGGCGATGTTTTTCCTATAAACAGCACATTTGAAGGCTATCTTTATGGTGATAATGGGCAAGGTGAAATGTTTGGCTTTAGCCGCTTTCAATTATCACAAAATCTATAGTCGTTCTATAAAAATCAATAAAATATAAAACAAAAAAGGAGAATTGCTCATGAAAAACACAAAAACTTTCAAAAACAAAAAGACATTAGGTATGCTTGCGTTGGTTTTAATGCTTGTAGCAACAGCTTTTTTGCTAGTGCTTTTTGGGACAAGTCCTAATGCATATGCATTGGTAGATGCAACAGAATCATCATATTACGATACAAATATTACTGCGAAGGCATATGAACCATTGCAATCTAATTTTTCTACAAACACTTTTGCCAGTGCATACTCATCAGCTTCATCAAATTTTGATGCATACACAGACAGCAGAGATTTTATCTTAAATAATGATCGAAGGTATTCAATACACCAATATTTATCTAATCATCATGCTAGAAGAGGGCGTATTGAATCAAATAGAAACTATTTTTCAGAATGGCTTGTCAATTTCAGTTACGCAGATGATGCAATTGTTAGTATGGTGCCGAGAGAGTTATTTAGGCGAGAAAACCAAACCTTACACATTGGCAGATATTATGGTTTCTTTATTTCAACAACGCCAATGTATGATAATTTTAGATCAACAGTAATGGTGTTTGATATTACAAATACCATTGAAATTCCAAGTCCCAACAACATTGCTATCCGAGTACAACCCATTTTTCAGCTCCGATTTGCATTTCTAAGAGCTGGGTCAGGCAGAATATCTTTTCCAACTCGGCGTTCTAATGGTGTTTGGGAGCGAGATATAACAACAACATTATCTTATGAGAATTTATCGCAGAATCGTGTAATAGCAATGCCAATGCTTGCAAGAGAGCATTTGGGCGGTCCTATTCCACTTGGAGGAATAAATCGTATTGCTTACTATGGCAATGTTAATGATTATTATTTGAAAGATATCTCTTTTGTAACTTCACTGCTAAATGAGCAAGAAGCTAATCATTGGCATGATGGATATAACCCTCGTAATGATAAAGGAATGATGATAATTGGTTTTGACTATATATTTCACGGAATAATTCGTACATATGATGAAATAGAAGTATCTGGTGACTCTAGTAGCATTGCAAGAGTCATTCTAAGTACAACTTCATTTGTGCTTGGCTTGTTCCCACCTACGAAGCCGGTTGCACTTATATTAAGTGCAACACTTTTGGCTAGTAGTTGGTATAGGGTTGCAAATGTAACAGGTAATCGTAATCCTTATAGTGTGACACCCACCGTGACACCCACCGGAAGGCCACAATTTTCAGGTGACAATTTTAGCACAACTAGAAATGGTCAGGCAACTAGTTATAGAGATATATATGGCAGGGAAATGCTTATTAAAACTACAGGCGTTGTAGCTAATCCTGATCAAACCGCAGATACTAATGTTTGGTTTGGAGTAGGTCATTATGCAGAACTTGCACTTAGAGTTTATTTTGATGATGATGAGCATGGTCGTCCACTTAATACTACTCGATTGATTAGAGAAGTTGGTATGAGAGTGGCAAGAGCAACAGATGGAAGAACTATTGCAAGAAAAAATGTTGGTACTGCCGATTTTTTAATATATGGAGTTAATCATTATAGGGATTTTACGGAAGTTCAGGCAGAGCATGGTGAAGATGGAGGTGCTGTTAGGTTATACAACCACAATCAGAATACTTCTAGTTTTAGGTTTTATGCACCGCAGGCAGGGATTTTTAGGTTGGATTTTGCTGATCATAGTCATAGAAATTGGTTTGATTTTAGGTCGGATGATGTAGAAATAGAGCAAAATTCTGCCTCAATGCCCTTTGTATTTAGAGTCAGACAAGCTGGATATGTTAATTTTGCATTAGATTATCGGCGTGACGATATTAGCATTTCTCGTTTTACGATTACAACGATTCAAGCGGAATACCATAATGGTTTATGGCTGTATCTCATATATGAGGATTCTTGGGATCCGACATTCAATGAATGGATGGTGTCAAGGGGCAATGCAAATACCTCACGCATTGTTATTCCATCGCAGTTGCCTGCACAATTCGGTGGCAGGGTAACAAGAATAGCTAATCGTGCGTTTTATAGATTTAGTGAGTTAAAGAGCATTTATATTCCGAATACTGTTGTGAGTATAGGCAATGATGCTTTTGCACACACGGGCTTGACAAGTGTACAGATACCGGATACTGTTGGGAGAATAGGGCGAGGGGCTTTTGCTTATGCGGACTTAAGCGGTGTGAGGATTCCTGTGAATCTTGTAGCAATAGAGTATAGTGCGTTTAGAGGCAATAGGAACTTGGCGTATGTGGATTTTGCGCCTAATGCTCGTCGGTTACTTGAGATAGAAAATTCAGCCTTTGCTTTTACTGGTTTAACAAGCATAGATATACCTAGTTCCGTTGAGGTTATAGGCAATAGTGCGTTTAGAAATACTCATACATTAGAAGTGGTTAATTTTGCACCAGACAGCCGATTACATACCATTAGAGAATTGGCATTTTCACATACAGGTATAACAAGTATTGAGATACCAAGCTATTACCAATTAAAAATATCAAAAAGGAAGATGGAAGCTTATGATAGTCAATGTTGAAAACAATGCCGTTGAAACGGACCGTTTAATTTTACGATCACTCACTATGGAGGATTTAGCAGACTTTTTTGCATTTTCATCTTATAGAGAAGTGGACGAAATGGCGGGCTTTGCGCATCATAAATCTCTGGATGAGAGCAAAGAAATTTTACAAAAGTTTATTGAGGATAAAAATGTCTTTGCTCTTTATCATAAGAATGACAAAAAAGTGATAGGTTCCTTGACTTTGCATGGTTCGTGGGCAAATTGGGACGAGGAATATAAGCACCTTAGAATTAGTGAGATCGGGTCTGTAATATCAAAGGATTATTGGGGGCAAGGAGTTGTACCTGAGGCAATAGAGGCTGTGGTTTCTTATGGCTTTGATACTTTAGGGCTTGATGCTTTTGCGGCTTGTCATTTTGTAGGCAACAATCAGTCAAAAAGAGTAATAGAAAAGTGTGGGTTTACTTACATAAAAATGGGAGTGTATCATTCTGAATCACTTAACAAGGATTTTGAGGAATTAAGATATCTTCGTTTTAGATAGATTGACGAAAAGTAAAGTAAAGAAAACAGTGTTTTTAATATATTATCTTAAATTTTGCAAAAGGAATAAATTAATATGGCAAATGAAAAAACAAGATGTAGTTGGCCGGGTGCCGATGAGAAAATGATAAAATATCATGATGAGGTTTGGGGTGTCCCTGTGTATGATGACCAAACTCTTTTTGCAAAACTTAGTCTTGACCTAATGCAGGCGGGCTTGATGTGGCGTACAATTTTGCATAAGTGGGACAGCTTTTTTGATGCCTTTGATAATTTCCACATTGAAACAGTGGCTAAGTATGATGAAGCTAAATATGAGGAATTAATGCAAAATGCTGGGATTGTCAGAAACCAATTAAAAATTCGGGCAATAATAAATAATGCTAATTGCTTTTTAGAAGTGCAAAAAGAGTTTGGCAGCTTTTCTAATTACATTTGGAGTTTTACTGACGGTAAAGCTATAAAAAACAACTTTAAATCACTTGAAGAAATACCTGCTAAAACACCATTAAGCGATGCAATAAGCAAAGACCTTCTAAAGCGAGGCTTTAAGTTTGTAGGCTCAACGATAATCTATGCTTGGATGCAGGCTATCGGAATGGTTAATGACCATATGATAACCTGCTTTAGATATAATGAAGTAGGAAAGTGAAAAAAATTATAATAAAAACACAAATCTTGAATCCACAAAGCCAAATTGTCCTTCAAAATGGATAAGTGTCCAACCGCCTCTTTCGCCAAATATCCACACAAATGAGTTGCTCGGGACTCTGTTTATTGGTTGAGAAAATCTTATTGACCACATTTGAACAGAGCCTCTGGATGAGAATATTATTCCGACTTGAGCTTGCGGCAAGACTGCAAAACCAAAAGGAAGTGATGTGTGATGCGGCGGTCTGGGTGCAGTCGGCATAGTAGGTCTTTGCGGCGGTCTGCCTTGCGGCCAGTTTGGTCTTTGGGGTCTAGGACCAGACGGCGGAGACGGCATTGGTGGGTGAGGACGAGTCAGTGTTGGTCTTGGCGGTGGAAGTGGCACTGGTCTAGGTGGTTGTGGATTATGTCTAGGTGGAGGCGGTCTTCCGTCGTGTGGGCGATTTGGTGGATTAAAGTTTGATGACATTGATATGTAGCTCCTTAAATAAAGTTTACTTTATTTTATGAAAAAGCTATAAAGCATGATACAGGTGATAAAATATAGTATTGAGAATGATTACAAAATTATGGAGGAATTCAATGGAATATTACATATACATTACTAATGATTGCAATTTGAATTGTACTTATTGCTCTGTTATGCTGGACAAGGATAAGACCAGCATTCCTTTGAGTATTCAATATCCGATTGAAAAATTAAGAAAGTTTGTTGATGTTGTGCAAAAGAGTTTTAAGGATAAGGAGGCTATAATTTATTTTTTTGGTGGTGAGCCTAGTCTGGATTGGGGGAGTATTCAAAAGGTTATTGATGGTTTTGTGTGTGTGAAAGCCTATGAAGTGAGTTTTATTTTACATACTAACGGTCTTTTGCTAGGGAATACTCCTGACAAAATTCTGAATAAAATTTCTACAATTATTCTTTCATTGAATTATGAAAAGATATACAAAAATGGGGGGATTAGCGATTATTTTTACGGCATTGCTCAAAGCATAAAGCAAGTCAAACAAAAAAAGGACATCTCAATAATGGGGCGCTTGACGACAACAAATACAACAAGTCTATATACTGCTTGCACTTTGACGGGTAATTTTTTTGACTATGTTTATTGGCAAATTGATAATCAAGAGATTGTGGAGGATGTTGAAAATTATAAAGCGCAATATAAAAAGGAAATTAGTTTATTATTTGATTATTGGTTTTCGTATTTAAGACAAGATGTCGTTTTGTATTATATTCCATTTTTAGGAATAATCAGAAATTTTATTGATGAGAAACAGTTTGGCGGTAATTATTATTGCGGCTTTGGGAATTATTCTATTTTTGTTCAAACGGATGGGATTTGTTATGCTTGCTGTGAAGCAGTTGAAGAAGGGCAGCATAAGATTGGCAGCATTGATCATGGTATAAAATTTGCGGACATGAAGCCTGACAATGCAAAATGCTTAAAGTGTGCGTATTTAAAAATTTGTGGAGGCAGATGCGGACGAATGCATAAGGATTTTAGGATGGATAGAATAAGCGATTTTTGCGAATTAAATATTTTCACAATTAAAATGATAGAAAACAATTTGCCTGAGATAAAAAAACTTTTAAAAAACAATCCTTATTTTTTTGATGCGATTTTTGATTATCATTTGGATTATACGGAGTTATTGCCATGAGATTGATTTCTATACCTAGTGAAAAATATGATGAATATAAATTGGATGTTATTTTTAACGGATACAAATGGGATCTGCAGTTTGGCGACAGAAACACAGTTGCAAAGCATGTTTTAATAATTGAAAATAGTGAGTTTATACAGCTTAAAAAATTAACAGAGCAACTTGCAAGCGAAACAATTTCAGCTGAGAGAGCTATGCTTAATAATATTAAATTAGCTAAACCTTTGGCACTCTCAAAACAAATGACTAAAGCATTGAAAAATATTAAAAACTATTTAAGCGACAATCATGTGCGTTTAATGCGTTTTGATTTTCATCCTTTAGAAAATAGTGCGTGGGCAATAAGTGAAGTAAACAGCGATGTACCGGGTGGTTTTGCAGAAAGCTCTGTATTGCCTCAAATTGCAAAAAAAACATTAGTAGAAAATCATGATTTTGTAGATTTTTCGCAAATTTTAATTGATAGTATTATTAGTAAAGTACCTAAGAAAGCGACAATTGCCTTTGTGCATTGCACCTCTTATAGTGATGATAGACAAGTAATGCAATTTTTAGGCGATAGATTAATAACACTTGGATACCGAATCCTATATGCCGCAGTAAATCATTTTTCTTTTAAGGACAATAGGGCAGTGTGTAATTTGTTTGGCAATGAATGCGAGGTAGATTTCATTTTTAGGTTTACGCCGTTAGAGTGGATGATAGACGGCAAAAGAAAAAAGTGGCAAGAGTTTTTTAATATTCTTACGCCGTCGTGCAATCATCCTATGGCGATTTTGGCACAAACAAAAAATTTGCCGCTTGCTTTTGATAATTTAGAAAGAGAAGGTATAAATTTGTCTTGTTGGCGAGCGTTGTTGCCTGAAACAATTAGTGCAAAACAAGCAATTAAAAACAAAAAAGATGGCTTTATTTTTAAGCCTGTTTTTGGTCGAGTAGGTGAGGGTATTGGCATAAAAGAGGCTTGTGGTATGGCTGAATATTCTAAAATTATAAAGGATGCTAAAAAATATTCTAAGGATTATATTGCACAAAAAATGTTTAATAGTCCGCCTATTACTTCACCAGAGGGTGAAAAGTTTTTTGTCTGTATCGGTGCATATAGTGTTGACAATAAATTTGCAGGCTTCTATGCTAGGATAAATACTGCACCTAGAATTGATTCAAACTCGGCAGATATAGCTGTATTGGTTGAGGGAGGAGGGATAGAATAAATGAATGAAACTGGCAAAAATGCGTTTAGAATTTGGACACCAAGTGATAGTGTTTGGTCTGGATGGGTAAAGCCTATTCCTTTTGTGATGTATGATTTAGAAAATCAATGCAGCAGTTTAGTCACACCACTCAAAATTCCGCAGTTGCTTTACACAAATGAGGTGCGGGCAAACACTGCAATGATGGTTGATTTGCATGATATATCAGCTATTGAAGAGGGCATTGCATTAGCACAACTTGGGTATCGCCCTGTTCCTGTCTATAACGGAACTTGCCCGCCTTGCGGCAGTATCGCCTTAATAGAGAATAGGGGTATAATGAATGCGTTGGTTATGGGAGCTAAACTACTAGAAAATATTGAGTTTTCTAATTTTGCTTTACCTACTTTTTTGCTTGATAGCAACCGTGTTTTTAGATGCAGAAAAAATTCACCTATATTTGATAATGGCTATGATATTTATGCACAAGACTTGCCGTCCGCTGACTTTTTTATAAAGCAACAAATAAGCAAAATTATTGTTAGGTGCAATAATCATTTTATAAATGATGACATAAAAATTATTCTTTATAAATACCAACAAAAGGGAATAAAAATATTTTCTTGTTGCGGCTATGAAAAAGAAAAAGAGATTTCAATTAAGAAACCTCCTAGTCGCATTGTTAGGCATTTTAGTTAGCCGCCACCATACCCGCCGCCTCTGCCGCCGCCGTATCCACCATACCCACCGCCACCTCTATACCCACCTCCATATCCGCCGCCGCCATAACCACCCATGCGTGAAGTCTTGCACGCCTTATTGGTTGTTGACCTAAACGAGCGACTAAAGCTTCTTCCGATAAACAATAATCGTCTTCTAAACCTTGCTCTTCCATAATACATTCCAAAAGCCGAATGCTGTGCAAAATTAGGAAACCTTAAATGCAGCGCCTCAATGACTTTATCCGAAATTCCAAAAGCCGTAGCATAAATCAAATAATCCTCTAGCTTTTCTAAATCATCAACTGTCCCGTCTTTCAAAAATCTATCGCTTTTCAAAAACTCATAAAATGCCCGCCACTTTGCATATTCAATCACACCCTTTGGAGTCAATAGAACAAATCCACGATAAAGCACTCTATTCAAAACAGCACTGATTAAAAACACTGCTCCCAAAATAAAAAACGCTCCAAAAGCAATTCCAACATTAGTAAAAACTAAAATAATTCCCACTAAAAATGTTAGGGCGCTAAATGTACTAAACCCACCAATACAGCCTTTGCGACCTCGTTTGATTCGTTTATAATCATGCTCTTGAAAAAGCCCGTCTGTTACACCAATATTTTTTACAAGCGCGTCGGTGTTTTGAACGAAGGCATCTGTGTTAGAAAAATCATAGGCAAGACTTGTTTGGAGTTCGGTTAGGCTAATGCCGCTGTCTTTATTTTCTGCGTGTCTAAAAATTAGGTTATAAACCTGTAATTCATAAGGACTT
>Ga0131853_10015764_pt1 | contig 13816 bp, 7 predicted proteins | sample TergutLab28metaG_FD_92764 | JGI IMG/M metagenome (GOLD analysis project Ga0131853, IMG submission 92764) | Labiotermes labralis P1 segment gut microbial communities from Petit-Saut dam, French Guiana - Lab288 P1 (version 2) (version 2) | ecosystem: Host-associated > Arthropoda: Insects >... | reverse complement strand
ACGGTGCAAAGATAGAGGCGTCGCATAAATACGGTGCAAAGATAGAGGCGTCGCATAAATACGGTGCAAAGATAGAGGCGTCGCATAAATACGGTGCAAAGATTGAGGCGTCGCATAAATACGGTGCAAAGATAGAGGCGTCGCATAAATACGGTGCAAAGATAGAGGCGTCGCATAAGTACGGTGCAGAGATGTGGACTAAATCTGTGGTTACCAACATGTGGGCCGCGGACAGGAGTTTTTGCAAGGTGTCAGCGAATGCACCTTCTGTAAAAGGTAAAGCTATTTCTGTACAGGCACTGAAGGTGGCAGGAGGTTGAGGCTCCTAGATTTCTGGATAATCGACACCGGCCGCCTCTCTCCCCTTCCTCAGGAAATGTTCCTGGTAGTCATTTCTGTTAGAAGCTAAGTCGACCCCAGGGCGATATTGCGGCCGGAAGGATTATGTCAATAAAAAATCCCACTGACACCATCGGGAATAGAACCCGTGATCTTCAGGCTTCTAGCGCAGTGCCTCAACCTACTCTGCCACCTCGTGCCCTCAACACCTGCTGTAGACTGGTTAAATATTATGCCCCGTAATATGTATTACTTACGGGGACCGCGGTAGCACAGTGGTTAAAGTGCTGTGCTACAAATCGGAAGGTCGCTGGTTCGATTCCAGATGGTGTCATTGGAATTTTTCATTGACATAAAATCCTTCCGATCGCACTATGGCCCTGCGGTCGACTCAGCCTCTAACAAGAATGAGTACCAGGAGCATTTCCTGGGGGCAAAGGCGGCCGGTGCGTAAGGCTGACAACCTTACCACCATCCTGTGCCGCTGTCATGTAACTGGGAACCTTAACGTCCTGGAACCCTCTGGGCCTCTCCAGACCTGTAACGGAACTGCTTTACCTTTAATATATATTACTTACTGTATTTCGATTATTTTATTTATTGCTGTAAGCATAAAATGGGAATTAATTGGAAAAAATTGCCGAGTTTATAACAGCGTCTCACCACACTGGATTATATGAAAATGAATCATTAGGCCGTCTTTTGTGGTTAATGTGCTGAATATTTGGTTTCCATGAAATACAATTTCTTAACGGAATAAATAACAATTTAGTGCTCAAGAATACGTTATATGTTAATAAAAATCCAATCAGATGCAACAGTATGCAGATATTTATTTACTGCAAAGCCACTCTACATGTTTCGGGTGTCACAGCACCCATCATCAGGAGTACCAAAAACTGTAACCGCAGCCTCCGGTACAGCTACTTCCCTCCAACGTGGCCTGATCAGACCACGTTGGAGGGAAGTAGCTGTACCGATATTTTGACATGTACCGAAGGTTGCGGTTACAGTTTTGAGTACTCCTGATGATGGGTGCTGTGACACCCGAAACATGTAGAGTGACTTTGCAGTAAATAAATATCTGCATACTGTTGCATTTTGTTGGATTTTTATTAACATTGAATTACGATGCACGGAACTATGAGCTTAAAAATGCGTTATATCGTGGAGGTATTTCAACAAAATCTAGCAAATACTCAAATTTGTGTCAAAATAATAGACTAATAGGTTTCCTCCCACAGAAATTACATCTTAACCCGTATTACGTCTAAGTACATATTTATTGTGGCTTTGGTTCTTCACGGTGACCTGTAAAGCTTTCAGATGTACGCGGAAAAAAGAGAATTTTTTTTTAAAGCTATTCTTGTGTCACTTCTGCACTGAACCTAGTTTGCACTTTCACGCTTCGCGGAGGTAATCTTTTATTTCTGTGCAAGAGGGTGTTGTTTTTTTTCTATTGCTTCCAGAGTATTTCACGAAATGTTCAGTTTCTGGTGCTTTTCATGCAGCTTAATACACCGGTCACATTTTTAAAACGTAAAATTTAATCTTATTGCGAACAGAATGTTTTTTTTAGTAACAAAACCTGTTTCCTCCTTGGACATTTTTTCTTTTCTTTCTCCAACTACTCTATAATTGTGGTAAGGAATGTGGCGGGGAGCAAACCAAAATCTATTTCTTGTTCAGTGAGTAAAGTGAAGATTACCAGCCGGACAGCAGGCTTCAATTTCCGGCAGTGGTGGGGATATTTCCCTTCCTAACCACCATATCCAGGCTATCCCTGGGACCGACTTAGCCTCCTGTCAGGGGATTTCTTCTAATGGAGCAACACAACAGAGCATACAATTGTCATTCACAGAGATGAGGAATGTATGGAGCTCTATCTCCGTGCACTAATAAATTACGTCTTCATGAAGAGAAACTTGAACACAGGACAAGTTTTATTTCAGTTATTTACCTTGCACATGGAGCATTATTCTCAAAATTCTTTTTCTGATTCTTCCAGGGATCTATCTTAAAAACTTCGCGTTATTTTCTTCTATTGTTTCGTACCGTATTTAAATTACTTTTTGTCACTGGGTTACATCGAGACGAATTCAAAATTATCTCACAATAAAGAATTTGGAAACAATGATACTGACTTAGGAGTCTGCGGCTGACCTTGACTTTTGTTTGCGTTTGGGGGAAAGTCGACCTCCCTTGTTTGTAACCGATATATCCCAGTTAAAAGTAAATTCCGCAGGAGTGCTACAGTGTTATTTAAGCTTGTGAGATAATGCAGTTGTTTGCTATTCGTGTTTAGACATTTACACAAATTTGACTTTAGGCTCGTTATAACAAAACTCATAACAAACGGCGACTTGTGGAAATAACGTCATGCAGTGAGAAAGAGAGTTTTTGGACAGGATCTACATGGTTTTCCCTGACCGTCATAGCGAGTGTTAAAGGGACTCTATACACGCTGTGCAGGTGAAATGCATTCTTATGAGTAAAGATCTGTATGTCTGTGGATGTGGTCTTATGCTGCTTTGAAATATAATTTACTCTGAAATTTTGAGAAAAATTACGACAAAGTTAGAACGGCGTAGCTTCCGGCATAAAATACGCCCAGAATATCCGAAACAGTAACTTAACACTAAAATTTTAGTGTACGCTTTATTTATTTATTTTTTATATAAGTAAAATTAAATCAATTTCAAAATCGAATTAGGAAAAACAAACAATAATTCCCAAATAACTTCGCGTGCCACCCGAGGATCCTACACGTACGACAGGATGATAAGCTATACTCTTGGGTTTCCATCTTATCATTCAGCTCTCTGACAATGGCGTACTTTGTGAAACATCGCCGACGTGATTTTCAAATATTTCCATCGTCACTCCGAATAAAATATAATACACAGCTTTTCGAAAACACACTATCTTCGTCCACAGGTGAAGCTAGATACTCCAAAAGAGGATGTTGGTTTCTAACTGCCTCACATCATAAAAGGTAAAGGTAAAGGTAAAGTCCACCCTAGAACAAGCCACGAAGGCCCAGAGGATGAGTAGAGGTGCTCTTTCTTTAACCTCGGCGCTAGATGGGGTGGTCAACGCCACGCCCCGGCCGCTTTACCCCCGGAAAAGACTCGGTACCCATTGTATAGGAGGCTGGGTGGGACCCAGGGCCGGTCTGGACAGGTGCCCCCACCGGAATTCGACCCCCGGCCCGTCCAGCCTGTAGCGAGTCGCTATACCGACTGAGCTATCCCGGCCCATTTCTCACATTATATTTTAATGAAATTATTTTATTTCGTTGCTGTTTTACGTGATGTGAATTTTAGCTTTGAAAAGAAGTTCTTAGATACTCTAACAGAGGGTGTTGATTGGGTTTTTACTGTCTTGTGTACTTTAATGAAATTATATTTCGTTGTTCTTATAGGTGATGTGATTTTTAGTCTTAGTAAGGGAAAATATTTGTGTTTTCATTTTATATACAGTTTTATATGGAAAATTGTATATACTATTTATTTTGGATATTTGGATAAACTGTCTCTTACATATGAAATATCTGCTTGGTTTCTTCTGGATTACCGACTTCTTAAGTTTTTATTTGTACCTGAGGACAACAACAGTTTGCTCTGGTAAGGTAGTGTAGTATATTTTACTTGCGGTTACGATGGAAATAGTTCAGAATGATGTCAGTACCGCCTACTCTGTCAGTGCGCTCCAGCCCTCCATCTAGCATTGCTATAAGCCAAAAGAAGTTGTCGCTAGCTAAGGTTATCAAGTGGTTTTGTGGTTGTCACTACGACTGTTGGTGTGCACAGAGCGGAAAGACAGTTAGAGAAGAACGTGGGGAGGTAGGCTGGAAGGGGAAAAGTTTCAGCTCGAGGAAGATGTGGAGGGAGTCGATCCATGGGACTCCTTTCCGCGGCCTGAATTTCTTAGTGTGTTACAAGACCTGGCAAAATTACCGTTTCACAATTGCTGACTTCTTTTGTTTTTAGTTGTCATTTAGCGATACTGAATATATGAACATTACTTTAGCCGGTGTTCGAAAGAGTCATCTCCAGGATAGGTCCACAGAGTTCTTTCTTTCTTTCTTTCTTATTAGGACCTCTTTATATCTATTCACTGTAGGTGTAGATGGTTATTTTTACACCTGTTCACACTCACTGACACACACACACACACACTCCATACAACTCCTCTGGACGAGGGATCAGCTTGTCGCAGAGTCCTATATCTGGCGACACGCAGTATTCATAAGAAACAGAAATCCATGCATTCGGCAGGATTCGAACCCGCAATCCCAGCAAGCGAGCGGCCGCAGACATTCGCCTTAGACCGCGCGGTTACTGTGATCAACTGAACGCGTACCAGCATTTATAATTTAACTTTTATGTTTAAAAAAAACCCCGTTGCTATGGATGTGTTTCAATAATACGTTTTTACGCCGTTAATTAAGGATTTAATTATTGCAACTGGTCATCGGCGTCAGGATATAGAAAGGTGTAAGTGTGGTGTTGAAATTAAGAACTGTAACTTCCTGCAGAGAAGTGTCTTATAAAATATTTATATAAGCGATATTACACATTTAAATGTGATAAATTGAAGGTCAAATTGGTTCCTGTACATACCGTGAAGGCATGTAGGACAACTGGAAGTACGACGCCACTTATTCTTAACCTCATCTTCCCTCCCCCCACTGTTTCACCAACAGAAAAAAGCTCCAGATAGCCATTAGATAGGAGGCTACAGGTTCGAAGACAAAATCAGCTTCAATTATCTGGCAATGGGAACTGAATTAACAGCGTAAAGACCAATCAGGTATATAAAATCACAACAACGGATGGACGAATTATGAACCAGCTGGGGTAATGGTTAGTGTTAACCTGCATTCTTGAGGGCAGACCCATCTCACGTCCTCATGAAGGAAGTCAGTTACTGTTCCAGTTTCTGACAACGTCTGTCCGCGAAAAGAGGTTTGTGTCCTAACCAACACGTATTTTATTATCACTGCACATTTCCTGGGCAACCAAAGAAACCGCCCGGAAGAGCAGTACAATGGCGCTGTATTTTATGGAAGCTGTCAGTAGTGGAGCACTCTTGTAGACATGAACACATTAAGGACTTCATCATTATAATTAATTTAGCATTTTGGCATACTTTTCTACATAAGGATAAATTTTAATAGCTGAATCAGTATAGTGGGTTTTGTTGTTGTGTGGGTTGGGTTTCAATTCCCGTTTACCACTTTCAGATCGCACTGTAGCCAAAGTATTTTGTCATCTAACGGGTGTCATTGGTTGTTGTTAGTTGTTCTGAGTCCCACGGTATAAATACATGCGATTATATATAGAGATTTCCTTTAACGCGCGAATGAACAGGTCTGTGAACTGCAGAGCGGGAGGCGTCACCGGTCACTCGGCAGCACAACGTCATGTCGAGGCGCGCAATTCAAAGGGCAGGGAGGCGTGGCGAGGGGAGCAGGGCGGGAAAGACGCTCTGTATAATACGGATTCCATGAGCGGGTTCCACTTTAAGTTGGTCTTCCTGTTCTTTGTAATATATTACGATCTATTCTACCGACTCCTTTCTGAGTCTGACCTCTGTAGGAGTAGAGAATTATTGTTGCACCTGATCGCAGTCAATGACACACAAGCACACATTCTTAGTAGGACTTCTCTGGACGAAGGATCGGCTCGTAGCAGAGATCTCTATCTGATAATAAACAAAACTAACAACAGACAGATATCCATACCTCCAGCGGGATTCGAAACAGAAATCCCAGCAAGCGAAGGGCAACAGACCTCCGCCTTAGACCGCGCGGCTTCTGAGATCGGCTCCTTTCTTCTTCGTCATGCATACACATCTTCTGTTTGCATTAAAGTAATCAATGTCTGAAATTCGCACAGCGTCATTCAACTACCTTAATCGGCTATCATAGCACGTGTCTGACAAATATAATTGGAATTGCTGGAATAGAGAAAGTAAGAGCCTACAATATAGATTATAGAGCCCTGAGTTCAAGCCTGCGTCTGCTTAACGCTGTTTTATTAAATGGCCTAAAATGTTACGTATTGTAAAGAGAATCGAATGAGAAAAAGGACAGTGCAGTTTAGCACATCCCCACACAATGACGAGTTCAAGAGTGCATGGATTCAAATCTCCACTCCCTCCCTATCTCCATTGCACGCTGTAAGTTACTGAAGTCGTATATTTTGTGTCTGTCGAAGGACGAATCTATTTGAGTTCCCGTACAAGTTCACCCGGAATCTTACAACATTTATTTGGAGGTGACTGTACTGGATTAACCTGTTGCAAACTCCTATCCTAGCGTCTTCTTTTTCTTTCTTTCTTGGTACAACATAAATGTGCCGATTCTTTAAAGGGAAGAAGGTGGGAGTAAAAAGTGAACCAAAGGAAGGTAGCTTATAGAGTCGACAGGATAGGTATGTGCGTTTGCTCTTTACACCATAAGGATTTATTATTACTTACTTCCTTACACCATGGTGCAGAGTCCTTCTTGAGCAGCTAACTGGTTTGCAGCTTGTCAAGAAATTCCCCGCATTTCACGAAACCCGAAGGTTCATTACCGCACTCACAAGCGTCCGCCACCTGTCTCTATCCTGGGCCAGCCCAATCCAGTCCATATACCCACATCCCAACTCCAGGAGATCCATCCTAATATTATCCACCCATCTACGCTTAGGTCTCCCCAGTGGTCTCTTTCCCTCCGGTTTCCCCACCAAGACCTTATACACCCCCTCTCCTCACCCATACGCGCCACATGCACAGCCCATCTCATTTTTCTCGATTTTATCACCCGCACAACAATGGGTGAGGAGTACAAATCATTTAGCTCCTCGTTATGCAGTCTCCTGCATTCCCCCGTCACCTCTTCCTCCCTAGGTCCAAATATTCTCCTCAACACCATATTCTCGAACACCCTCAGCTTCCCTTCCTCCCTCAATGTCAGCGACCAAGTTTCATACCCATACAAAACAACTGGCAAAATTATAGTTCTATAAATACCTTAATCTTTAAATTTTTTGGATAGCAAACTAGAAGACAAAAGAAAGGATTTATTATTATTATTATTATTATTATTATGTTGATTCAAGGGTAGAGCTGTGGCAGCTACAGACAGTAATTATAGTGGCGTTACCTGTTGTTTTCTGTTCAGTGCTTCAAATTGCAAGTCGGAGAGGGAATGACAAAATTTCTTCGAAGAATAAGGATGTAGGTGGTTTTCGACATTAGAAAGAGAATGTTAAAATTTGTTCAAAGACGCGTGTTTTAGGGCGCAGCTGAGGCTAAAATTGAAGGGAACACAAATGCTTAGTTTTGGAGATTAAATTGATAGATTCAGCGCACGGAAATTATCGATGTAATTACGTGCAGGGAGACTAAAAATGAAGTGCAGAGATTGGGTAAAGTGGAGCAGAAAAGTTATTTATTCAAATTCTTCGTAATTCCGGAACGTAAATGAAATATGAAATAAATACAATTTTACCAGAAATACTGACAATGATTGGGGACCGCGGTGGCACAGTGGTTAAGGTGCTACAAATCAGAAGGTCGCTGGTTCGATCCCAGCTGGTGTCAGTGGAATTTTTCATTGACATAAAATCCCTCCGATCGCACTATGGCCCCGGGGTCGACTCAGCCTCTAATAGAAATGAGTACCAGGAGCATTTCCTGGGGGTAAAGGCGGCCGGTGCGTAAGGCTCACAACCTACCACCATCCTGTGCCGTTGTCACGAAATCTGGGAACCTTAACTTCCTGGAACCCTCTGGGTCACTCCAGGCCTGTAACGGGACTGCTTTACCTTTACCTTTTACTGACAATTATTGTCGTATCATATTCAAGAAATAAAATAGAAACAATTTAGATCTCCAGGAATTAGTGTCTGCTTTCTTTCCAATCTATGCTGCGTGTCTTTCTGAGGTTTGTCAGACACTAGCCGCCACTGACACATATAAATTCAATCCGACGGTCAGTGTGAGACAATTGAAGGTTTAAATTTGAATTTGAAAATAATTTTGAGGCAGTCATTGGCATGTTTCCTGTCGCGAGCTTGGGGTATATCATTTGAATAGACGGAAACCTGAAAGTTATGTGACACGCTCTACAGTGGGCTGCCATTATGACTGTGCATTCATACAGCTTTTCCGAAGGGCAAAAAGTACTTGCGGAGGGAACAGGCAAGAAGTGTCGGTACAGTCACTGCACCGAGATGATTGACACTAGAATTGTTAGTACAGTTACTGTACGAAGAAATTGAGGACTACTTGCGAACAGAGGAGCGCTTGTACATTCACTGCACCAAGGCATTTTAAAATATTTGCTGCAGAAAGATAAGTGTCTGTATAGTCACTGTTTCAAGAAAAGTGAAAGTACAACAAGATTGAAGAATGTGTGTACCGTATAGTCATTTGAGAGAAGTAACTGAAACTAACCGTGGACCGGGTAGCTCAGTCGGTATAGCGACTGACTACGGGCTGGACGGTCCGGGATCGAATCCCGGTGGGGACGACATTTTCCGCCCGTCCAGACCGGCCCTGGGGCCCACCCAGCCTCCTGTAAAATGGACACCGGGTCTTTCCCGGGGGTAAAGTGCGGCCGGGGCGTGCTGCTGACCACTCACCCCCTTCTAGTGCCGCGGTCATGGAAGAGTAGAGCTATACCTCTACCTACCTTCTGGGCCACACCGGGCCTGTAACGGGATCACTTTACCTTTACCTTTTATATTCTTTATTTTAAAATTATGATAGAATATTGACTGTAAAAAAAGAACCCCTTAGCTTTTGTTATTATAACTTCCCTTGTACGATTTTTTTTATTGACATGCCTGATGATGGCCTTAGTATAGGCCGAAAAATGTAGCATACGTAAAGGCACATTTTGGGTGGAAAAAAGATTAAAATTTGTGTTGTTTTCGACGCAACAAGTGCAGTTTACTCCCGTTCTTCTTGTCAGATTTTAATCAAACTGCGGTTTCCGCGACGGATTCCTGAAAAATACTCAAATACGAGGTTTCATGAAAATCCGTCCAATGGGAGCCGAGTTATTCCATGCGGACACACAGAAAGAGGGACGGCCGAACGGAAGGACAGATATGACGAAACTGGTAGTCGCGTTTTGCTTTTTTACGAACGCCCTTAAAAATGACCTACATATCAGGAAAACTCGCTGCAGCCTTCAGAATTTAAGTGATAGAAAGTTAGTGTTGGTCTGCGTGTATGATACGACAGGTCTATGAAATGACCAACGATTGTGCCTTATCGTTCGCCGTAAAATTATGACTGTGACGTTAGTAGATTTCGGTAGCTCATTATTCGAAATCGTGCCAAAATCAGTGTTGTTGCTTTGACATGTGTTGCTAAAGTTAATTGCCCAGTAAATTAATATCAACAGCACACACTACTAACTGATTTTTTGTACCCAGTTACCAACCCTGGTAATATTGAACTTACCAAAGACACATGCTATTCCGTGTGCTATGTTTTTAGTGAGAATTATATTGCCACTTAGGGTAAGGTTAACCCTTGTATGGGCACTGAGGCTCTGTACAGGCCGTACGGCCCACAGGGGGAGTAGAGGTATAGCTGTACTCTTTCTTGACCACGGCGCTAGAAGGGGGTGAGGGTTCAGCGTCACGCCCCGGCCGCTCTTTACCCCCAGGAAAGACCCGGTACCTATTGTGCAGGAGACTGTGTAGGCCCCAGCGCCGGTCTGGACAGGTGCGGAAAATCTCGGCTTCACCGGGATTCGATCCTCGGACCGTCCAGCCCGTAGTCATTCGCTGTACCCACTACGCTACCCGACCCATAAAGGTAAAGTGCACCGTTGTACACAGGCACTCTGTACAGGCCGTACGGCCCATAGGGGGAGTAGAGGTATAGCTGTACTCTTTCTTGACCACGGCACTAGAAGGTGGTGAGGGTTCATCGTCACGCCCTGGCCGCTCTTTACCACCGGGAAAGAACCGGTACCCATTGTACAGGAGGCTGGGTGGGCCCCAGGGCCGGTCTGGACATTTGTGGAAAATCTCGCCCCCACTGCGATTAGATCCCCGAACCGTCCAATCCGTAGCCAGTCGCTATACCGACTGAGCTACCCGACCCACTATATTGTACCTTATCCAGTCAATAACTTACTTCTCTGCTGTAATGAACCGAAAGTTCCTTACTGTGAGAAAAACTGAAGGGAATTGAGTCGTATCGTCTTCCCTCCCACTGTTGCAGTGCGATAATTTAGACACTGGTGTGTAATCACAAGGTTGATCGAAATTACCCTTTTGAAGCCTGAAGTAAACCTTCATTAAGATACATAAAGAACCAGTTCATGCCTCACAAAGAACACAAATTATTTCCGTTACAAAAACACATCAGTTCATGTTGTGTACTCATACAGAACACAAAAGTGCCGTGTGTTTTCAAAGTACATTATTCATACTCTTCTGTTGTTACTCATCATAACCTCTGAGCTTTGAAAGCTTCAACAATAGGCTATTCGAAAAGAATACGTGTTTTCAGTAGATGGCATTTGACTGACCTTCGGTCGGTATTACAGCCTTGAGTTTTGCTGATATAAAAGTAAGTACTGTCACTAATTTGTGGCTTTCAAGAACATTTCAACTTTATGGCTTGCATATCTGATGGCACTTTTCTTTTACGGTTAATACAATGTGTAAGAGCGGAAGAAAAGGAAGGTAGTCTGTGGAAGCCATAGCTACAGATTTGGAATATGTCCTCCCCTTTTAAATTCCAACGGCCAGCATAATAGTAAGAATAAGATTTTACATAATTACTTCAAACACAGTACCCTGTACTTTTATTGGATTTTTCATACATGAAATAATCTGGAATATCCGCACTCAACTGGGGACCGCGATGGCACAGTGGTTAAGATGCTGTGATACAAATCGGAAAGTCGTTGGTTCGACTCCAGAAGGTGTCATTGGAATTTTTCATTGATATAATCCTTCCGATCGCACTATGGCCCTGAGGCCGACTCAGCCTCTAACAGAAATGAGTACCAGGAACATTTCTTGGGGGTAAAGGCGGCCGGTGCGTAAGGCTGACAACCTACCACCATCCTGTACCGTTGTCACGAAATCTGGAAAATTTAATTTCCTGGAACCCTCTGGGCCACTCCAGGCCTGTTATGGGACTGATTTACCTTTACCTTTTACCCGCACTCAATTTTCCCATACCCAGTTGTAGATACGCATATACAGGCTTTTATTATATTTGAGTAGTCTAACAAATACTTGTAGCATAGACTCAAAATAAGCATTTCCACAAAAATCTTAAGTTTTTTAAAGTTTTTTAATAGCGTCATTATGGTGATTGTTGAAATCGCGAGGAAAGAATAATGAATTAGTGAAATCTAATTAGTTTTGCAACAGCAATCTAGCCTACATCTCTAACGGAGGAACATAGGTGTCTGCTGGCTATGAAAAGTCGGTGGAAAAATAAACGTCTTCCGATGTACGGATTGACATGTCAAATTTGAGAACTCCTTCATTCTTTTTCTTCTCATTAGAGAGCACCTGGTCAGAAACGAAAGACAATTCAGTTAATGTAGTGTTAAAGCTGGCAGACAAATCTAATATGACACAGATACTGTTCTGAATTGTTGTGTACGTAAACCGCACAGTTAGGTTAGGTTTAATTTTTCAGCACAAATAAATTCTTAATTCAAAATTTATGAGCATGTTTAAGGTGTACGCTCATAAAAAAAAAATCACAAGCCTAGATGCGGTGGTCAATAATCAGGTATCGCCGCTAAATGGGAAACTAAATCTCAATTTGCCTAACCACCATGTTGTTTTGGAGGAACGTAGTGGCGCAGGTGGTTGAGGCAAAGCGCTACAAGACGAAAGGTCGCGGGTTCGATTCCCGATAACATAATCCTTCTGATCACACTATGGCCATGGGGTTGAATCAGCCTCTAAAAGAAATGAGTACTAGGAATGTTTCCTGGGTGATAAAGGCGGTCAGTGCCTAGGACTGACAAACTTACCAACTTCATGTGCCGATTGTCTTGAAATCTGGGATCTCCTGGAACTCTCAGGCCCTGTCCAGGCCTCTAATGGGATTGCTTTACCTTTTTACCATGTTGTTTTTAATTTAGATCCTGCTTACAAGGGATAACAAAAGCAATGATATTGTGATATACATTTTCAGAATTTCACATTACATGACAATTACCTCACAGGAGGCAGGAAATTTTTTGTTTTGTAATATGTGAGTGTGTGTATGAGTGCGTTTTGTAATGTGTGGGTGTGTATATATGTGGGTTTTGTAATGTGTGGATGTGTGTATATGTGGGTTTTGTAAAGTGTGGATATGTGTAAATGTGGGTTTTGTAATGTGTGGGTGTGTGTATATGTGGGTTTTGTAAAGTGTGGATGTGTGTAAATGTGGGTTTTGTAATGTGTGGATGTGTGTATATGTGGGTTTTTTTAATGTGTGGACGTGTGTGTAAATGTGGGTTTTGTAAAGTGTGGATGTGTGTGTATATGTGGGTTTTTTAATGTGTGGATGTTTGTATATGTGGGTTTTTTAATGTGTGGACGTGTGTGTATATGTGGGTTTGGTAAAGTGTGGATGTGTGTAAATGTGGGTTTTGTAATGTGTGGATGTGTGTATATGTGGGTTTTGTAAAGTGTGGATGTGTGTAAATGTGGGTTTTGTAATGTGTGGATGTGTGTATATGTGGGTTTTGTAAAGTGTGGATGTGTGTAAATGTGGGTTTTGTAATGTATGGGTGTGGTAATATGTGTACATGTATTTACTGTGTTTTTGTATTGTTTCTTTTATATATATTCATTCTTATTTGTTACTAGTGTAAGGGCTACTGCCACCGAGTGAAAACTCAATTGCAGTTAATAATAATAATAATAATAATAATAATAATAATGTTTTACTCCCACTTTAAATAATATTATGGCCGGCAAGTTAGTGTTATGGTAAAGGGATAGAATTTATGAACACAGAGTGGTTTTTAGTTTCATAAGGCACATAAAATTTCATGAAACTTTGCTTATCAATTCTGAATATATTAAGCGGTGTTAGATACGTGGTGACAGAAAAAAAACTGTAGGATCGAAGAGAGGTCAGAAAAACTGGGAAATATTTCAAGGCTGGCAGTGAAAGTGGACAGACTGACATTTCTACAGTGCAGTGGGAGAAATCATTACCTCTAATATAGGTCGAAGTTGATTGACTTGGCCCGAGGGTGTTCAGTATGTAGACACAGCTTATTTAGGTAAACAGATTCTTAAATAAAGATTTACAGCTAGGAGAAGGTATGTAGTCAAACACAACTTAATCACTGAGGTGTATTTAATGATTGATTCAGTTTGTCAAACTATGCGTATGTAGAGATCTCTACACCACGCGCGCGCGCATGCATATAGCTAGCCCTTAAGTTCCATAGACAACCTGATGATGGCCAACACAGGCCGAAACATGT
>Ga0131853_10015763_pt1 | contig 13816 bp, 14 predicted proteins | sample TergutLab28metaG_FD_92764 | JGI IMG/M metagenome (GOLD analysis project Ga0131853, IMG submission 92764) | Labiotermes labralis P1 segment gut microbial communities from Petit-Saut dam, French Guiana - Lab288 P1 (version 2) (version 2) | ecosystem: Host-associated > Arthropoda: Insects >... | reverse complement strand
CTTTGTTTTGGGCTGGACGGCATTGTAAAGGTTAATTTGTTCCTTGCACCGCTTATGCTTTTGGGCGGAATTTTTGTGGGACTGTTCTCGCTTTTTGCAAGTACTGTGCCGACATTTTCACATTTCACCGGGCGGGGCTTTGGGCTATTTTGGGCATTGGCGGCGATAGTCTATGCTTCGTACAACTTGGTTACGGGTGTGCCCATTTTGGCGGCAACTTCTAAAATGGCAGCAACCAAAAAAGATGCCCTATGGGGCGGCATCTTAGGCGGCAGTGTTATAACAATTTTGGGTATATGTATGGCGTTGCCGCTATTTTTATACCAGTCTAATGTCATAAATTTGGAAATTCCGTTTTTGTACATAATAACCCGCCACGGCTACGGGTTTAGGATTTTCTACTTGGCAATTCTCATTTCTGCTGTTTTAACCACTGCTGCATGCAACGCCTTCGCCGTGCAAGAATGGCTAAAAACAAGAGGCTTTAAAAATACCGTTAAAATTGCCGCCGTGGTTTGCATTTTAGGTGTAGCACTTTCGCATATCGGTTTTTCTAACATTGTTGCGTTTGTGTATCCTGCATTTGGCTTATTGGGGTTATTTATGATAATTGTAATTTTATATACTGCCATTTGGGGCGGCGGTGCAAAAGCACCGAAATAGCCTTTTTAGGGCAAACATTTACACAACGATAGCAAACAATGCAGTTATTCATTTGCTTTATCTGCCCCTCGGAATTTACTAAATTTTCCATGGGGCATTTTTTTATGCATATATTGCAAGCTGTACAGCTCTCATGAATTTTAACGCTGCTTAACCCTACTTTTTCAAACTTTTTCCACGGTATGCCCTGTATGTAACCAAGCCATACCGAACCATGAGCAAAACCACGCTTTTTAACCATACCATTTTTAATATCTTCGCAAACTCGCGCCATCCTTGCTTCTGCATTTTTAATATATCTTTGTACCAGTTTATCGGTCGGTTTCCACAAATCCAATACAAATGTGTTGCCCATGTTAAGCGGCATATCAAAATGCTCGGCATAAACGACTTCAATTGCATCGTCTTCAAACATCTCGGTAAACACTCTTGCGCCGTCACCGGAAAAGAACATTTGCGTTACAAGGATAACAATTTTTTTGCCTTTCAATTCATCCATGTGCTTATGCACAAACTCCCGCATTATTCTGGGTACTCGTGAACAATATATGGGGTAGCAAAAAGCAATCGTATCATTTGCTTTTATTTCCGTTGCAAAATCTTGGTCGCCTTCAATCGAAAAACACCTTGCATCCATTTTTTTGCTAAATAATTCTGCAATATATTTTGTGTTGCCCGTCCCGGAAAAATATAAAGTTAACATGTTTGCCTCCAATCTATACTTGCAATTATAATAGACACATGTAGGGATAACAATGAACAATATCGGCAAATTTGCCGGTAATGATATAATAAGGCGAGGTGAAACATGAAAAAATATGATATTTTTCTGTTTGATGCAGACAATACCTTGTACGACTTCGACCGTGCCAGCGCACATGCACTGAAAACTTTGCTTACAAAATACGGATACGGCTATTCTAGCGACTTGCCCCAAACTTTTATAAAATCAACTGCCGACCTTTGGCAGGCATTAGAAAAAGGCAAAATTTCCGGTGAAGATTTGCAAAGCGAAAGGTTTAAGCGTCTGTTTGAATTGTTAAACGTCACACATGACCCAAAGGAATTTAATGACGAATACATCTACGAAATGGGCAAAAGTTCCTTTTTGATAGATGGCGCGTTAGAAATTTGCCGCCAAATAACCGAAAGCAGCAAGCGATTATACATTATCACCAACGGTTTTTTGGCTACAGGCAAAACAAGGGCAAAATTCTCTGTAATAGAAACATACAAATCCGGCACGTTTGCATCCGAAGAAATTGGACATAACAAACCCGCTAAAGCTTTTTTCGACCATGTGCTGGCAAACATACCCCAAGGCGAAGCCCTTATCATTGGTGATTCGCTTTCTGCCGATATCGCAGGCGGCAACGCCACCGGGATAGATACATGTTGGTTTAATCCGCATGGCTATACAAACAACACGGGAATTATCCCAACTTACGAAATTTCAAATTTAACCGAACTGCAGAAGTTCATATAAAGGAGCATACACATGAGAGCTTGTATTATCGTACTGGACAGCGTAGGTATTGGCGAGCTGCCCGATGCCGCCGAATACGGCGACGTTGGTGCGCACACACTTGGCAATGTTTATAAAGCTTGCGGCGGGCTTAACATCCCCAACCTGCTGGCAATGGGGCTTGGCAATATAGAAAATTCTCGCCTGCCCATGGTAGACAACCCCACCGCCGCATATGGCAAAATGGCAGAACTCACCCGTGCAAAGGACACCACTTGCGGCCATTGGGAAATGATGGGGCTTGTAATGGATCCGCCGTTTAAAACATTTGAAAACTTCCCCAAAGAAATGCTACAAGAATGGTTACGCCGTGCAGGCAAGATGCGGCAAGAAACGGCGAAGCCGTTTCCCGAAGGAAGCGAAAACGGGCTTTGCCCGTTGGAGTGGCGGGGTTTGGGGCAGAGCCCCATTCAAATCTTGGGCAACAAGCCTGCTTCCGGCACTGCCATATTGGACGAGCTGGGTGAAGAACACATGCGCACCGGCGCACCTATCGTGTACACTTCTGCCGACAGCGTGTTTCAAATTGCAGCACATGAGGAAATAATCCCGATTGACGAGCTATACAAGCTGTGCGAAATTGCACGTGAGCTACTTGTAGGCGACTTGTTTGTAGGCAGAGTGATTGCACGCCCGTTTTTAGGCAAACCCGGCGCATTTAAACGCACAGAAAATCGCAAAGATTACGCAATCCCCCCAACGGGCGAAACGTTGCTGGACAAAATAGAAGCCCACGGCAAATCTACCTTGGGCATTGGCAAAATAGAAGATATTTTTTGCAAGCGCGGCGTAACGCATATTAACCACACAACCAACAACCCCGACGGCATAAACGCCACCATAGATGCGCTGAAAAACAACACCGCCGACTCACTTATTTTTACAAATTTAGTAGACTTCGACATGCTGTACGGGCATAGAAACGACCCGATAGGCTATGGCAAAGCATTGGAAGCATTCGACGCCCGCCTGCCGGAAATTATTGCTGCACTGCGCCCCAACGATTTGCTTATTCTCACCGCCGACCACGGCTGCGACCCTACAACAGCAGGCACAGACCATTCTAGGGAATATGTACCTGTACTGGCGTATGGCGCAAATGTAGAACCCGCCAACTTAGGCACACGGGCTACTTTTGCAGATGTTGCGGCAACAGTTAGCGAAGGACTGGGGCTGGGTAAATGGAGTATTGGGGAGTCGTTTTTTACCCCTCCAACACCACAGTAAACGGTCCGTCATTAACCAATTCTACCTGCATACTCGCACCAAATTTTCCACAAGCGACTTTCTTAAAAAAGGGAGTCGCTTTTTTTACAAATTCTTCATACAATTCCTCCGCCAAAGCGGGCGGCGCAGCATCTGTAAAGCTTGGACGTGTACCCTTACGGCAATCTGCGTACAGGGTAAATTGCGATATCACCAGCACTTCGCCGTTTACATCGGCTATGCTCAAATTTGTTTTGCCGTTTTCATCGGGGAATAGACGCAACTTTTTTACTTTCTCCAGCATTTGGCCAACGGACTCTGTTGTATCACCTGCGCCAAACCCCAGAAGCAATACGTATCCCTTCTCTATCTCGCCAATTATTTCTCTATCAACTTTTACATTTGCGTTTAACACACGCTGCAAAACTATTTTCATATTGGTTACAGCCCTTTCTTTTTCGCCGTTCCGGTGGTATAGTAACAATAGTATACATTTTCTAAGACTTTTTCTTAGAAATTTTCGGAGGCTCAAATGGTACTCTACTACACCCACAAACAAAAAACAAAAATTTTTGCACAAGCCATTAGCGAATTGCGTGATATCCCTACACATGAACTAAAAAGTGACCTCAGCAAAAAATCCGGCTTTGCTTTTATTTTTAATGCGTTAAAGCTCACACTTACAAAGAAAACCAGCCCTGTTACCAACATACCGGAAAATGTGCCGCACGAAATTTATGTTTGCAGTCCTGTTTGGGGCGGCAGACCGGCTGCTCCCGTAAAATATTTTTTAGAAAATTCTGCATTGCGCCAAACGAAAGTTCACTTGATATTAACCGCAAGTGCACCAACGGATAAGTATAGAAAAAACGCCGTAGAATATTTGCAAAACTTACCATGCATCGTTGGTGATGTTTTTGTATTCCAAACCAATGGCGAAATGCCGCCCGACAAAGAAGTTTTAAAAGAACAGTTGCAAGACCTATTGGAAATTTGCTAAAATATGGAAAATCAAACCATTGCCTCATATACTCTGGGTTGCAAAGTTAACCAATGCGACACAGATGCTATTCTTGCACGCCTAACGGACCTCACATTAGTAAATTTTAACGAGTATGCAGATATATATCTTATAAACACCTGCACCGTAACCCACACCAGCGACAAAAAATCCCGCCAAATGATACGCCGTGCAAAAAAACAAAACCCTAACGCATTTGTAGCGGTTTGCGGCTGCATGACAAAAAGCAGCCCAACTGTTGCAAGCGAACTGGGCGCAGATTTTGTTTTCGACTCACGTGAGCCGGATGAATTTATTGCAAAGGTTGCACCACAGCACAGCAAAGAAGCAAATCCTCAGCGGAATAAAACCCGCACATTTATAAAAATTCAAGACGGTTGCAACCGTTTTTGTTCCTATTGTATTGTGCCGCATGTGCGTGGCAACCCCAAAAGCCGCCCCGCACAAGACATCTTGGCAGAAGCCAAACAACACATTTCAAACGGCACAAAAGAGATTGTGTTAACCGGTATACAAGTGGCATCCTATGGCGAAGATTTTGATAACGAAAATCTCCCTTCCCTGCTTCAAAAACTATTGCAACTGGATAGTCTTTCACGCCTGCGGCTAAGCTCCATAGAACCCAACGCCATAACTGACGATTTTCTAAAAATAATCGCTTCCTCGGATACACTATGCAATCATTTTCATTTGTCCTTGCAAAGCGGAAGCGACGCAACCCTACAACGCATGAGCCGCTACTACACAACAGCCGAGTACGAAAATATCGCCCTAAATTTGCGTAACATCAGCCCCAATGTCGCCCTAACCACCGACATCATCGTGGGCTTCCCCGGCGAAACCGAACAAGAATTTAACGAAAGCCTTTCTTTTGTAAAAAAAATGGCTTTCTCACGCATACATGTTTTTGAATATTCCAAACGGAACGGCACACCGGCGGCAACCATGCCAAACCAAGTGCCGGAAAATATAAAATCCGCCCGCAGCAAACAAATGCGGGAACTCGCGGCGGAACTTCAGCTTAATTTTCACCATTCGCAAGTGGGCAAGATTATGCCCGTGTTATTAGAGGCGGATAACAAAGGCTACACCACCAACTACTGCCCCGTACAAGTAACAACCACCCAAAACTTAACCAACGTCCTTTGCGATGTTGAAATAACTGCCGCAACCCCCGACGGGTTACTTGGCAAAATATCAGGAGGCAACCATGGAGCATAAACACACCCAGCGCATAGACGCATTTAACAACGACACCCGTGACGAAGTAAAAGAAATTTTGGAAGCGGTTTTTAAGGCGTTAAAAGAAAAGGGCTACAACCCATTCACGCAAATGGTAGGGTACATTCTTTCTGGCGACCCTACATACATCACCAGCCACGCCAACGCCAGGGCTATCATCGGCAAGTTAGAGCGGGACGAACTTTTGGAAGCAATTCTTAAAGAATTTTTACGTGATGTCATGTAGATTTTTAGGGCTGGACTACGGCAGCAAAACCATCGGTGTTAGTGTAAGCAGCCCAAGCGGCACTGTTGCCACGGGCATAACCACCCTCACCCGCACCGATGAAAATACCCTTCGCTCCAACCTTAAAGCATTAAAAGAAATAATTCGGCAGTACGAAATCACGCACATCGTTTTGGGCTATCCAAAACATATGAATGGCGACGAGTCCGAGCGTTGCCAAAAAACATTAGCATTTAAAGAAAAACTTAACCGCTATTTCAAATCCATTCCCGTAGAACTGTGGGACGAACGTTTAAGCACCGCTGCCGTAACCCGAACATTTGAGGGCAAACAAGCGGATTACAAACAACACGTGGACGAAATGGCGGCAATATACATCCTTCAAGGATATTTAGACAGGAGATCTAACATGGAAAACGAAAACACAATTGTCCTTTACGACGAGGACGGCAACGAAATTACAATGCAAATCCTTTCCAGCCGCCAGCTGGACGACGCTACCTATGTTTTGGTGGCAGAAGAAGATGACGAGGAAAACGCAGAAGTAATGCATTTTAAATTAATCGACGACGGCGACAACGACACAATTTTTGAAATGGTAGACGAAGAACACGCAGATTTCGACCGTGTATTTGAACTTTTCAAAGATGATTATGCGGAGCTTGGTATCGAAATAGAAGACGAAATTTAGGAGGTTCTTTGTTTGGCAGCAAAAAAAGGTAAGCTAAAAGTTTTCTCCCTCGGCGGCCACGGCGAGATAGGAAAGAATATGACCGTACTGGAGTACGGCGACGATATTATTATTATCGACTGCGGCGTGGCATTTCCGCAGGATGAAATGCTGGGGATAGACCTCGTCATCCCCGATTTCACGTATTTGGAACAAAATAAAGAAAAAATCCGCGGGTTATTTTTAACCCACGCTCACGAAGATCATATTGGTTCTGTGCCGTATTTTCTGCGGGAAGTTAAAACAAAATTGCATGGCACAAAACTTACGCTTGGGCTTGTTAGCAATAAGCTAAAAGAACATGGCCTGTTTAACCAAACAGAAATGGTTGTAGTGCCACAAGGCGCAACCGTAACTGCCGGTTGCTTTAAGGTCGAATTTATTCGTGTAAACCACTCGATAGCAGATGCTGTGGCATTCTCCATAACCACACCGGTGGGCGTTGTTATCCATTCCGGCGACTTTAAAGTAGACTTTACCCCCATCCAAGGCGAGCATATAGACTTGCAACGCTTTGGCGAGCTTGGCAGAAAAGGCGTAAAACTTTTCCTTTGCGAAAGTACAAACGTACTGGCGAAAGGCTACACTATGTCTGAGCGTTCTGTTGGCGCAATGTTCGAAAGAGTTTTTGAGCAATCGCCAACGCAGCGGCTTATTGTCGCCATGTTTTCTTCCCATATCGACCGTATTCAGCAGGTACTAAGCTCTGCGGCGCAATACAGGCGCAAGGTCATGTTTATGGGGCGCAGCATGGTTAATGCCGTAAAAACAGCGGTAGAGCTGGGCTATCTCACCCCAACGCCCGGGCTTATTATCGAAGTTGCAGAAGCCCGCAACTACACCGCCAACCAACTGGTTATCGTAACCACAGGCAGCCAGGGCGAACCTATGGCAGCGTTATCCCGCATGGCGGCAGGCGACCACAGGCAAATTACTATTACACCAAGCGATAAAGTTATCATTTCTGCATCGCCTATTCCGGGCAACGAAAAACTGGTTTCCCGTGTTATAAACGACCTTATGAAGCTTGGCGCAGAAGTTATTTACGAAGGCTTAACAGAAGTTCACGTTTCCGGTCACGCAAGGCAGGAAGAGCTAAAACTAATGCACGCACTCATTAAGCCGCAGTATCTCATGCCAATCCATGGCGAATTCAGACATTTGTCTCACCACAAAGATTTAGCTATTTCTATGGGGATGAAAAAAGAAAATATTTTTATCACAGACATTGGCGAAGTTGTAGAATTTGACCAAAAAACTGCAAAAGTAACCGGCACTGTCCCGGCAGGGCAACTGTTGGTAGATGGTTTAGGCGTTGGCGATGTTGGAAATGTCGTGCTGCGTGACCGCAAGCATTTATCCGAAGACGGCATGATAATTGTTGCCGTTGGCGTTAATATGCATGACGGCGGTTGCCAAATTGTTTCCGGCCCTGACCTTATTTCCCGTGGTTTTGTATTCGTGCGGGAGTCTGACGACCTGATGACCGGCGCAAAAGCAAAAATTGCCGACAGCCTGTATGAAATTGAGCAACTACACACAGTAGACAAGCAATATATCAGGAATAAAATTAAGGACGATTTAAAAGACTATATCTGGCAGCGCACCAAACGTAATCCGATGATTTTCCCGGTTTTGGTTGAAGCATAAAACGGGGCGGAAAGCCACCTCAATCGCCTTTGTCAAAAAGAACAACTTGGAAAATTTGACAGGCTTATGCTAACTGGTTTATACTAATTTTTGCCTGTGCTAGTTGGGGAGGTAGCGGCACCCTGTAGCTTGCAATCCGCTATAGCAAGAGTGATGCCAACCCTAGGCTCCTTTCCCTTAGAGTCTGCCCGCAGTAAGTGGTGTTGACGGTCAAGTCCTGTGCAATGGACACTTATGAACCACGTCAGATCCGGAAGGAAGCAGCGTTAAGTAAGCAAAGTTCATGTGCCACGGGGCAGCTTGGCCCGAGCTAACTGCTGTGGTACCGTTTGAGGGGAAATGTCAAAGGTTGGCGCACAGGCTTTTTTTTGAATAAAAAGCATCGCTTGCACACAAAATAAATTAGTATAAAACTGAAACGGATAATCTGAAATGGATAATTTAAACACAAAACCTACACAAACAAGCGACGTAGTGAGTTGCGGCGGTGTAGTAATATACAAAAATAAGGTGCTGTTGCTGTACAAGAACAACAATGGACGCTATGTAGGTTGGGTTTTACCTAAGGGCAAAATTGAACCTTCCGAAACCGTTATGCAGGCAGCTATCAGAGAAGTTAAGGAAGAAGGCGGCGTTATCGCCCGTCCGGTAAAATATTTGGGTATTACCAAATATTCTTTTGGAAACAATGCAGAAGGCAGCAACGGAGAAACAATTACAAAAATTGTTCACTGGTATCTTATGAGTACCAATTCTTTCCGCTCTCGCCCTCAAGCCGAAGAATTTTTTATAGATGCAGGCTTTTACAAGCGGCACGAGGCAGAATATCTGCTAAAATTTCATGACGAAAAACAAATCATGCGCAAAGCATTTGCAGAGTATGATAAAAAACATTCAAAACAAGAAAGGACTGTTACACATGTCTAACGTATCAGATTGGAAAGTTGTTAAAAAGCTTCAATGCTGCAACAAAAGCAGCATCATTATCGGTGTGGTTATTGGTGTTTTAGTTATCACGCTATTGGTTCTTGCAATTATTTTTAAAGCAAAACTTCTTAAAAAAATGGGCTTGCTTGGCTGCGATGGTTGCGAGCTTGAGTTTGAAGATGAATATTTGGAATTTGACGACGAGGACGACGAAGACGAATTTATCTAAGCTATAACCGGAACATAGGACACCTCACCTGCATAAAATAGTTTGCAGGGAGGTGTTTTTTTATGCTCTTTGGGCTTATAGGCATCCTACAGGGCTTTTTTTTGTTTGGGCATATCACGGGCGGCAGTTCTTTCCCCAAACCGCTATCCCCGGAGGATGAACAAAAGTACTTGGCAGAATACGCAGCGGGTTGCGAAGACGCAAAAAACATACTGATAGAGCGCAATTTGCGCTTAGTTGCCCATGTTACAAAAAAATACGCAGCGCACGCAAAAGACACCGAAGATCTAATTTCGATAGGTACAATTGGGCTTATTAAAGCGGTAGCGTCTTTTAAACCGGACAAAAACGTACGCCTCGCAACCTATGCCGCACGCTGCATAGAAAACGAAATACTCATGGACATGCGGGCAGGCAAAAAGCGCAACAACGACATTCACCTGCAAGATGTCATAGGCATGGACAGAGAAGGCAACGAAGTGCGTGTAGAGGATAAAATTGCTGACAATAAAGACCCTGTAGACGAACAAGTTGGGCTAAAGCTGCAAATAACCAAACTAAAAAAAGTCCTTCTCCATGCCTTGCACGGCAGGGAAAAGGACGTAATAGAAATGCGCTATGGTTTGGATGGCAGAGATGAACTGACTCAAAGAGAAATTGCAAAAGCGCTTGGAATATCTCGCAGTTATGTATCTAGGATAGAAAAGAGGGCGTTGGGTAAACTTGAAATGCATATGGAATAGATATCACTTCGGGCTACCATACCGGGGAAATTCATCTTTCGCTATGATTGCATGATAATCGAGAAGAACACTCGATTCTAATGCAACAACCGCTCAAGATTGAAGTTTCCCCGCCAAAGTAGCCCTTTTAATAATCGTAGCTATCTGGTTAAAAACACAAACCCATTATACAAGTTCAAAATTATAACTGCTGTAAGTGCGGCTATAAATAATTTTTTTACTACGTTTTCGGAAAAAACTTTGCTTAGGTTTGCGCCCAGTAAACCGCCTATTGCTGCGGCTACGATTATAAATGGCAGTAAGCGCAGGTCGAAATAAGTGTAGCCTACTGTAAAACCCATTGTAATAAGTCTGGACGCATGTGAGAAGAATATAATTATGATTGAATAGGCTGTGGCAGTTTTTATCGGCAGGCCAAAAAATATCATGAGTATCGGTACGTTTATAGGTCCGCCGCCAATGCCCAAAAACGCCGCAATTAACCCCAAACCAACGCCAATGAACGGTAACACTACTTTGGAGTTAATTTCATAACGTAGGTTGTTTTTAAGCGTTGCGAAGATAGATATCGCAAGCACAATGACCGTCACCGCAATTTGGACAAGCTGCACATTGGTTTCTATATTCATTACAGCAACCAAGTGTTCCAGCAACATATTTCCTAAAAAGCCGCCTACAACAGCACCCGAAGAAATTAAAATTGCCATAGTTTTTTCTATGGACAAGCCGTCTTTCACTTTTTTAATGGTAGATACTATCGCCATGGTAAGTATCGCAGAGCTGGAAAAAAACGAGATGTTTAAAACATTGTGGTAGCCGATAGCGTCAAAAATAGGGCGTATAAAAACTCCGCCGCCCAAACCAACAATCGCACCCAAAACACAAGCCAACAAAATTACTACAAAGTAAAGCGCACTGATAAACATAAATACACCTTCTAAAAATAAATTTGCACAATCTTGGAACATTTCTAAGACATGTGCGTTTTAGGTAGTATAGCACGAAAAACAAAACAGAAAGAGGAAAATTAAAATGAAAAAACTAATTCTGGCAGCATCACTTGTAGGCGTATTAACATTAGGCTTTGCAGCATGTAGCGATACGCAACCTACAACACAACTCCCCGAAAACCCAAACCTGGCACTGGAAGACATCGACGAAGATTTTAGCTTTGAAGAAGACTTCTTTGCGCCGCTACTGGGCTTTGGCACACACACAGGCATTGTTACAGAGGTTAGCCCATTGTGGGACGGCAACGGCTACATGGTTTCTGTAGTAGAAGAAGGAAGCGAATCACAAATCAATTTTATGGTAGACCACAACACAGCCAACCTGGTTGACGGCGACATTGCAGAAGGCATGTTGGTTACCGGCTACTTCGCTTTAAATGCCCCTATGGCAATGATTTATCCGCCACAGCACCACGCACGCCTATTTATGGAAACCGCTCCAAATATGGCAATTTTAGACCGCTTTGACGAGAATCTAAATGCAGAAAGCAGCCCGAACTCACTTAACATTACAGACAGCACCGTGATTGTTTTCCCAACCGGCGAAGTGTTTGAGGGCGACATTTCCGAGCTGGCAAACCGCTTGCTGCTTGTGGAGTTTGATGAAGAAGGTCTTGTAATTACACCAAGCCGCATCACTGTTTTGTTTGAAATTGCAGTGCATCCGACATTGGATTTAACAGATGAAGATTTCATCGGTATCGATTTCCCGGACGGCGGTCTGCTGCTTACCCAAGAAGACCTGGACATAATGTGGAACAATATGTTTGACCCGGAAACCGTGCAAATTATTGTAGGCGGAGAAGCGATAGAAGCCGCAACACCGTTTGTTGACAGCGTTGCCGGTACAATCATGTTGCCTGTCGTTGCCATATCAGAAGCTTTGGGCTACAACGTAGTGGACGAAGGCAGCGAAGTTATTGTAGGCATGGGTAGCATCGTAACAGAAGGCGTAAACAGCTACTTTGTAGGCAGGATGGCAGCATTTGAGCTATCTGCTGCACCTGTAATGCAGGACGGCGTGCTGTTTGTGCCATGGGAATTCTTTGGCTCTGTAGCGGGCGCAGGAGTATATGTAGAAGATGGAAACATTATTGTTTTAGGATAGTTGGAAGTACAGAAAACGGCAGCCATAAGGCTGCCGTTTTTTTAATAGAAAGTAATGATTGCTTGTAAATTTGGCTCGTACCATTCGGCATTTGCGTCAAGTGCTTCCATTACAAAGCGAAGCGGGACGAATGCACGGTCGTATACAATGATGGTTGACCCCATGCCGTCGGGTAGCGGGGTGTCTACGGAGATGATGAGAATCTCGTCCGGCAGGTAGATTACTGCGCTGCGGGTATCGTAGTCCCAGCGGACGTTTGCGTCTATGGCTTCTGCCACGGTGCGTAAAGGTATCATCATGCGGTCGGTTGCCGGGTCTAGGAATGGTGCGCCTACGCCGGTGCGGATGTCGCCGTTAAGCAGGAAGTTCCTGTGTCCGACGGTGAAGATGAGTTGCAGGTATTGCTCAGGTTCTTCGTCGTCTGTGGTTTGCTGCGGTTGCGGTTCGGGGATGTTAAGCCAGCCGCCGCCGCTACCACTGCTGCGGGTTACGGTGATGTCTATACTACCGCTTATTTCTGTGCCTATGGCTGTGGCTGTAATGGTTATCACTCCGGGAACATTTGAAGTTACGGATAGTAAACCACTTTCGGAAATAGCTACACCGCTAAGACCGCTTACCTCCCATGTTACGGTTTGGGAAGTTTCCGCAGGGGCTACGGCTGCGTTAAATTGCAAGGTATCGCCTGATTGGACTGTAGTTGCGTTATCGGCTGCCGTTACGGTTACGCCTGTAGGCGGGTGCAGGATGTGCAGGATTTCGTCTATTTGGTCGGTGGAGAAGAGAGAGTTGCGGGAGGTGAAGTCGAACCAGCCATACTCATGACGAGTGACTGCAACGATATGCCGCTCACCCGTAGAAACGGTATCTGCAAAAAATTCAACTTCAATACGGCTGCCAACAGCAACACTACTCGCACCATCCAACACCTCAACAACTGTAGCAAAGAAAATATCTGTAGCAGACCAGTTAGTATTAAATTGCTGACTAGATAACCATAATGGCTCATTAATTTCCACAACCAAAATATCCGGCGAGCCAACAATTATATCTTCCAGCAAATCAGATTCTACAAACACTGTATCGTAACGCTCCATATACCTTAATGGGTCTGCAAGGCTTGCAATATGGGCTATCAACTGCGCTTGCGAAACGCCTGCATCAAAATCCAGCCCTGGCAACTCCCATGCCAATGGCGTATTTTCGTAGTCTCCAATTACTAAATTGGTTAGGTCTATAACCATATCATTTATAAACCCAAACCCATTTGGGTATATATGCGAATGCCTGTATGGCGAGAGACTTAACCTAGACAGCATTAATAAATAATCTACACCGGGTACTATTCCCCTTCTAACTGGGGCATCCCAATCATCGTAACCTTCTGTTTCTATCCAACCATCGATATATACAAATATCCGTTCCTCTGCATTGCCTACCAACACTTCATCCACCACAAACTCAAATCTCATCACAACATCATTCAGCATCTTACGCTCCACAAGCCGTGCAATAACTATATCTGTAGTAAAACCT
>Ga0131853_10015762_pt1 | contig 13816 bp, 13 predicted proteins | sample TergutLab28metaG_FD_92764 | JGI IMG/M metagenome (GOLD analysis project Ga0131853, IMG submission 92764) | Labiotermes labralis P1 segment gut microbial communities from Petit-Saut dam, French Guiana - Lab288 P1 (version 2) (version 2) | ecosystem: Host-associated > Arthropoda: Insects >... | reverse complement strand
TTTTCACCGCCTTTGAAGCACTGGATCCGCACAAGCAGCGGATGTATCAACTGGCCCGCCGCATGGGGATGGTGCGGTCATTGGCGCAAATGGATATGCTTGGGAAGGAGCAGTTGGAAAACATCGACCATTATCTGGCGCAGCTTGACACCGAAGAGAAGTTTGAGGCATTTCTCTTATCATGCCTCCGTCGATATATTTAGGAGCAGACTGTCGTTCCAGTCTACGGCGGGAAAGACAGAAGGAAGGCTAGGCCGGAAGGAGGCGACTCATATGGCAAAGAAAAAAGTGTTGACCGAGCACGAGCATTGGATGCACCTGTTGGACTGCTTCAGTGAAGGCATGTATTTGACCAGTTCCGAGGGCCTTACCATCAGTGTCAATAAGGCCTACGAAAAACTCACTGGCATCGCGGTCAATCAGCTGATCGGGCGTTATATGAAAGACATCGTCGCCGAGGGCATCGTGTCCAAGACGATCACGAATGAGGTCGTGCGGACCGGTGTAGAGGTCACGGTGGAGCAGTATACGCGGGAAGGCCAGCGGCTGATCATCAACGGCAGGCCGATACGGGATGACAGTGGACGCATTTGCTATGTTCTGACAATTGTACGGGATATGACCTCCATCGACAATCTCCAGTTCGAGGTGGAAAAGCTCCGCAGGATCGCGAAAGAGTACAAAGAGCAGCTGGATATCCAAAAACACGGCATCAAGTTTGTCGCGGTGTCCAGTTCCTTCAAAAAGGCTGTGGATTTGGCGCATAAAATCGCCAACATTGATTCCACCGTGTTGATTCTGGGGGAATCCGGCACGGGAAAAGAAATCATTGCCAGGGAGATCCATGAGTTTAGCCACAGGGCGCAAAACCGATTGATCAAAGTCAACTGCGGCGCCATCCCGGAGAGCCTGTTGGAGTCGGAGCTGTTTGGCTATGAAAAAGGCGCCTTTACCGGGGCCTCCCCCTCTGGGCATGTGGGTATTTTTGAAGCCGCGAACAAGGGGACGGTATTCTTGGACGAAATCGGGGAGATGCCCCTGGTGCTGCAAGTAAAACTCCTTCGTGTGCTGCAGGAAAAAGTGATTACCCGTGTGGGATCCAACAAGCCCATCAGCGTGGATACGCGGATTATTGCCGCTACCAATGAGAATCTGGAAAAGATGGTGTCAGAAAAACGATTTCGGAAAGACCTCTATTTTCGCTTGAATGTTGTGCAGATCAATACACCACCCCTCCGGCAGCGCAAAGAGGAAATCCCCGCCCTGGTAGATTTCTTTGTGGCAAAAATCAATAAGCAGTACAACCTCAGCAAGAAGCTCCACCCAGATTTGGTGAAGAGCTTTATGGAGCATGAATGGCCCGGCAACGTCCGTGAACTGGAGAATGTGGTAGAGCGCCTCATGGTAACGTCGGATAAGGACGATATTGTGGGAACGGATTCGGGCTATATTTCGAACGTGGACGACAACAAGTCTGAGCTGGTTATCACCGGCGTTATGCCGTTGCAAAAGGCCTATGAGAAAGTGGAGCAATATCTCTTGGAAGAGGCTGCCAAAACGTGCAAAACAACGTATGAAATCGCGGACGCCCTGGAAATTAGTCAACCAAGCGTTTCCCGGAAAATGAAGAAGCACAAGGGTGTGCGAGACGAGGAACAAGGGTAAGCCTTTGTTGTGATATATTATACGAAAGAACACAATTGCCCCTACGGAGGGTATCACCTCTGTAGGGGCGAACTATGTTTGCCTGTCTCATATGCTGCGTTTCAATTATCTGCTCAAACAGTGATCGTGTATGTATGAATGCCGTCGCGGACAGTGCGCGTGATGTCGCCACTGTCCACCAGATGGTTGAGGTGGGCGATGGCTTCCCCAACGGCAAACCAGCGCTGCCCAGGCGGAAAATCCTCCCAGCTTGCCGCACGGATCGACCATTTCATGCGGGAGGTGACTTCATACCCGTTGATCCCGGGAGATTCCGCGACAATCTCCATGATGTCGGCCAGGCGCTCCGCGTGGTGGTGCTGCAGCTCCTCGACACGCTTTTGGAAATCGCCCTCGTTTTCTCTGTGCGCGGTCAAGGCCTGCTCTATTGGAAGCTGTGACACTTTCTCCAGGCTTTGCAGATAGTAGGAAAGCGCGTCGGGCATGGTCTCCCAAGTGGCGATGTTCGGCGAAATGTCGAACAGCAGATGGTCGCCGGTGAAAAGGATTTGCCGTTCCGGGTCATAGAGGCACATGTGGCCGGGGGTGTGCCCCGGCGTCGAGACGCATTGCAATTGGCCGCCGCCGTAGGGCAGGAAATCCCCGTCCTTTATAAAAATGCAGTCAAACGGGGCCTCAGACAGAAACTTTCGCCCCGGATGATGAAGTCTGGATCGAATGAGCTCTTCCTCGGGATAGCCCTCCCGGATAAAGAGTTGCTCCATGGGCAGCCAATAGGTGTCCGGTTTTGTTGTGGCTGAATGGAAAAGCTGCCAGTCGGGCTCGCTCATGTAAACCCGGGATTCCGGCGACATGATTTGCGAAACCAAGCCGCAGTGGTCGGCGTGGAGATGGGTGACAAAGATATCGGTTTCCGACATGTCCAGGCCGATTTCGTCCAACCCGTTTTTGAGAAACTCCAAGCACTCCGGCCTGTTAAAGCCAGTGTCAATGATCAGATTCCGCTGGCCGCCGGTGATGACATAGCTGTTTAAGACTTTGAGAGGACTGTTGGGCAAGCCCACCGCGATGCGGTAAATATTTGGCGCAATCAGTTGTACCATAGCTGATATCCTTTCCTATCAAAACGACACTGCCGCCCAGCGCATACACGCTGGGCGGCCAGGTTAAGCGCTGAGGTTAGACGCCAAAGGCGGACATGCCGCCATCGACGACAACGGTGCTTCCTGTGACAAAGGACGATGCGTCTGACGACAGGTAGATGGCAGCGCCGGTGAGTTCTTCCACCTCACCCCATCTTTGCATGGGATTCCGCTTGAGAACGCGCTGTTCGGCTTCCGGATCTTTGTGCAGGCCGGAGGTCAGATCCGTTTTGAAGTAACCGGGGGCAATGCAGTTCACTTGGATGTTGTACTTGGCCCACTCTACGGCAAAGGCTTTGCTCATTTGCATCACAGCACCTTTGCTGGCGCAATAGGGGACAATACGATTCATGCCGAAGTATGCCGCCATCGAAGAGATGTTGACGATTTTGCCATGTCCTTGCTTGATCATATGACGGCCAACGATTTGGCAGCACATGAAAACAGAGCGGGTGTTGATGTCCATGACTTCGTCATACTCTTCCAGGGGGAAATCTTCAACAAAGTGGCGGCGATTGATGCCGGCGGAATTGCAGAGGATGTCGATGCGGCCGAATTCCGCCACGATTTTTTCGCACAGGGCTTCCACTTGTGCTTTGTCTGTGGCGTCCATGGGGTATTCCAGGGTCTTCACACCGGCGGCCCGAATCTGGTCGGCGACTTCTTTGCATCTGTCGGCCCGTCTGCCTACGGCGATGACGTTTGCGCCCCAAGCGGCGTATTCCAATGCGATTGCTTCGCCGATTCCGCTGGTGCCGCCGATTACAAGGGCGACTTTCCCGGTGAGGTCAAAGGTTACTTTTTTCATTTGCTATTCTCCTGTCGTTGCAATGTTTTCTGCATTTTCCTCGCCTTTGACGGAGGGAATGCTCTCGTTATTTGTTTTTGAACTCCGACTGCCGTTTTTCCAGGAAGGCGGACATCCCTTCGACGCGGTCATAGGTATTGAAAGTAGACTGATATCCTTCGCGCTCGAATGCAAGACCTGATTTTAAGTCCACGTTCTCCGCCACATTGATCGCACACTTGGCGACGCGGATCGCAATGGGCGCTTTGGAGAGGATGAGTGCGGCAATTTTCTTTGCTTCAGCGATCAACTCTTCCGGTGCCACAACTTCTTGCACTAAACCGATGCGGTAAGCGTCATCGGCGGAGAGCATTTTGCCTGTCATGATCATGTATTTTGCCTGGCCTTTGCCCACCAGCTTAATGAGCCGCTGTGTGCCGCCGAAGCCCGGGATAATGCCCAAATTGACCTCCGGCTGGCCGAATTTGGCCTGGGTGGAAGCGATTCGGATGTCGCAGGCCATGGCGAGTTCGCAGCCGCCGCCCAAGGCAAAGCCATTTACCGCCGCGATAACGGGCAGGGGGAAATCTTCAATAAAGTCCATCAGGCTGAGCCCGTGCATCGTGTAGTCACGGCCTTCGATCCCGTCCAGGTCGCGCATTTGGGCGATATCGGCCCCTGCGACAAAGGCGCGGCCGGCACCTGTGAGAATGATGATCTCCGCGCTTTTTTCCTCGAGAATGTTCGAAAAGCAGGCGCGGATGTCGTTGATGACGCCGAGATTCAGCGCATTCAATTCCTTCTCTCTGTTGATCGTGACGGTGGCTATGCGGTCTTCAATGGAACACAGCAGATATTGATAGTTCATGACTCCCTCTCCTTTTTCTGATTACTGAATAAGTCGTTCATCGCCTGTATGATCTTCGCACTGTCTTCTGGTTTCGAAATGATCACTTGCCCATACTTGCCCTGTAAAGACTTGTAGTCAAAACATTCGCTTTGACTACAGCCCAATACGACAAAAATGAGGTCGAACTCTGCACAATCTTTGCCTACGACGGATTCAACGGAGGCGCTGGGAAAATTCGCCAGCGCCTTTCTGACCGTTGCGCCCCTGTCGTAGAAGGGATTGCATCCGCCACAATATTTCACCCCGATGCGAGGGGAATAGGTGGCGGATTCCCTAGTCATACTTATAGAAACCTTCGCCGGTTTTCCGGCCGAGTTTTCCGGCGCGCACCATTTTCTTGAGAAGGGGTGCCGGGCGGTATTTGGAGTCTCCGTATTCCGCATAGAGCACTTCCATCACAGCCAGGAGCACGTCGAGACCGACTAAGTCGGTGAGTTCCAGCGGCCCCATGGGGTGATTGCAGCCATACTTCAAGCCATTGTCGATGTCCTCCGCGGTGCCGACACCTTCTTCCAGAAGGAACACTGCTTCGTTGAGGAAGGGATCCAGCATCCGGTTCACGATAAAGCCGGGCTTATCTTTGGAGATGATGCAAATCTTACCCAGCCGCTCGCCGACAGCTTTTGCGGTATCGACGGTCTCCTGTGTCGTACTGTATCCTTGGACAATTTCCAGGAGCTTCATCGCTGGGACGGGGTTGAAAAAGTGCATGCCGACAATTTGTGAAGGGCGATTGGTGGCGGCGGCGATTTCTGTGATGGAGATAGAAGATGTGTTGGACGCGATGATGGCTTCCGGTTTGGCAACCGCGTCGATCAGGCGGAAGACTTGGTTCTTCAGCGCGATGTTTTCAGAGACGCACTCAATGAAAAGGTCCACATCTCCCGCGTCCTGCAGGGTCGTTGTGATCTGAATGCGGGCTTTTGCGCTTTCGGCATCCGCCTGTTCCATGCGGTTCTTTTCGGCAAGCTTATCCAGGCGCTTATTGATATCGCTCTGGGCCCGCTTCACAGCGTCTTCCGAAATGTCCTGTATGACGACTTGATATCCTGCAACTGCTGCGACTTGTGCAATGCCGGCGCCCATTTGGCCGGAGCCGACGATAAATAGCTTCTTGATATCCATTTCTTCAGTCCTCCCTCTGTATATGATACTATACTCTTTCTACCAGAGTTGCAATACCCTGACCGCCGCCGATGCAGAGGCTGATCACGCCGTAACGGCCGCCGCGGCGCTCTAACTCGTTCATGATCGTAACAACCAGACGAGCGCCGGTGCAGCCCACAGGATGCCCCAGGGCGACAGCGCCGCCGTTGACATTCACCTTGGCAGGATCAATGCCCAGCTCCTGGACGCAGGCGGCCGCTTGTGCGGAGAATGCTTCGTTGAGTTCATAGAGGTCAATGTCCTCTTTTTTGAGTCCGGCTTTTTGGAGAAGTTTTTCTACAGCCGGAACCGGAGCATAGCCCATGAAGGCAGGGTCCAGCGCGGCAGAGGCGAAGCCGCGGACATAGAGGCGAGGTGTTTTGCCCAGTTCTTTTGCTTTACTTTCGCTCATGAGCACCAGGGCGGCCGCACCGTCATTGATGGGGGAGGCGTTGGCCGCGGTGACAGTGCCGCCGTCGGGTTTGAAGATGGGGCGGAGTTTCTGGAAATCTTCCAGCTTTGCGCCGAAGCGGATGCTTTCGTCTTTGTCAAAGAGAACCGTATCTTTCCGGACTTTGATTTCCACAGGGACGATCTCGTTGTCAAATTTGCCTGCTTTGACAGCGGCTTCCGCTTTGTTGTGGCTGGCCAGGGCAAATTCATCCTGCATTTCACGGGTAATGCCGTATTTTTCGGCCACATTCTCCGCTGTGATGCCCATGTGATAGTTTTTGAAGGGGTCAATGAGACCGTCATACATCATAGAGTCCAAAATTTCGCCGCTGCCCATTCTGACGCCGAAACGGTGCCCGTGGAGAACATAGGGAATGCGGCTCATGGTCTCGCAGCCGCCGGCGACGAGGATATCGCCTTCGCCCAGCATGATCATCTGCGCCGCCACATTGAGGGCTTTCAGGCCGGTGCCGCAATTGATGTTGGGTGTCCAGGCGGGCACAGTGTCCGGCAGACCCGCGTACATGGCGGCCTGACGGGCGGAGTTGGCCTTGATACCAGCCTGGAAATGGGTGCCGACAATGACTTCGTCAACCATGTCGCCGCTGATACCGGCCCGAATTAAGGCTTCTTTGATCGCGACCGCGCCAAGGTAAGGTGCGTCAATATCTTTGAGTGTGCCACCGAAATTTCCGGTGGGCGTGCGTACGCCGCTGACAATAACAGGTGTTTGTAACATGTGATTTCCCCCTAAAATAAGTAGATTCCCTTTCCCCGCCATTGGCGGGGAAAGGGGAAGTAGACGTTAGCGTTCTTGCCCCCGCCAAAGGCGGGAGAAAGAGCGGATGATATGGTGACTTTTACCGATCGCTCGTCTTTGCCAAATGCTTGGCGAGACCTTTCTTGTGATCCCAGTTTGTCTGGCGCTGGATCATGACGCGCATTGCCTGAGGAGAACCTGCGCCGTGCATCGATTCGGCTAGAGCGGTGCCGCCTGTCATGTTTTCCAAGAGGCGTGCCATGCGAATGCGGTCTTCGGTCTTGTACTGGGCATCACCGGCAAAATACTTATCAATGTCCGCGTGGCCTTCTTCGGATCTGTAGTCGCGCTCGAATGGCAGGGTGGCGATAAAACCGCCGGCAATGTCATGGGCGAGGCGCGACACTTCATACATGGTTTTGGTGCAGTTGAGTTTTACGGTGTTTGCCAGGAGGGTGTCCACATAATAGGAACCGGCCTCCGTTTGGTGGCCCATAGCGGAGCAGGCGATGGAGCCGCAGTACATGGTTTCCGCCAGATGCACCATTTCCACCAGCTTATCTTTGATGTGAGACGCCCGGGGTGCGCCATTGTAATCTGCCATTGCGGCCGTGGCGCCGATGATGACATCTGCGACGCCGACTTTGCAGCCGCCGTAGTTTTGACGGTGATAGGAGGCGAATGTCTCTACGAATTCTTGGGCCAGGTCGGTCTCGCCGCACATGAACACTTTGTCCCAAGGGACGAAGACATCATTGAGTACGGTCAGGGTCTCGCCGCCCACAATGGCAAACTCAACGTTGCCGGTGTCAATGTCACCCTCCAGACGGCGGTTTTCGTTGGTTTGACGACCGAAGTAATGTACAACACCGGGCGCATCTACCGGAACCGCGCAGGCGATGGCGTAATCGTGATCTTCGGGGCTGAGATTCGTAGTGGGAAGAATGAGCATTTCATGAGAGTTGGCCATACCGGTTTGGTGGGCTTTGGCGCCGCGGATCACAACGCCGTCTTCCCGTTTTTCGACAATGCGGGTGAAGAGATCAAGGTCGGCCTGCTGGCTGGGCTTTTTGCCACGGTCGCCTTTGGGGTCTGTCATAGAGCCTGCTATCATCAGGTCGTTTTCTTGCACATATTCCATGTATTTCCGCAGACGCTCATGGTAGTTGGTGCCGTATTTCTTGTCGATTTTGTAAGTGGTGATGAAGGATGCGTTCATAGCGTCAAAGCCGACACAGCGTTGAAAGCAGGTGCCGGTCTTTTGGGCGATCATCCGCAGCATTTTTACCTTTTTCACAAGGTCGTCTGTGCTCTGGTGTGTAGAAGTGAAACGGTTGATTTTTTTGCCGGTAAAGGCCGAAGTGGTGACCATGAGAGCCTCAAATTCGGGATCAAAGGCCAGGTCATAGGTCATTGCGGCAGAGTTGACGTGGGGCGCTGTCATAGGATCGGTTACAACGTTTTCAATTTTCTTGCCGTTACAATAAATAATCGGGTGTAACTTTTGTAAACTCTCCTTGTATTGGGCACCTGTCATCATAATAAAAATCCTCCTTATATTATCATTTCATTTTGTAATTCTTCGACTTCTTCTTGGGCAGATAGCCTATCGAATGCCAGTGAAAACTGCGACATGGTATTCGCCCAGTGTACCAGCTATTGATAAAAAGCAATAAATGTGCCAACCGCCAAGGGGCAAAAAGAGGCAAGCCTGGGGAGGAAACAGGGAAAAAGGGACGCTTCGGTTCTTTTTTGATTCAAAATGTAATCGAAAAAGAATGGGGCGACGAATTTGGTGATTACACATTGAATATTTGATTTGAAGATGAATCAAAATGGAGAGGTGGAGACAAATGCGAAAGAGACAATGCGGCAGCAGAATAAGAAATACAGCAAATTGCCTGGATTCTATTGTTTTCTATAGGACATATGACTATTTCTTTTTCCTGCCGGGGAGCCAGGGTTCTTTTTTGAAAACCGGGGAAGAGCTGAGTTGGAAAAAGGTCTTGGCATACATTTTGCTATAGTCCTTAATTGTAGAAGTGTTATTGCTCCAACTATACATTCTGTCTTCGCCCCTGTCAATTAAAAAGCACACGGCAGCCGTTTTCGCTCGCCGTGGCCGTATCAAAAATGTGAGTATGAAGGAGACATCAGGGAAAATGGCTGGGAAAACTTCTGTGCAAAAGGCGAAAAAGCAGGAGCGGACGCAGGAAGAGTTGCTGCTGGCCGCTGAGCTTTACAAAACGATGTATCGAACAAGACGCTTTGAGGAAGAGGTCTTTGAGTTTTACAAGCGCGGCCTTATGCCGGGGCTTGCCCACCTATATCTGGGCGAAGAAGCCATCGCGACAGGCGCCTGCGCCGCCCTGCGGGACGATGACTACATCGGTTCCACCCACCGGGGTCACGGTCACTTGGTTGCCCGCGGCGCGGATACGAAGCGCATGATGGCGGAGATTCTCGGCAAAAAGACTGGGTACTCCAAAGGCAAAGGCGGATCTATGCACATCATGGCAATGGATAAGGGCATCCTGGGTGCCAACGGTATCGTCGGAGGCGAGCTGCCCATTGCCCTGGGGGCCGCGTATGCTTCAAAACTCCGCGGGGAAGATACTGTGACCCTGGCGTTTTTTGGAGACAGTGCCAGCAATCAGGGCACCTTCCATGAGAGCATCAACATGGCAGCGGCTTGGGATTTGCCGATTGTGTATATCATTGAAAATAATCTGTATGGCATTTCTGTGGATATCCGCCGGGTGACAAAGGAGCATCAGCTCTCCAAGCGGGCGATAGGCTATGGGATTCCAGGCGTAACGATTGACGGCAACGATGTGTTTGCGGTGTATGCCGAGACGAAAAAAGCCGTTGCCCGCGCCCGGGCAGGACAGGGGCCGACTTTGATTGAATGCCTGACCTACCGCTGGCAGGGGCACCATGTGGGAGACCCCGGCGAATACCGCCCTGCCGAGGAAGTTGCCAAGTGGAAAGCGGATGAGCCAATCGGCCGGCTGGAAAAATTGGGGCTTTTGAGCGAGAAAGAAATGGCTGATATGAGGGCGGAGGTCGAGGAAGAGATTCAAGAGGCCTGTCGTTTTGCCGAAGAGAGTCCCTATGCTGACGCCTCGGAAGCATACACCGACGTATTTGTGGACTAAGGGGGGAGAACACACATGCCAACCAGAGAATTGATGGTTCGAGACGCGATTTGCGAAGCGCTTCACGAGGAAATGGAACGGGACGACAGCGTGTTTGTAATGGGGGAAGACGTTGGCGTCATCGGCGGAAACTTTAAGTGTACCGTTGGCCTCCGGGACAAATTTGGCGATCTCAGGTGTAAAGATTCTCCCATCTGTGAATCCGGGATTGTCGGGCTGGGCGTTGGCGCCGCGATTGTCGGCATGCGGCCTGTGATAGAACTCATGTTTTCCGACTTTATCATGGTGGCGATGGATCAGATTTGCAACCAAGCCGCGAAGATTACATATATGTCCGGCGGACAAGTAGCTGTGCCGATGGTAATCCGCACGCCTATGGGCGGCGGGCGCTCTTCGGCGGCCCAGCACTCCCAAAGCCTCCACGCTTGGCTGGCCCACTGCCCCGGCATCAAAGTGGTGGTGCCCTCCACGGCTGGCGAGGCGAAAGGCCTTTTAAAAACCGCGATCAGAGATCATAATCCCGTCATTTTCTTTGAACACAAAATGCTCTACACGACCAAATTTGACGACGTGCCAGAGGTTGACGAAGATGTGTGCATCCCCTTTGGCAAAGCGCGCCTTGTGACGGAGGGTACGGACATTACCGTGGTTGCAAACTCCATCATGACCATTAAAGCGGAAAAGGCGCTCAAGAGCTTGCAAAGCGAAGGCGTCAGTGCCGACTTGATTGACCTGCGGACAATCGTCCCGCTGGACATGGATACGATTATCAAGTCCGTGAAAAAGACCGGCAAGCTGCTGATTGTGGATGAAGGCCATACCAGCTTTGGGATCAGCGGCGAAATTGCCGCCCGGGTTGTGCGGGAGGCCTTTTATGATCTGGAAGCGCCCATTGAGCGGCTTGGAACAGCCGATGTGCCTCTGCCTTTTAGTCCGGCGCTGGAATTTCCTCTGATTCCGGATGAAAAGAAAATTTCGGATGCGATCCGCGGGATGCTGTAAAAGGGAACATGTCATCAAATACAAATTCGCAGAGTTTTGATTAATAAAAAGAGGAGTGAAGCACAATGAAAGCAATCGTCAAAACAGCGCCGGGAGAAGATCAGCTAGCGTATATGGACTTTCCGGAACCAAGCCCGGGAGAGAATGAAGTAAAAATCAGGGTGGTTTATGCGGGGATATGCGGTACCGATCTCAGCATTCGCAAGGGTACATTTAAGTCTTATCCTCCTGTTGTAATGGGGCACGAATATAGTGGAATTGTAGACTCTGTCGGGGCAGGCGTGTCGAAATTCAAAAAAGGGGACAGAGTTGTTTCCGAAACTGCGCAAGTGATCTGCGGCACCTGCTACCAATGCCTGTCAGGGCACTACCTGATGTGCGACAAACGTCTCTCAATCGGCTACGGGGTAAATGGGGCGCTTGCGGAGTATATCGTCGTCAGGCAGGAAATTGTGCATCGCGTGCCCGACACGGTAGAGATGGACGAGGCCGCGATGTGTGAACCGGCCGCTTGCGCCTTTCACGCGGTTTTCGATCATGTGCATGTAAAGCCGGTTCACACCGTGCTGATCATTGGCCCGGGCGCAATGGGCCAATTGGCTGCCCAGTTTGCGATGCTGGCTGGCGCGAACGTCATCGTCTGCGGCACCGCGGCGGACAAACCGCGCCTTGACCTTGTTCAAAGCCTGGGGGCGAAGACCTTAGTTGTCGAGCCCGACACAGATACGGTTGCGCGTATCCTTGCATTAAATAATGGCGAGGAGATCGACATTGCGTTTGATTGCGCCGGTGTTGCCGACTCCATTAACTGTTGCTTAAACTCCCTCAAACGCAGGGGTTCACTCGTCGCTGTGGGACTTTCTAAGCCGACGATCAACTTTGACTACAACCTCATACCAATGAGGGAACTGAAGGTATATGGCTCTTACGCACATATCAACTCGAGTTGGTCCGGCGCGCTGGCTGTCATGGCAAGCGGCCGTTTGAAACTCAAACCGCTCATGAGCAGAAAATTTGCTTTCTCCGAGTGGGAAGCGGCCTTTGAGGCTTTGGTGAACTCTGATGGCGTAAAAGTGCTGCTCCAGCCGGATGGCGATGCGTAAACTGAGAGGATGCAACCATCTCATCAACAGGAGGAGATGAACATGAAGTGTTTGCACCTGGAATTCCAGGTTGAAGAAAACATCGCGGTGATTACCATCTCACGGGAAAAAGTCTTAAACGCGCTGAACAACGATGTAATTGACGAATTAAAGCAGGCCTTTGAGGAAGTGGAACGGCGAGAGGATATCGGCTGTGCCATCCTCACGGGTGTGGGGCGGGCCTTTGCGGCCGGTGCGGATATTGACGCGATGTCAAACATGAGTGGGACAGAAGGACGTGCCACGGCGATCCACGGACAAAAAGTGTTTACTTACATTGAAAGCCTTTCCAAACCGGTGATTGCGGCTGTAAATGGGTTTGCCCTTGGCGGCGGATGTGAATTGGCCATGAGCTGTGATATGCGCATTGCCGCCCAAGGAGCAAAGTTTGGGCAGCCGGAAGTCAACCTCGGGATTATCCCCGGCTACGGCGGAACACAGCGACTGCCGCGGCTGGTGGGGAAGGGGATGGCAAAATATCTCTGCCTCACAGGCGAAATCATCCGGGCGGACGAAGCGTTGCGGATTGGCCTTGTGGAAAAAGTAGTCGCCAATGAAGACTTGCTGGAAGAGGCAAAAAAAGTGGCGCGAATGATCCTGTCCAAAGCCCCTCTGGCAGTTACATATGCCAAGGCCGCCATCAACTATTCGACGGATACCGACCTCGTGTCCGGTATTGCGTATGAGGCGGAAATCTACACATCGTCTTTTCTTACGGAAGACAGGCGGGAAGGCATGACCGCTTTCCTTGAAAAGAGGCAAGCGAATTTCAAAGGCAAGTAAAGCGATAGCCTGGTGTTCTCTCCCGCCAGAGGCGGGAGAGAACACAGAAATCATTCGTTCCCCACGCCTCTGGCGGGGGAGAATGTAGAAATTATTCGAAAAAGGGGAGAACTCACAGAATGACCAAATGTGTGATCACGGCTGCCGCTCGGACTGCGGTCGGCGGCTATCTGGGGAGTCTGAAAACAGTTGAGGCGGGGGATTTGGCGGCGGCGGTTCTCAAGGCGGCCATGGAGCGCTCCTGCATTCAATCGACAGATGTGGACGAAGTGATACTGGGCGAAGTGTATGGCTATACGCCCAATGTGGCCAGATGTGCCACCTTACTCGCGGGGATGCCCGAGTCGGTACCGGCATTTACTGTGGATCGCCAATGTGCCTCATCCATTCAGGCGGTTGCCAGTGCCATGTTCCAAATTCAGGCGGGAGAATCGGATGTTGTCTTGACCGGCGGTGTAGAGTCCATGTCCCGCATGCTGTATTACTTGCCGCCAACGGCGCGCTATGAGCCGCTCCGGCTGGGCGATAAGCAGTTGTATGACACCTTCACCCACGGCGTGACAATGGTACAGCCGCCCAGCCTGTATCCCAATCTCAACATGGGACTGACAGCTGAAAACGTTGCCGAGCGCTGCAATATCAGCCGCGAAGATCAAGACCTTTTTGCGTTTGACAGCATCCAAAAAATGAAAAAAGCCATGGATGCGGGCAAGTTCAAACAGGAGATCGTTCCATTTGAGGTTCCGTCCAAGAAAGATAGCTTCATTTTTGACACCGACGAGCACATCAAACCGGATACAACGCTGGAGAGTCTTGCCAAGTTAAAACCGGTATTCAAGCGGGACGGCGGAAGCGTTACGCCCGGCAA
>Ga0131853_10015760_pt1 | contig 13817 bp, 14 predicted proteins | sample TergutLab28metaG_FD_92764 | JGI IMG/M metagenome (GOLD analysis project Ga0131853, IMG submission 92764) | Labiotermes labralis P1 segment gut microbial communities from Petit-Saut dam, French Guiana - Lab288 P1 (version 2) (version 2) | ecosystem: Host-associated > Arthropoda: Insects >... | reverse complement strand
TAACTAGCATGACAAATACCTATTGCTGTGTATAGTGTTGAGACTCCTGATGATGATGGGCAGTAGATCTGTCTGAAACATGGAGAGTCCTTTATCAAAATAAACTTGAGAAATAGTGCATCTAGTTGGTTTTTAATATAAGAATGTTTTGATACATATTGTCAGTCACTTACATGTTTTGGCTGCTTTTGCAACCTTATTGAGGGTGCTATTACAAGAATACTTATAAAATATAAATTGCTAAATTGTAAAGTGTCAGGTTATGCATTATTAAAAATAGTTAAAATTTACATTGTTGTTAAAAACAAAAACAGCTGGGTGTGTTTATGTTGTTACATGTAGTTGATACACACCCTGTGTTCAATGAGTAGAGATGTGTACCACAGGAGAGATCTCTAAAGTCTTAAGAAGGGAGATCACTTTAGTCTTAAATGATCTCCCCTGTGGTACACATATCTACTCATTTAACAAGGTGTGTATCAACTACATGCAACTAACAACATAAACACACTGATTCTGTTTTTAACAATAATGTAAATTTTAACTGTTTTTAACAATACATAACGTGACATTTGACATCATAAGGAACGCTTGAGATAAATATTGTAATAAGAAGTGGTTTTACTTACACAATTTAACAATTCATATTTTATCAGTATTCTTTTAATAGCACCTTGATGATGGTTGCAAAAGTGACCAAAATATGTAGGTGATTGATGATATATGTCAAAACATATTTTACCAGTGTGCATTTGTCGGTTCACTACGTAAGTGTAAATATTCCTTTAATTCAGGATATGGAGCATACTAAGTTCATTCAATACCATGCATACAAGAATCTGCTACTGGGCCCTTTCCTTAGCCAGATATATCCATTCCACATGTACTTCAAATTGAAACACCACATGGGTTTTAACTTCCCTACCTTATTAAAATGGAATGTTATTAAACAAATACAAATTTGTTTATGATTAAAGTACTAAAAATTACACACACTGAATAACGTGGTATCTTTCGCCACTGAGATTATCCTCAGGATTGTGTATATTTTCATGAGATGTTAAAGTGACACATATTTGGACTGCCCCTACTGCCTTGTGTTTTGTTAAAACAAAATTTTGGAAGTTGTGTTTTAACAAAAAAAATTAGATGCTGGAGAAAATCCAGTAATGTATCAATTTAATAAACATATTTGTCACAAAGACTTATCTTATCAGATAATTCATTGCTTATTACTAATATGATGGTTGTATGGCTTTCAATGCAGAAATAGTATGAAGTAAAATCTTCTCAGGCTTGCAGCCATGTCATGTTTTTTAAATCAAGTGATATTTCAGAGATTGATTCCATCATCGTCGTCAGGTTTCTGTTACCAGAACCTTGTTGATGGAGACAGGTGATTTGAAGGACATGATGCACTCTCAGCCCATAAAGATCATAATGAATTTTGTTGCCATGAAAGCTTCAAGACATGGAAATGTTATTGTTTTATTTACAACCATGCTATCTGGGAATGCTTATATGCATTCTTTGTGTAATATAGATGCACCATGTGTGGTAAAATTAAGTATTCTTTGCAGTGCTTAAAGTGCTAAAACACTTTATAAACTGTTCAAATAAACTTTTCTGATACCATCAGGATGCAGTCAATTTATTCTGAAAGTATTGAAGCATTTTATAAGTAAAACCACTGAAATGAACTGTTCAGATATCAGGATGCAGTGAATTTAAATAGCACAGCAAAAGGGTAAAGGAAAGTTTAACCCATTATATGGACATGTCAGATGAGACTTGTGGCAGGTAATGGCAGTGTGTATTTGGGAGTGGTGCGCGTCTCATCTGTAGCAGTTTTTGTTTATCCATGCGACTTTATTTTCACTTGTCATTCACAGATGTTATGATGGTGTCCTCGATGTCATTTAGGTAGCTGTGACAGTCTTTTTTTATTGATGTATAGTTTCTTCGTATTTCTGTTCTTTGGTTTCCAAGTGCATGTGCGAATGGTTTGTGAATATGGCGTATTGTAAGGGTCATAGTGCAGATTTGAAAAGCCACACCACATGCAGCAGCTGGCCATTTAAATGCCTTTGCAACAAACACATGTTGATCTTGCAAGATTCCTCATCTGTGATCATAGAGGCATTTACATCCTGCTGATGTTGCAGGTAGATGGCTCAGGATCATGTGCCATATGCACTTGACATTATAATTTACCAGTTTTGCCACATGCATTCTTTTTATGAACAGCTTGTATTATTCTTTGAGGAAAGTTGTATCAGAAGTTACTTCTTGATTATTGTTAACTTACAATTAATAAAATTTCCTTAATGTGTTCGCTTCCACATATGAGAACAAAAATATTTCAGAATTACTCTAATCTGAATACAGATTGTGCAAAGATTCTCTTGTCAAAATGAAATGGATAATATTTTTAGTTTATGCTTATCGTAGTTTTATGTACTGAGTGAAGAGTAAACTTTGCAGTCATAGACTGAAGAAAACACTTAAGATTTGAGGGAGATGTCTTTATGTTAATCTTTTTGAATGCTGGATCAGATGGACAAGTTTCTGATTGACTGTGTTAGCGAACATGTTAGTAATGTATTTTTATGAATGCTGTATTTTAGTCATCTCTTTAAGTAGCTGTTTTGTTCAATACACTTCATGTACAGGATGTCCCACTTGTAACAACAACTGCCATGTCAGCATACTGTCAGAATGTGATTAGGTGATGATGTCTACAGTACTCTGTGATATAACCCACAGCATGTTATAACAGGTGCTGGAAATGACCTCTTTCAGCTTTCAGACATGCTTGACAACTGGTGAACATTTACTGGAAGTTTTTTGAAGTTCTTGTCATGAAATTGGCAATACTGCACATTTGATGTTGTCTTTAAATTTGTCCTTTGTGTGTGGGTTGTTCTAATAAACCTGGTTTATCAAATTTTTCCGTAGTAATAATCACGTTTATTGAGATTGGGTGAATGAGCAGACCACGGAGGGTGAAAATTATTCAGTTGCACAAAATGTTGGTTAAACCAGTCACTAAATTATTTACTGGATGTGCAATTGCACGGTCATGCTGAAATAACGAATATTCCTTATTATTAGTTAGGTTTTTTTTTAAATGGTGTGAATTTGTCTAATGTATTTTTCTGAATTATTGTTTCTGAATAAAGCTGCATTCAATAATTCTTGTACTGATAACACACCATAGATCAGCCTTAATATCATGTAATTCTTTGCAGATAAGGAAACTTTCCTCTCACAAAATCTGGCTCCGTATTGGACATACCGGTTTGATTGAATGAATATCTTAAAGGTTTTGGGGGCTATATTGAAAGTCTGCTCTTTCTTCTGTGAAAAAATATTACATTTGATTCTGTCTCTTGTACAAAGATTGTTCAAAATTTATGAACATTTTTAAAAAAAATTAACACACTATGTGCTATGCTGTATTTCATCTGCAGAAACAAAATGCATACTTTCCTATTATGCAGTAGTTAATATGTGAGACTGTGTCTTAAGTGAGTCAGCAACAATGCGGTAACACACTTAAGACAGCCAGGTTGGTTCCAAATGGTGGGACTCACCATATGGTGGAAAGTTTCTGAGCAATGAAATTTTTTTTTTCTTTTACAGATGGACAATCCTGTGTCTACAAGCATCAGTTACATAGGTTCGCAAAATAATGCCACACACTATTCACAAGTAAGTAATGATAGTGCGTGTGCTGGATTGTGCAGACTTGTAAGCATGCACTGTTCAGTTTGAGTAGAAGGATAATTTTACTAAACATTTCACTGTTATATATGTATGTGAAAACAAAATTTGCTCCATAGTTTATGAAGAACTAAAGGATATGTCTAATCATATGTGATAATGGAAGTTCTTACGGTATTGATTATTCGTATTACTCTGTTTAGAGATATGACAATATGAAGTTTTGTAGATAGATATGTGGTGTGAACAAATAGCTTCTGGACTGACAGCAAGATGACACTATGCTGCCAGCATGGACTTCTGTCACTAGGTGTAAATCAAGTAGGGTCTTCTGAGTTGTATCCAACTTTGTATAGAGTTGTAGTACAAGTGATTATTGAGTAATATTCTGCTTAGTACAAATGGGTATTTCACATTTGTGATTTTTGTGTACCCACTTACTGCATGGAGCATAGTCCTTCTTGAGAGGCGAACTGGTTTTTAGCCAGTCAAGAAATTCCCCACATTTCTTGGAACCCGAAAGTTCATCACATTCACTAGTGCCTGCCACCTGTCCCTACCCTGAGCCAGCTTCATCCAGTCCATACCCCACATCCCACTTCTTGAAGATCCATCTTAATATTATCCTCCCATCTATGCCTTGGTCTCCTGAGTGGTCTCTTTCCCTCAGGTTTCCCCACCAAAACCCTGTGTACACCTCTCCTCTCACCCATATGCGCTACATGCCCAGCCCATCTCACTCTTCTTGATTTTATCACCCAAACAATGTTGGGTGAGGAATACAGATCATTAAGCTCCTCATTATGTACTTTTCTCCACTCTCCTGTTACCTCCTCCCTCCTAGGCCCAAATATCCTCCTCAGCACCCTATTCTCAAACACCCTCAGCCAACATTCCTCCCTCAATGTCGGTGACTAAGTTTTACACTCATACAACAGGCAAAATTACAGTTCTGTATAATTTAATCTTTAAATTTTTGTATAGCAAACTGGAAGACAAAAGATTCTTCACCTAATGATAACAAGCATTCCCTGATTTCATTCTACTCTTAATTTCTTCCTGAACAGAATTTTGATTTGTTCAGGTTGTTCCTATATATTTGAACTTTTCCACCATTTCAAAGTCTATTATCAGTCTTCATACTATGACTTCGTCCTGCATTCTGATCTCAAGACATGACCACATACTGAGTTTTATCAGCATCTACTTCTAGTCCAATCTCATTACCAGCCACTATCAAAGCTTCTGTATTTTCCTTTGTAGTATGTACACTTCCTCCCAGTATATTAACATCATCAGCATAAACCAGAAGCTGATGATGTACTGTAGAGCAAAGTTGAAAAGCAATGGCGATAGAGCATCTCCTTGTTTCAAACCATTTCTAATAGGAAACTTGTCAGACAAATTCTTGCTTACCCAGACTCTGCTATATGTTTCAGTCAGACACATTATTATTAGCCTTACCAGTTTCTTGGGGATACCAAACTCATTGAGAATATTATACAAGACCTCCCTCCTACTTGAATCATAAGCTTTTTTGAAGTCTATACACAGCTGATGCACTGCTTCATTGAATTCCAATTTTTTCTCAAGCATTTGACAAATGCAGAATATATGATCATTAGTTGACCTGTTGCATCAAAATCCATATTGAAGATCCCCCAGTAATTTCCTCTGCATATGGAGTTAACCTTGAGAGCAGGATGTTGGATAAAATTTTGTACATAGTTGGCAAAAGTGATAAGCCCGTATAATTACTACAGTCTGTTTTATCACCCTTCTTATAGATAGGTACAGTGATGGACTCCTTCCACTCCACAGGCAATTCCTCCTTATTCCAAATAGAAATAATTCATTTATGGATCTCAAAGCAAATTGTTCTACCCCCTGCCTTAATCAGTTTTGCTGGGATTTGATCAGTACCTGGTGATTTGTGACTTTTTAGCTTTTCAGTAGCCAACTCAAACTCAGAGGCACTTAGCTTCAGCACTGTTGGTTCTGCTGTGTGTGTTTCTGTCTGCCTAATATCATGAACCCCATCTACATTCAGTAGCTGGGAGAAATAGTTCCTCCACCTAGCCAAAATACTGTGGGAGTCTGCAACCAAATCACCCTTCTCATCCTGTTCTATATTAGTTCTAGACTGGTAACCCTTCTTAAAATTATTGATGACCCTATACAAGTCCCTAATATTTTTGATCTTACTGTTAGTTTCAAGCTCCTCACTTTTAGCTTTCAGATATGCCTTTTTTTATGTTCCTGAAATGTCTGCTAACTTCACATCTTACATTGTTCAGATTATCTACACTGCTTTGGCTTGGATCCTGTACCCACTGCGTTTTAGCCTGCCTCCTTTGATCTACAAAATGTAAACATTCTTCATCAAGCCATGGTTTTGCTGCTTCAGTTTGTGCAGACCTAGACTGTCTTTAGCTGAGGTTTTGATATTCTCTTTAAAGTTCTCCCATGCCCTGTTTATGTCCTCACTATCACTTAAGTTCTCCAAACCTCCAAACCTGTTTGAAATCTCAATCTGATACTCTTTCCTAACCTCCAGCTCATTTGGCTTCCTGAGATAAATCTTTCCCCAGCCAACTTCTGTGCTGCTTGTTTACTTACTGCCAGTCTTTCCCTAACTTTTGCAACCACCAGATAGTGATCAGTATCAGTCAGCTCCAATAAAACTTCATACATCTAGTATACTTGAATGCCATCTCCTATGTATCAGTATGTGATCAGTCTGGTTGTGAGTCTTTCCATTAGAAGTCCAGGTGTACTTATGAATGTCTTCGTGCAGGAACATTGTGCTCTTAACAACTAGATTTATTGATGTGGCAAAGTTTACTATTCTAACACCATTATCATTACTATCCTGATGTAAACTCTCATTCCCAAATGTCGGCTTGAAAATATTCTGTCTCCCCTCTTTTGCATTAAAATCTCTTAATAGAATTTTCATATGGTACTTAGGAAAAGATAAAAAAAATGTGCTCTAAATCCTCATAAAAACTGTCCTTTTGAGTAATCACTTTTCTTCTCACTTGTTTCAGTCACAATACACTTGACTTATTTGTTTATTTTATTATGTTTGTCTTTTATGACTTGGTATGACTTTATATGACTTGGCAACCCAATATGGCAATGAACCCCTGACAAAGCCATGACAAGCCGACACCCAAGGTTGCATTTTCTTATTATTGGTTTTGTGTTTTACAAAGTTGACAGTGGCAGAAATAAGTAATTATTTCATTGAGGAACATTTGGTAGCAAGTGTTTGGATGCATAATTAATAAGATGGCACAGGTCAGATGATGAATGAGGTGATGACACCATTTCAACAGTGATTTGGAAAGCCAAGTCCACACAGAGCGACTTAACATCGTTGAAGCATTCCCATGCCGGTGGCTAGGTCATGGCTCTGCAGCACCCCCTTCACCAATATTATGGCCTCTATACAGTCTCATGTTAGCACTGGATTTTGCTGTAAACTGGGGGAAAATGCTGCAATGGTTTTCCACATGCAGAAGTAGCATGAGAAGGTGCTGAATGTTAGGGATGTCCATCAATGAGCAAAACAGTTGAAAATGTGGACCAAGTGAAGGAACTTGTCCCTAAAAACAGAATAATCACTATCTGTGAAGCTGCTGGCATTTTGGAAATTTTATTTGGGTCAGGGAATTCTGAGAGACAATCTGAAAGTGCAGTGGAATGCCGCAAAATTTGTGCCCCTCCTGTTGCGTGAGGAGCAGAAGGAGATCGCTTTCGTCGTAGACACTATGAGCTTTTATAATTAGTTTTACAGGTGGGATACAGTAGCCTGCTGAACTCAGATTTTAAAGCCTTTGAAGGTGATATTGTTGAAAATTCACACATCACATTGTGTATTTTAAAATCTGCTGTTATATGTCTGTGTTGCCAGTTTTGCGAATCTCATCATGTTGTCATGTGATTGCTAAAATACTCTACTCTGTTTGTACAATACAGAATGCAGCAGTATACAATGGAATGTATAACACAATCAGCATCCTGTGCTTTGGTTGTAAATAACAGAAACTGCACATGATCCCTTATCCTGTTGTTGTTTGACCATGAATTTAGTTTGTAGGCAAGAAGAGTTCATTGATTCTTTCTTGCTTTGCACTGACTTTTATGTTATTTAATTAGCACACCAACTAATGCACATACATAAAAATGTTCTACATTAAAACATTTAAATCGCTCCAAACATGTTTTGATCCTAAGATCATCTTCAGGGAGCTACACTGTTCCTTGCTAAAGTCACATTTTCAAAAACAGTGACTGATTAATTTCCTTATATTAACAGGGTGCTGTGGCAGCATGTCTGTAATATAAAATATACTTATTAAGTATACTGTCAAAATAATATAGTAAGATTAGATTGTCAAGGGGTTAAGGGGTAGAAAGTACAGTGACATGTTGTAGAAGATGTCTGAATGCTTTTTTGGTCAGTATGTATATGTATTCATACAACTGTCAATAAATAGGTAGTTTCAGTATATATGTAGTTATTTAAGAAAAGTACATACAAAGAACAGGCAGTTTGACTAGTTTCAGTAGCATAGATAATGCCCTCAAAGACCGTGCAGTTTGTGGAGCCCCATGGGTTAGAGAGCCCCTGAACATACAGAATATCGAAATTAGTTGTGGTTTCTTTCGGCTGGATTTCCTTCCTGGATCACCTATCACTGTTTTAAATTTTTATGCCATTTGTACTGTCAGATTTTCTTTTTCCAAGTTTTATGCTTATTTGTAGTGTTTTTGTAAAGTAGAGCATTATTTACCGCTGTGTGAATGCTTGCAGGCAGTTTCTCATGGCAGTCCAGAGGATGGGTTGACCCAAGTCGGAACACATGAGTTGTCAACAGATCCAGGATATTATAACCAATCCCCATCACAACTGCAGTACAACCGTCCAGTGAACATCAATCCCAGTGGAGGTAGTACGCAACACACCACACCACAGACCCCAAACACTCCCTCTAGTATTCCAGATATCATTCTGACAGGTAAATGTTTATGTATTATTTAAAAACAAAAAGTTAAATTGGTGAGGATGTGCAGAAATGTTTTTAAAAAAAAAAACTTTTGGCTTGAGTGTGTCATTGCTTGAGTCAGTTGTTCTACAACTCCCTGATTTGTGGATTTATAAAACAGTGGTGGATTTCATGAGCACTGGTGCACTGTCTGTCTTACATTATTCCATGGAATTAAGTCCACAGTTCTGTTGCTAGCACATTTGTATACTTACAGTGTGTAATTTTAACATCTTTGTGTGGTTTGAGGTTGTCACATTGGTGAATAGTGGCGTTGTGGTCTTTTGGGTATGACACCATTTAGTCTGCATCTTAATGTCATATATTTTTGCCCTGAAGATACATGCAGCAGGTTATTCCTTAACTACACAGCTTCACAATGTGGAAAATCGTAGTTTAATAGTTCCTGCCATGAGAATTTCAAATATCCCATACAAAGACTTCCTGGCTTAACAAGTTTTCCTGCCTAAAACATCGAAACAATTTAGTACCAAACTTTTCACATATGAGTAACACATACATTTCCCTCTCAATATATTTTTCCACTTAAAAGGATTTGTCACAAAAGAAACATGAAAATTTAATTATACACCAAATTTTTCATCCATTAAATATGTTTTTGCATCAAAGTCTGTTTAATTTCCCATTCGTTCACTGTACTGTATTGGTCAGGATGCTGTTTGTCACCGAATCTGTTCAATTTGTACAGCAAGTGCCCTACCAAGGAAGCTCTTCCTGAAGGGTTTGGGGACTTCAAAGTAGAACAAGTAATTTGCACTGTGAAATACACAGATGACCTTGTGGCAATGGCTGAGGAAGAAACTGTAGTATGGGAATGATTGGTAGACTGAATAAAATTGGACGGTGCTCTGGATTGGAAATGAGGATGGAAAAATCTGAGGTAATGAGAATATGAAGGCAACTATCCCCATTATCGATTTCAGATTGATCACAAATAATAACTGGAGAATGTGAAGTATTTCAACTGTTTGGGTAGCATGATAACAAATGATACGAGATGTACATGTGAAATTAAATCCAGGATTGCCATGGCAAAAGTAGCATCAGCAAAGAGAAGACTTTTCACCAACAAATTAGAATTACATTTAAGAAAGAAACTAGTAAAGTGCTACATTTGGAGCATAGCTTTGTCTGGTGTTGGAACTTGGACACTTTAGAAAGTGGATGAGAAATACCTGGTAAGTTTTGTAATGTCACACTGAGGAAGGATGGAGAAGATCAGATGGATCGATCATGTGGAAAATGAAGAAGTATTACATAAAATCAAGGAAGAAAGGAATATCCTGCCTGCAGTAAAAAGAAGGTTGGCTAACTGCATGAGTTACACATTACATTAAAAATGCTATTTAAAAAACATTATTGAAGGAAAGGTGGAAGGAAGGATAGAGGTGATGGGAAGGTGGGGAAGAACATGTAAGGAAGTGTGAGGATACTGGAAACTGAAAGGAGAGGCACTAGATCACACTCTTTGGAGAACTCGTTTGGAAGAGGCTATGGACCTGTCATAAGACAGACTGCAGAATGAATAAATATGGTGGTGAAATAACACTCCGACTGTAAGCTGAATCTCTAATGTCATTTCCACCGTGGTTTAGAGGTACATACAAGCAGCTCATTGTTAACCTGTGGAAATGTGTGGTGGGAATGACATAACATTCCGACTGCACTGCTGTCAGTTTCCTCACATGCATTTCATATAGTGTCATGGTGTATGATGTGCAGTCTACAGCATGCATAGGTATAGGTTTTTAATGGAGCACATTGTGGTTGTAATTTTTTTACTTTAATTTCAGTAACTTTATGTGTTCTGGGTGCAGGATTTGTAGTCTGTGTTTACTTCTTACTGCTTATACTTATACATGTACAGTTTCTATCATGTAGAGCTGTTAATTATAGAACACGTCAGCATCAGACATCAAAAACTACTACAGAAGTAAGCTACTCTCAGGTTATGAAAAGTTGGATATTATAAACACAGCAGATGCTACTTAAAATTTTCCTTGCCAAAAGATTGCTGAAAAGCTTTGGGTTTCTTTGTCATCTTAGTATATGAGACAGTACTGAGCCTGTAAGTGAATGTCTGAGCCAGGAGGAGGTAAAAATAGCAGAATATAATAAGGTCAGAATAATCTTTATGGAATATTTCTAGCAAGAATGGGTTCATCATCTACCAGTTGTGCTTGTAAACAGAAAAATCTTGTCAAGTGTTCAAGAATGTGTCAAAATCACTAAAGAAGGTAGGACTCAAAATATGGTTTAATGGTGAAAATTAATCATTTAATGCAGATTTTATATGGAATAATTTGGTAAAGGGAATGTCAATTTCAGTACATTTTTACCAACTAATACTGTTTTCAGGCTTACAGTTTTTGGACATCTTTCTGCTTAACAAGCCAAATTAGTTGAATTTGATCAGAAATTTCTTATGAATGGCACTGCATAGTTATTAATTTACATTTCTTGCTCACCTTATCACATGTGTAGACGCATTTGAATTGAAGCAGGCATCATAAAATCTTAACAGAACTTCTTTTTTTACTTTCTTTTGTAATGTACAGTATGCGTGTGCACGATTCTTTCTGCATACATAGTGTGACATCACTTTGCTTTGTAATTACAGACTTCTCTTCAAGCACAGGAGATGACCTCTCTCGACAAGAGTTTGTCAAAGACTTGGGTTCAGCAATGTCAGGTTCATTTGATACAGATCTGATCTCATCAGATGAAATGCTGAGGGAGGGTCTTGTGCCCATTGATTTCGATGGTCTTCAAATGCTGACAGACCCAGATATGAATGTTATAACGGACCCTTCAACGGAAGATAATTTCCGTTTAGACAAGTTGTAGTAGCAACATGACGGCCAGAGTGCCGAATCAGTTTGAGGTTTGCCCCATGACCAAACCAAGAAGAGTGTCGTGTGTCCAAGGTGAGTGACCATTTCCATTGTGTGCCATTTATAGTGTTTGTCGCCTGCAAGTCTGTATGAACTAGACGAGCGCCTGTTGCCATGCCTAGAGTTATGGACCCTTCACAGTGAAGAGCTGCTCATCGTATGTTTTGGAGAATATAGCATGGAAATAGAGAAATTTTCCTCCACTTTTTGATATTAACATTCCTTTCCTTGAACTGTCACCAATTTTCTCTGCAATGCCATATGGCAAAATTTTAAAAGCACATATTTTTGTGTACTTTCTGTGTATACGAAATTTTTCCAAGAAGTTTATCCTTTGTTAAAACAACAGAATTATAAACAGTTTTGGGGATTTCTTTAACATTTTCTGTATGTGTACAACACAAAGAATATTTTCTCCAATTTAAAATTCCAAAATATTTTTATTGTAAGTAATGTAGATTCAGTTGCTGATGGATGTTCCTATTTAAAAAGAGCTCTGCTGTCTTGAAGTGTGTGTTCTGAGTGTGCCAGTATTTGGTCAATTTACAGGATGGCTGAACATGTCTAAAATTTATTATCACTGTTCAGCATATTGCTTAAGGAACTAAGAGAGTCAGAAGTACCTAAATGATGTGTGATTATTAAAGGGAATATGAATTGTAAACCACTTGAATAGACCCATTTATGGAGAAATGTCTTTTTGAGTATTTCTTATAAAATGTTTGTTTCAGTTTTGAATAATTATTTTCTGCTACTCAAATTTGGCAAATTTGAGACAATAATTGGCTTAAAGTTCTGGTACCTTCTTTTGCTCTCAAAATTTGATTTCTGCATTGACAAGTGATCACTGAAAATATTCTTAATTTAACTTAAATATAATTTTTTTTAAATGCTCAGACTTAGAAGTTGCCTCAAATCAATTATGTGGCATTTTGTGTACTATAATTATAACAGGTGTGGAGAAGTGGAACAAATTGCAATCAGTCAGTCAGTATCAGTTGTGTTTATGACTGTTTCATTACTACCGTTAAGTGAAGCAGATAATCCTGCAAAGGTCGCAGTACTGTGATTGTAGTTACATGTAAGCTGTACGTTGTTACCATATTAAGTGTGCAAGGTACAGTTACATAGATCTGTTACTGGTGAAAGATTGAAGTTGAGTGAATTGTAAAAGTTGGAATAGGTACTGCAGCACATATGAAATGTTATAAATATGTAGATGATGGGAATAATGGAATAAGTAAAGTAACTGGCAATGGTCTGGTTAGCATTATTCAATTTTTGGAAGTGACAGGAAGTTTTCTTTTCATCATCATGTACATATCATCCAAGAGACTGATCCATTCTCATATCCACTCAATACCATGAGATTTTTCAGAATGCTAAGTTGTCTGAAGTATAGAACTGCTCCTGGTACCAAGATCTAAAATGCACAGAGCTGTAGATCTGTACCCCCTATATGCTGTCATGGTGTTGTATTAAGATGTGGTGCCAGTTTTACCTTTAACATAAGAATTCTGTGTATGTCAATAAACTCATTGTTCGTTATCCTTCCTTTAAAGGAGAAAAAATGGTCATATAAAATTACATGCTGTCTCTGTGTGAATGCAGTCTTTGTGTGTCCATTTCAACTTTTGAACCAGCTGGCCAGTTTTCACAGAACACTGGTTGAATGTTAGCTGTTGGAGGGCACCACAACAGCGTATATTTGAATTTTATGCAGTCAGTAAAAACACGGTAGGTGTGCAAACTTGAGAGGTGGGTGCAACAACAGTGCAATATACCTAGGGCCCTTAAATAATACAAAAGAAAAATATTGCAAATATATGCACCTTATGGGTAATATTTTTTAGGATGTAAAATAGTGTGGTACTTACTTACTTACTCCATGGTGCAGAGTCCTTCTTGAGAAGCTAACTGATTTGCAGCTAGTCAAGAAATTCCCCGCATTTCATGCAACCCGAAGGTTCATTACCGTACTCACAAGCGTCCGCCACCCATCCCTATCCTGGGCCAACCCAATCCAGTCCACATACCCACATCCCACCTCCTGGAGATCCATCCTAATATTATCCACCCATCTACGCCTAGGTCTCCCCAGTGGTCTCTTTCCCTCTGGTTT